>Ga0307380_10000205_pt1 | contig 101360 bp, 94 predicted proteins | sample UN3MG_FD_202239 | JGI IMG/M metagenome (GOLD analysis project Ga0307380, IMG submission 202239) | Soil microbial communities from Risofladan, Vaasa, Finland - UN-3 | ecosystem: Environmental > Terrestrial > Soil > Coastal area > Acid sulfate soil | place: Finland: Risofladan, Vaasa | collected...
CTCGAAAAGCCATATCGCACATCCAGCTTGCGAGTCCCGCAAACAAGCCCAGGAAAGCCACATCTGCCCACAGACTCTTGCGGTTGGTGATGGTGTAGTAACGGTGGCAAAGGATTGAACAGAATAGGAAAGGGACAGCCAAGAGCCATTGCATCATGTTGAAGATGCCAACAGCCTGCACGTTGAAAACGCTGGCGAGCCAAGACCCCTGAGCATTGTGCTCGTGAGCCAGCTGCATCCACCCGTCTATGATGGGAATCGATGTCTGATAGGGTACAAAAGCGATGACGATTGCCTTGCTCACTTGGTCCAGTATGGTCAAGCCCAGAGCGAATCCCAACAGCCTCCAACCTTGTGCCAACTGTTCAGTGTGCTGACTCAAAGCAGTTAGGGCACAAGCTGCGAGGTAGAGGATGATCAAGGGGTAAACGGCAATCAGGATTTGGTGGTTCGCTTCCAGTTTGCCCTGCGCTGCTAAAATCAAGATGAACAGGACCCATTCCGCCAGAAAAGCCAGCTTGAGCTTTGTGGGCCTGAGAAAAGCAACTACCGCAGGCACTTTGTTTTCCCCTGATCGGGAAAGCCGAAATGTCCTGGGGTCAGATTCATAAGGGCAAGGGGGATGACGAATGAGCCAATCACCACCAGCGCGATGGTCCGCAAAGCGGCACGGCGTTTGTCGGTTGCTGTCGCCTGCTTCAGGCCCGCCTCCTTGTCTTCTGTTGGATGCCGCTGTGCTGACTACGTTCCCGAAGCTCAGCCTGCAGCTTGCCTGAGGGCATCGGCGATCGCCGAGGCCCAGGAGGTGATAGCATCCCAATTACGGAAGTCGCCGACAGGCGCTTTGACCGTTTTTATCATCCGTCTCTCGAGGAAGCCGAGCTTGTTGATGTCCACATAGCCGTGGAAGATGGCGATGTCGCGAGGCTTGATGCGGTCGGCGATGGGTTGGAGGCCTTTGGGAAAGACCCAGCCGCTGGATAGTTCCACCGGATCGCCCTCGCCGGTAGGACCGCTGGAGAAGAGCCACACCGCCCGTTCGGTCAGCGCCTTCTCGTTTTGCTCCAAGAACCTCGCTGCTTCCTTCTGCCACCGGCCGATGTACATCGCGCTCCCCAGGATAACCGCTTTGTAGGGGCCGAGGTCGCTGACGCGCTCGGCCGGCAGCACGTCGGTGGCCAGGCCCGTCTCGCGAAGCACTTGGCCCATCTTCTCGGCGATCTCGGCGGTCGCACCGTGCTTGCTGGCGTAGGCTACCAGAACTTTGGTGTCCATCTCATCCTCCTTCAGGGTCGGCGGTGGAAGCCGACCAGAGTGTTTGTGCGGCACACTATAGTCGTGAACAAATCGTGGCGCAACCGATGATGGCGCGGAGATCTCTTCTGCCGAGCAAACGCCGCGGCGGTTGCTCCTGGTTGTCCCCTCATTCATGCCCGCCCTTCCACGATAGCGATCTCCTCCTCCGTTAACCCATACAACTCATACACCAGCGCGTCGATCTGTCGGGCGGCGGCCTCGATCTGGCGCGAGCAGGGATCGTCACGGTACGAGGCTGGCCTCGGTGCTTTCGCGGCGATCCGACCAGTCCAGAATGTGCGCCCTCGAGGAGACCAGTGGCAGGGCCCCCAACGAAGGGCCGGTTCCGCTGATTCATGCCCGGCACCTGGTAGCCGGACACCGTGAGAATCTGTTCTGATTCACGAGGGCCGCGTGCCTAGGCCCTTGTGCCATCTATGTCGTTAACCAGCACGATCCGGTAGCGCGCCTTGTTCTCCCTCAGTCTCTGGATTGCCTCGTTTACCTGTGACATGGGCATCAGTTCGATCGCGGGGGTGATGCCATGCGCGTGCGCGAAGGAGAGCATCTGGCGCATCCGGGCCCGGTTGCCCAAGAAGGACGCGATGATGGAGAGTTGGTGCGCCACGAGGGCGGTTGAATTGAACTCCAGGTCGGGGAAGCCAACGAGAATCAGCTTGCCGTCCTTCCTCAAAGTCTCCAGCAGCGGCACCCAGTTGATCTTGCCGCTAGCAGTGCACAGTAGCAGGTCGAAGGTGAACTCAAGCTCGGAGAGGCTGGTTCGGTCCGAGACGACGAAGTGGTCTGCGCCGAAGGCCAGCGCCTGCTCCTTCTTGTCTGGAGAGGAGGAGAGTGCGGTTACCTCGTAGCCCAGGGCGCGCGCGAACTGGAGGGCGAGATGGCCCAGGCCCCCCACACCGACGACGCCAAGTTTCCGCGAGGGTGACGCGGCGAAGGAGCGGAGGGGAGAGTAGACCGTGATCCCGGCGCACATGAGCACCGAGGCTATCTCCGAGGGCATGCCGTCAGGGAGGGGGTAGGCGAAGCGGCTATCCACAGTGACCGAGGACGAGAACCCGCCGTACGGCAGCCAGGTTGCCGCTTGGACGATGTCCATACAAAGCTGCTCTTCTCCCTTCAAGCACCACTCACACTGCCCGCAAGAACGACCCTGCCACCCTATCCCAACCCTGTCCCCTTCCTTCAGCTCGGACGCCTCGCGGCCAAGAGCGGATACATAGCCCACTATCTCGTGACCGGGCACGAAGGGATAGGTGGTTATCCCGTAGTAGTCGTCGATGGCGTGGATGTCAGTGTGGCAGACGCCGCAGTGACTGATGGAAACCTGGACATCGTGTTCCCCCAGTCTAGGCGTGTCGTAGGTGAATGGCTCGAGGGGTTGTCCTACCCCTCTCGTTGCGTATCCCTGGATAGTCTCAGGAGACATTGGCGCAAACCCCCTTTCCGAACCGCGCCAGTTCAAGCGCATGAAGGTGATCTCTGCCTAGGTAATCGATTGTGCCCAATCAGTGTTCCCGCCCTCCACGATAGCGATCTCTTCCTCCGTCAACCCGTACAACTCGTAGACCAGCGCATTGACTTCCTAGTCGGTGGCATGAATGTGCCGGTCGGGCGGTTCGCGGTCCAGCTGACGCCAGGCGACCGCTGCCAGTCATCGACCCGAGTGGCTTTGCTGGAGGGAGTGGCCCGCCTACTGCGCACCTTGCAGATCTGAATCCTTCAGCTTGGCATTGAGAAGATTCAGCGCGGCCATTGCCGCCCTGTTCTTCGGGTTAAGTTCCAGAGCCCCCTTGTAGTATTGTTCTGACTTGCCCCCTTTTCCGATCTGACCGTATATGTAGCCCAGGTTGAGAAGGGTCATTTCCCTGTAGCCATACTTGGCAGCACTCAAGAAGATTAGCGAACGCCACCCGTCAAGGTTCGGATGCTTCCTGAAGAACGCGAGATTCTGTTCGAAAGCTTGTATTGCTTCCTCAAATCGCTGCGCTTTCACTAGTCGCGAGCCTTCGGTGTGGTGCCTAGTTACCGTGTGTAGAATCAAGTACCGATAGCCGACTACGACCAGACAAGCTGCAATGGCGCTAAACGTACAATCCCGGAATAGGTGGAGTGCCTGGAAGGCAGCAGTGCAGAGAAGAATGACAAGAAAAAGCGGCACAGCACGGATCCAGGAGGTGTTCTTCGCTTGCGGTGTATCCATGGTTCTCACCCTTCAATCCTACCTCACGCGGCGCCCAATGGATGGGAGCCCAGCCGCCGCGCCGCCTTCGCAGTGATACCCAAGATGAACCAGAACGCACCAGAAGCAACGCAGACCTCAGATAGACTCAGCAGCGCAGTCAGGTCCGACGGCGGGTCAGGCTGCCTTCCAGGGCAAGGGATTCACAGGTCGGCTTTCCTGAAGAGCGTGAACAGCAAGATTCACGCAAGCACTTGGAGTATCCGCAGCGCCGTAAGCGGACTGTGCCCTGAGTCTGTCCATCCTTGCTACACTCCCAGTGTAGAAGACTAGCGGCGTGTCTTCGTTCATCTGGTTCAGCGCTTCCAGCAATTCATAGCCGGCACTCGGATTGCTGCGACCATCCTCGACCCGGTGAACATCTGAGATAATGAGGTTGTAGGAATCTCCCTGCAGGAATGCGAGCGCCTCCTGAGTAGAACGAGCGAAGACAATACTCACTCCAAGCCGCTTGAGGACGCTTGATTCATAGACGTTGTTCACTGGGTTGTCGTCAACCCAGAGAATGGACTGACCGGTCAGGGTCGGTGCGCTAGCCGGATGCGTAGCCGTTTGAATCTCTGGCAGTTTCTCAACTTGCTTGCGAACGAAACCCACGAACTCGTCCGGCTGATCCTTGAATTCTTCTGCACCAGTCTCGATAGCATCCTGTAGAGCACTGACTGCTATCTCCGAGAATTCGAGCTTTGTACCGGCGAATTCCGCTCTCTTCAGCCGTTTACCCAGTTGTTGACCCACCTCAGGTAGGAGACTACGAATCTGCTGCCGGAACAGAAACAGGACAAGCAAGAGGGTCAAGGGCCAGGTGCAAGCCGTCAGAATCTCTGTGAACTGTAGAATCGCTTCAACCACCTCTTTGGCGTCCATTGCACCCCCGCTCACATTCGCATCTGATGGTCCGAAAGGCCGCCTATCTACTGACTACGTGGGCGTCTCTCCGCCTAATCACCCGATGTGGGGCATTGGGCCGATGTTTGCACCACAACCGTGCTGAGCCCGAGGGCCGATGAACCACTGAACCCTGTACAGCTATGGCCAGTGCGTTCAATGGTCCCGCCATTCCACGATAGCGATCTCTTCCTCGGTCAACCCATACAACTCTTACACCCGCGCGTCGATCTCCGCGCCCATGGGGTGCCTCCGGCGGCGGAAGACAACGGAGTCCAGCGGCTTGGTGCGCGCGTTGGGCGTCTTGACGCACTACGGAACTAGCGCTGCGATGCCGTCGATCTTAGCGCGAAGCTCACCACACGTGATCTCTCGTAGTTCTTGCTCAGTAATGAAGATCGGATGCACTTTGACACGGTACGACTCGGCCTGGTCCTTTGTCGTCCCCAGGTACTCCTGCATCATTACGCTGTCCCGATCATCCTGTGGAACGACAAACATCAGTATGCCGACCACGCTGGTTGTCGAGCGCCCCCTCACTACGGCGTAGTCCTGGATCAACCGACTGACTTGATCTACCGCCGCGCGGAGCCTGTCCAAGCTGAGATGACGTGTTAGACGCTTGACCTCGAACACGACGTCTGCCAGTACTGGGCTATCAGATATCAATATTGCATCGTAGGCGGCGTCTCTTGCCCCTTGATGCGTCAGTACCCGATCGCTTCCGTAGCAGGTCACCAGTTTGTCGAAAAAGATCTTCTCCTCGCGCAGGTATTCTTGAATCCCGGCCGTGAGTGAGTGAACTATGGCAGGCTCTGGTGGTTCTTCTGCTTCAAGCTCTTCCGTGATCTCCCCTATCGCATTGATAGCTATTTCCCCGGGTGTCAGCGGCTCCATCTGGCGCTTCAGCCTCTCAACCTCCAGACCGAGTTTCTCTGTCTCGATTTCCACTCTGTGGTCAAGAAGTCGCTGCTTTCTTCCCCAGAGGACAATTCCCCTAACCAGGGTTAGAAGGCCGCCAATCATGAGTGTGAGTGAAATCCACCATACATTTCGGACAAACCAGAGAGCGGCCTGCAGGCGATAGTCAAGAAGAGCTTGGGCCGTGGGCGTCAACTCCGAGATTTCTGAAGCCTTCAGCAGGCCGCCAAGAGACTCTCGGAGGCACAACCACGGGACGACCAAAGAAAGACATATGAGCAAAATGCCTAGCGAAACGAGGAACTTGTAGAGGTCACCATACTCAAGTTTGGTCATTGCACTTACCTGTGACTAAGAGGGTTTGCGCACTAGGCCCCACAACTCGTCATTAATCGGACATCGTTCCACCTAGTCACCCCATGTGGCGCACTAGGCCGACGCTTGTCCCCACGACCGTACATTAGCGAGCGCCGCTCAGTGGCGCCGGAAGGGTTTGCTGCCGCTGCCCGCCCGCTCGGACGGCATGTAGGGGCGGGTGTCACACCTGCCTCTACTCGGGCGAAACCGCTATCCGAAAACCGATTTCTTCACCCGTTGCTTCCGGTTGGTTGTGGATGCGGTGGGCACAGCTGACTTGCTCCCTGCCGTCTTTGAAGGATCCGCCGCGCAGAACCCGGTCTCCCTGGGCCTTGGGGTCCTCCCGCCCATCACTCGGGTCATAGGGAAGATCCTTGAGCAGACTGCTCGTCCACTCCCAGACATTACCAGCCATGTCGCTCACTCCGAAGCGGCTGTCCCCTTCGGGGGAATCCCTCCCCACGTGTACGGTGTCGCTGTCTTCTCTCTCGGCGCAAGCGCAGTGGTATTTATTCCAGGAATCACCCCAGGGGTATGTGCGTCTGTCTGGCCCTTGCGCCGCCTTCTCCCATTCGGCCTCCGTAGGAAGGCGAAACGCAAACCCCGTCTTGCGAGACAGCCAGGCGCAGTAGGCGCGAGCATCGTGCCAGCTCACGGCAACGACCGGGTGGTCCGCCTTCCATGCGGGATAGTTGCGACCTCCAGTCCAGTCGGCTGGCGATGGGTGCCCTTCGTCCTCGATGAAGTACTTGTACTGCGCATTGGTGATCGGGTACTTCGAGATGTAGCAAGTATCCACAAAAACCACCTGCTGTAGCCAGCCCCCCATGCTGAACTCGCCTGCGGGGATTCTGACAAGCTCGACGCCACCAAGTTCCTCTGGCAGCTTCATTGTTGCGCCCGACAGGTCTATTGGCTCTGGCTCCTTATCTCTCCGGCGGTCATACACCCCGGTAGGCTTCTGCGGCACCCCACCTGCGTCGGGCAACACCATCAAACCGAGATGATCCCTGGCGGGTCTCACGACCAACTGCCAGAGCATCCGTAGGTAGATTCCCTTCGCCCGATGGCTTACCCACCGGAATCCTCGGGTGATGGGACGCCAGAACTGCACCAGTGCAACTAGTGCGATCAGCGCGACTGCCCCCAGTAGGCCTGCCTGCCACCACCGCTGCACCAGTGCCGGGTTCGCACGCACGATCATGGCGAAAAGCGTGGCAATGGCAACCACCACGCCTATGAATTGCCATATTGGGTCCCGAAGGTATCTCAACAGGGCTTCACCCCCTCTGCTCCACAATCGCAATCTCCTCCTCCGTCAACCCATACAACTCGTACACCAGCGCGTCGATCTCCTCATCGGTGGCCGCGATCTGGCGCTGATGGAGCTTCTTGTGCGCGGGGGCTGGGAACCTACTGACGAGCGACATAAGCAATGTGCTCCCAATATGATCACTGCTCTTCGTTCTCGGCTTGCTGGTACTCTGTTATCATTTGCTCCAAAACCCCTTGGCTAGCGGCGATTGCGAGGAGATACTCATTGCGCTGATCGGCACCATGAATCTGGTCGAGTTCCTTAACCTGTTCCGGCGTAAGCTCGACTTTCTTGGCAAGCGTGAGGCCGGAAGCATCGTGCAGCTCCACTTCGAAAGTCGGCGGCTCCCGGACTGTGAATATGATCTCTTCTGCATCACTCAGATCAACCGGATCGATTCTGTCGGACTCATAATTGTATTGCTGTAGTTGAAAATGCTGTCGCCATCGGAAACCTTGTGTCATTCTGAGAACAACGCTGGACGCATCTGCTCTGGACACCAGTGTTTGCCTCTTCAACTGAATTGGCTGTCGGTCTATAGCCCCGATTCGGTGAAGTTCATCAAACCACATATTCACGACATTCGTCAGTATCTCATATACATCTCTCTTCGACCCGTCGGTCAACTCAACCTCAACGATCTTCTCTTGGTTGTCATATTCTCCTTCCTGATCTCTGAACCTGGTGGAGACAAGGATCTCGCGGATTCTGTCAGCTCCCGCAACCTGCGGCGTGCCCCGCGTGAGCACGTTGTGTTTTGCTGCGTTGGCAATGTCTCCGACCAAATGGTAATCAGGACACAAAGCAGCCAGTTCGGCACGTGACCTTCTGAATGGTTCAGGGATGTACTCGCGGAGATGATAAAGCGCTACAGCCGCATCTATCGCCTCGCGGCGGTCTTTGTTGTCCCCCATCTCGCCGTCGTTCTTTGTCAGCCTGTAGCGATGATAGGCGAGGAAAACGTGTTCATAGAAGTATGCCGCCAGCTCTTCCATTTTCCTTTGCTCCGTAGCTCGTCTTTGGCTCTTGCGGTTCGCCTGTGACTAATGGTCATGCGGACATCGTTCCCCCGCGTTGGCGCGTGTCCGCACCACACGCAGCGGGTGATCCCACGGAACCGCCAAGCCCGCTGGATTCTGTGTGGGCTTAGCCAGATCGCTCAGTTGTCGCGTCCCTCCACAATCCCGATCTCTTCCTCCGTCAATCCATACAACTCATGCACCAGCGCGTCGATCTCCTCATCGGTAGCCTCGATCTGGCGCTGGTAGAGCTTCTTTTCGGCGGGGATGGTGGCGGCCGCTCCACGGTGTGGCGGCACGGTCTGGAGACCACGGTAAGTTCCCGCTTTAGCGGATCAGGACGGCCCCCCTGCACACTTCACGCTAGGATTCCATACACCTTGAGAAGTCTGATGGTCTGCAGGATCTCGGGATCGGGGTAGTTCTTGTTGGCCTCGACCTGGTGGACGACAAAACGGACGATAGTATCAAACTCAACAACGTGGTCAATGCCGCCTTGCTTCAGCAAGCGGATCGCACCCTGGCGGTTCTGCTCGGTCCGTGCCAGGGAGGACACTACAAGTATTCGACGAAAGTCAGCGTCGGAGAACACGCGCTTGGCCTGCTCTATCGCTTCTGGGCGGACGAAGTTGAAGATGCGGGGTGTTCCCTTGATGAGTGCCTCTGTGAACCTCTCCGTGTGCCACCCCTTCGTTTCCACGATCGCCCTCCGAATGCCCGGCAGCTCGTCGAGCGTGAGGACGAAAGCCTCGGCTGGATTGAGTTTGTCAGGATTGAGGTTCAGGATGACAAGGTCGATGTCACTGTCGCCGCCACCTCGATCGCCGGCAACCCAGTATCTGACGTTGGTGCGCACAAGGAAGCCATTCAGTTCAAAGAAGTGGCGGACGACTGTTTCGTTGATGTCGGTCATGGCCCTCTGTCCTCCGTGCGCACCGCGCGTATTGCGTTGATGGTAGACGGCGATTCTCCAGTCTGCAGCAACCGCTATGTCGGTGCTCTGCGATCCAGGCGTAGCGGCGCAGTTGGTAGGCCGGGCCGACGTCCCCTTTGACCGGTGTGGAGGGCTTCTTGGCCTCCAGGAAGAACTTGCGCGCCCCACCCACGCGGAAGCAGTAGTCGGGCGCCTTGGTGGCCCCGCTGACCTTGATGGCGTCCTCGTGGATGACGTCCTTGTACGGTTCCGCGTAGCCCTGGACGTTGCGCACGTCCCAACCCAGGGCCTCGAAGAAGGGGTCGATGAACTCCACGCCGACCTGGGTCTCTTTGTAGTCGGAGCGGGTGTACACGTCGAGGTTGCGGGCGAAGCGCTGCACCAGGCCCTCGATCTGGCGACGGGTGTCGCGGGGCGCGGTGATCCCGGTGAGGTTCTTTTCCGTGCTCAAAGGCGGCTCCTCCGTTTCGAGCAGCGGCGACGGTCGTAGGGTATTGTACCACTCTTGGTGATTTCTGTCACCCCGGGGTGTTGGCTGGATGGTAGGGGCACGGCGCGCCGTGGCAGGTAAGGAGCGTAGGGCAAACTCGAGGTCTGCCCTACGGATGAGCGTCAGAGCGCGTCCAGTAGGGGCGAGTCGCCGACTCGCCCCTACGAGGGTGTCTACGGGGTGGGAAAACTAGTTCTGCTTTGTGACCAGAGGCACGAAGACCTTCTGGCAGGGGCGCACGGTCAGATCGAGGTCATAGCTAGGGATCTCGTACTTGTCGCCGTAAGCGTCCACCTGGACGTAATACACCCCGGGGGTCAGCCTGTCCGGCCCACAAGAACGTTCGATGCGCGAGAAGTAGCCGGGCCCGCTATTGTCGTCATACTCCAGCAGTCTATCGTCGCTGTCGTACAGCCACATGCGGGTGTTGCCTGCCGGGCCGGAGGTTTGGACGACCACCGCCGATTCCTCGTCCAGCTCGAACCTGACCCAGTCCTCGTCGCCCAGCGGCTCGATGCTGTGGGTCTGAGGCGCGCCGGAGGCGATGGGGTTCGCCTCCCCGCTGGTGTTGTCTGGCTCGTAGGCATCGATGATGACTCCCACGTAGAAGGCACGCAGCCACTCGTCCCATTGGGTGTTGGCCGTGAATTCCAGGAGCCCCTGCTTACCGTCGTACTGCCCGTCATAGCCAGCCAACGATGCGGGGAAGTAGATGCTGATGCCGTGGGCGCCAGGCCAGCTCGAGCCGTGCTGCTCGTGGAGGACTGTGTTCTTCACGGCCTCCATGACCGCGCTGGCGGCGGCGTCGATGGTCGGGTCATCGACCGTCGCCACTATCTTCTCGGCAAAATCGTAGAGATCAACGTAACCGGGGTGTTCGAACTCCTGCGTATCCCACCGCGCCTTGACCATCTCATCATAGTGACGGTTTATGCCGTTGATCAGGGCCATGGCCAAATTGTCCACCGCGCTGGTGAGAGCCTCGTACGGCTTATCCACGCCAACGGCCGACAGGGTCTGATCCTTGCCGTAATACTGGTAGTATATGTCCACCATGGCATTGCCAAGGTCCTGGGCGCCCAGGCCCGGGTTGCTCTTCAGTGTGTCCAGAATGGCGTCGTAGGGCCAGCCCTGGTCTGGCTCGACCGCCTGGGAGGCCACACGCACCTGGGCGTAGGGTGACAGTTGGTTGTCCAGCTCGATCATGGCCATCAGCCAGGCGTCGAAGCCCACCAAGTCCAGCGGGTAGCTGCCCCCTTCGCTCAGCTTGTCCAGGGCGAGCCGCAGCTCTGGCATGTCCAGGCTGTCCCCACCATCAGTATCGTCGCGGGCCACGCCGCCCAGGAGTGGCATCGATTCTGAGCGCAGCCCCTTCACAGCGGTGCGATCCCAGACCACCAGGGCGTACCGCTCGGCGGGGTATTCTTTCATGCCCCACTGCACGAAGTCGATCAGGCTCTTGGGGTCTCCCATGTTGACTTCGCCCAGCTCAATGCCCTCTTCTGGGTAGGGTTCCAGGCCCTTGATGACGTGATAGCGCATGGTGTGCTCCCACTTACCGTAGCTATCGTCGTAGCCAGGAATCCGGTCGAGTTGGACCAGAATGTTGACGTAGCTATCGGAGCCTACGGAGGACATCTCCAGGAAATCGTCGATGGCCGCCTCCTCCATCTCGTTGTCGCCGTCCAGGTAGACCAGGAAGGTCCACTGCGGCTTACCGAAGCAGACGACGCCCAGGTCAAAGGCGTCTGCCCACGGCCCACCGTTGGAGGCCGTGAGATCCAGGTTGAAGTGAATGACGTGGCCATTGGGCGTCGCCGGGTCCACCGTGAAGACGAAGGGTGAGGTGTTGGTGCCGGTCCCACCGCCCCCTACGGGGTCGTAGGTGGCGGCGGCGGTGGTGAGGGAGACGTACTGGTCCTGCTCGGATAGGCTCCCGTTCACGTCTTTAGCTTCGTCAGTGCCCAGGTTGGCCACGGTGACGTCCAGCTCGATGGTCTCGCCACAGTTCACCACGCCGTCGCCATCCGCCGCGTGGCTCTGATAGACCAGCGGCCCCACGTCATCCGTGGGGCTGGTGAGCAGCATGGTATAGAAGTAGTTCGGCCCGCCGTAGACGTCGAAGTAATGTTCCCGGACCCTGAGGTAGTAGGTCCCAGTGAAGGGCAAGGTGTACTCGAGGTGCGAGTCCTTGCTGCCCCCGAAGTCGTCATTCTGGGCCAGCAGGGTTGAACCGTCGGTGTCGTAGAGGGTGAGGACGGAATCCAGCTGAGAGCCGAGGACCTTAGCATCGACGTCGGCCACGATGGTCTGGTCCTCGTTGCCGGTGAAGGCGTAGAAGTCCGTATCGCCGATGGGGCAGATGTCGGCGCCGGTGATCCTGATGTCGTAGTCGATAGTCGTGGCTTGTTCTGACGTGTCGTTGGTTTCGTGGAGGTCGCTACAGTTGTAGAAGGCGCGGAGCCACTCATCCCAGTTGGTGTTCGCGGTGAACTCCAACCAGCCGGAGCTTCCGTCGTACAGGGCGTCATACAGGGTTCCTGAGCTGGGGAAATAGACGGTGATGCCGTGGGCGCCAGGCCAGCTCGAGCCGTGGTGCTCATGCACGAGGGCGGCGGTGATGGCGTTCATCACGCTCGTGGCGGCCGCGTTGATGGTAGCGTCGCTGACGTGCTGGTTGATCTCGTCCGCGAAGTCGTACAGATCTACGTAGGTGGCGAAGTAGATCTGCTGGGTGTGGGAGCGGGCGATGATCATCTCTCCATGGTGATCGGCCAGGCCACCAAGGAGGGCCAGGGCGAAGTTGTTGACCGCGGTGTTCAACTGGGTGTAGGGCAGGTGGAGATCGACCGCTGATTGGGTCTGGCTGTTAGAGTAGCTGGCGTAGTAGTCGTCCACGATCTCTATGCCCAATTCGGCCGGCGACATGGTCGGGTCGAGGGTCAGGGCAGTGAGCAGGGTGTCATAGGGCCAGCCGTCGTTGGGCTCGGTGTACTGGGAGCCGACGCGGACGTCGGCGTAGGGGAGGAGCTGGTTGTCCACCTCGATCATGGCCATCAGGCAGGCGTCGAAGCCCAGCAGGCCCAGGGGCCATAAGGGGTCCACCGACCACATCAGAGCATCGCGGAGGTCGGGCATGGTCAGGGAGTCTCCGGGGTGGCTGTTGTCCACGCAGACGTCCTTGGGGGGCGGCCCCTCTTCCCCCGCCAGTTTCCAGCCGCTGCCATGGTCCCAGAGGATCACGGCGTAGCGATGAGCCGGGTAGTTCTCCCGACCCCACCAGATGAAGTCCTCGAGGGTGGCAGGGTCGCCCATGTTGGCCTCGCCGATGTCCTCGACCTCGTTCCCTACGGCAGGCGTCAGTTCTTCGGTGACGTAGAAGCGCTTGGTGGAGGTCCAATTGCCGTAGCTAGTGTCGTAGCCCGTGGCGCGATCGAACTGCACCACGATGTTGACCAGGTCGGTGGAGCCGACGCTGGACATCTCCAGGAAGTCGTTGATAGCGGCAGACTCCAGGTTGTTGTCGCCGTCCAGGTAGACCAGGAAGGTCCACTCAGCGGCGCTGAGGGTCAGGTGGTAGTAGTGATCGGCGCCCCCCTCGTCCTGTTCTTGGTGCTGCACCTTCAGGTAGTAGGTGCCGGTGGTTGTCAGGTCATACTCCAGCCAGGAGTCGGGGCTCCCCCAGAGGCCGGGGTTGTGGGCCAGTTCCGTGCCGGCGCTGTTGTAGAGGTAGAGGTCAGAGTCCAGGGCGGACAAGAGATCCTCGGCGTCGATCTCGGCGACGATGTGGTCGCCAGCGCTGCCGGCGAAGCTGTAGTAGTCGACATCGCCCGCCAGGCAGATGTCCGGGTCGATGAGCCTGGTCCCGTAGGTGATGGCGGTGGCTTGAGCGCTGGTGTTGTTGGGCTCGTGAGGGTCGTTGCAGATGTTGCCGGAGCTCTGGATGAGGATGTCGTCCACCATCACCTGAGCGCCGTCGTTACCTACGTAACGCAGGCCGACGCGGGACAGAGACCCGTCGGAGACGTAGTTGAAGGTGGAGAAGCTCCAGGTGTAGGACGCAGTCCAGAACGGATCCGCGAGGCCGAGACAGACGTCGTCACCGCCTCCCACCGCCCCTTCCACCAGCCACACCTCCAGGTCGCAGTTGTCGAAGGCATTGCGGCACCAGTAGAGGCTGCCGTAAGACCAGAAGGACACCTGGCCGCTCCAGGCGTTGAAGGCTGGGCTGAGCAGCCACTCGTCTTGATCATGCAGAGCAGGGTCGTAGAGCACGTGGGCGGAGTAGGTGCCGCTGTGGCGTAAGTAGGGTTCTATCTGCCAGGTCTGACTGGGATTGGTCTGGACGCGAGTCCAGCCGGGGGGCGGCACGAGCCCACTCTCGAACCCCTCGGCCATAGCGCCTCCCAACGCCGGCGCAGCGAGGGGCAGGCTGCCACCCTCTACCACCGTCGCTTCCTTGGCGGTGGGATCCGGCGGCTCGGGAGTCTGGACGCGCGAGTCGTGGGCCGCAGCCGGCCAGGCGGTAACGAAGAGGGCGACGATGGACAGCGTGAGCACGAGGCGGCGCGCCGCCAGGCTAAGGAAGGCCGGGGTCTTCTTCATGGATCGGCTTCTCCTATTCCCATTCTCCGTACCCGGATTTAGAGCACACAAAAGCCGGGCTGCCTGCCTGTCTCTTGGCAACCCGGCTGTGAGGACCAATATGTTCCCGCTGAGAGCCACACATCGGTGTTTGACCCGCCTCTTTGCGCATCGCGCCCTTGGCAGTGCCCCTTTCGGGATGGGCACCGAAAGCGTCGGCGGCCAGTTCGAACAGCGCTGTTCACGAAGAGCGGCGGCCCCGGCTCCACGGTCGCGCGGCGAACGTACAGTGCCGCGATTACTAGGCGGGCAGTATAGCGTAGGAGCGCTGGTTTGGCAAGCGACAGGGGGCGAGGGTGTCGAAAGAGGGCGGGCAAAGGCGCAAGGGATTCGGGATTCGATGGGGCCCACGGCAGGCGATCGTAGCCGCACGGCATGCCGTGCGGCTACAGGGTGGGGCAAGCGGGTGAAGTCGGCTGGCCTGACGCGGTCAAGTGCGTGTGTGGTGGTGCAGGGGCGAGTCGCCGACCCACGCCTACTCCTGTTGCCTTGACTTTGGCCTATCGGGGAGATATGATGGGTTGACCATGAAAGAGGACCTACTGGACCGGCTGGTCTGCCCGGCTTGCGAGGACGGTAAGTGGCGGCTGGAGCGGGTGCAGACGAAGGAGCCGCGCATCATAGAGAAAGGGTGGCTCACTTGCGGTAGTTGCGGTATCCGCTACTCCGTCGGCGACGGCATCCTCGACCTATTGCCGTTTCCCCCCGAGTCGGTCCTCCGGGAGCGGGCCGGGTGGGAGAGGTTCTTGCAGGGCGCCTCCGAGGAGTTGACAGAGGAGTGGATTCTGTCCCTGCCCAGAGTGGACGCCACCGTCACCTCTAGCGCCCAGAGCATGGCCCACTGGCAGAGGCAGGCAGACAACTTCTTCGGTCTGATGGAACTCCTGGGCCTACGTGGAGATGAGACGGTGCTGGAGGTGGGAGCCGGACGCTGCTGGGCCAGCGCCTATCTTGCGCGTCAGGGGTGCCAAGTCGTGGCCCTCGATGTAGTGAGAGACAAGCGTGCAGGAGGACTGGAGACGGGGAGCGTCTACCTCCAGCACGGGACGCCATACTTCGACCGGGTGCTGGCCAGCATGGAGGGCCTGCCTTTCCGGTCTGGGACCTTCGACCTGGTACTCTCGGTGGCCAGCATCCACCATAGCCCGGACCTCGACCGGGTCGTGGCCCAATGCGCCCGCGTGCTGAGGCCTGGGGGAGACCTGGCAGTGACCAGTGAACCTTGCATCAGCATCTTCAAGGAGAAGCGGGTAGAGAACGCCGAGACCGAGGCTGGCATCAACGAGCATACCTATGACCTGCTCGACTACCGGAGGGCTTTCGGCGCCGCGGGGCTGATGCCGCGCTATTCTCTCCCCGGAGCGCTGGTGGCCATGCTGGAGGGGGATGAGGGAACTCCGGAAGCTGGCCCCATGAGGTCGTCGCTTTTCAGCCTCGCCAGACGCCTGTGGAAGGGGGCCTGGCCGCGGAAGATGCTCCGTTCTCAGTGGGCAAACCTGGCGGGCCTGCTCTTCCTGGAGTACGGACTCACCGCCGTGGCGCGGAAACCAGCGGGGACCGAAGTGCGATGAGAATCGCCATCGACGCTTCCCCAGCGGCCAAGGAGCCGCGCACAGGCACCGAGCTCTATACCCTGCATCTCATTCTGGCCCTGGCCCGGCTGGATTCTGCCCACGAGTATACCCTTTTGCTGAACGAGGAAGTGCCGGAGGAGTTCGCAGACCTGCCTCCCAACTTCGTTGTCCGACAGATACCCCAGCGCAGGCTATGGGCGCAGACCAGGCTGGCCCAGGAGTTACGTAGGCAGAAGCCTGACGTGTTCTTCGCCCCTGCCAACGTCATCCCCTTCGTGCATCCACCCGTGTGCGTGACTACCGTGCACGACGTGGCTTTCCACTTCTTCCCCGAGTGCTATTCCCCCCTGACTCGCTGGTATCTGGAGCTTACCACCCGCTTCGCCCTGCGGGCGGCGACCAGGGTCATCGCCGTTTCCCAGGCCACCAAGGAAGACCTGGTCCGAGTCTATGGTGCAGATCCGGCGCGCATCGCAGTCATCCACTCTGGTTCGACGATCACCGAGGCAGAGTTGCCAACACCCGACCGTGTGGCCTCCACTCTGAAGCGGTTTGGCATCACTCCTCCATATCTGCTCTTCCTGGGGCGGTTGGAGACGAAGAAAAACGTGGCTCGCATCGTGCAAGCTTTTTTCAAGTTGAAGGAGCGCGGTTTTCCCCATCAACTGGTGCTGGGGGGCACGCCTGGTGTGGGGTTTGAAGAAGTGGCGCGGCTGATCAACACGTCACCTTATGGGATCGATATCGTCCTCACCGGATACGTAGGCGAAGAGAAAGCAGACCTGTACGCGGGTGCGGAGGCCTTCGTCTTTCCCTCCCTGTACGAGGGCTTTGGCTTCCCCGTCCTGGAGGCCGCCACGTACGGTGTGCCCGTCGTGACCTCTCGCACTTCATCGCTGGCGGAGGTAGCGGGGAAGGCGGCCTTGCTCGTCGATCCCCTGGACGTGGAGGAGATAGCCGGGGCCATTCTGCGGGTCATCGAGGATGAGCAATTGCGCTCCGAGCTGTTGCGGCTGGGCCGAGACCGGCTGGCCGAGTTCGATTGGGACATAGCGGTCAGCAGGGTGGTCGAGGTCCTGGAAGCAGCGGCCGGCCAGGCGCTGGGCTGAGCCTGAGATTCCTAGGCGGTCCCTGGCCTTCTCATCACCCCTGCAAAGAGCAGCAAGGTGAGGATAGATACGACGCCCACCATGAGATACCCCTCTCCATACCCCCACAGGGCAGCCACGGCTCCGATGGCCAGCCCGCTGACACCGATGCCCAGGTCGAAGCAGAAGTAGAGAAGGCTCAAGGCGGTACCCCTCACCTCTGCGGGTGCGCCATCCACGACCATGGTCTCCAGCCCCACTCGCGCGCCTCCAGAGCCTATCCCCTGAAGCACCGCCATCAGCATCAGCGCACCAAAGGCGTAGGTCCAGTTGAGTCCCAGCAATGAAAAAGCCAGGATGGCGAGCATCGGCAGGATGACGGGAAGTCGTCCGACTCTGTCCGACAGACGCCCGCCCAGGGATCTGGAGACCACGGTCATGATGCTCATCACGGTGAAGAAGAATCCCACGTTGCCCAAACCGCGGTCCCGTGCGAAGAGGGGAAGGAAGGAGAAAGTGGTGCCGTAGCCCAGGCCCAGGGTCAGCGTGACCAGCGATGGGGCCATAACACCTCGGAGTTTGAGTAGGTCGCGGAGGCCAGTAGTGCCGGGATCCTGAGGCTGGGATATGATCGTCTGGCGCGTCGGCTCGCGAATCAGGAGCACAGCCACCAGGCTGGCCAGGCCCGCCACACCAGCCAGGGCGAAGACGAGACCGAAGCCCGTGTGCTCTAGTAGACTGGCTCCCAGGGGTGAGGCGATGATCATAGACAAGGAGGGAGCTATTCCAGCCAGGCCCAAAGCGGCTCCCCACCGGGAGGGCGGAGTAACGTCAGCGATCAGAGTGTAGTACGCGCTGGTGAAGGCGGCAATGCCGATACCGTGGAACATCCGGGCCACTTGAAACACCGGAAGGGAGCCCGTCGCGATATAGGAGAGAGGGCCAATGGTGAAGATGGCCGCACCGATCAGCAGGGCTATCTTCCGCCCCCGCGTGTCAACCAGACGCCCCATGTACGGGCGGATGATGAGAGCTACGATAGCGAAGGTGGTGCCGGCCAGTCCCACGTCAGCCGGACCGCCGCCTATCTCCTCGATGTAGAGCGGCAGAGGTGTGATCAGCAGGTGAATGCTGGAGAAAAAGAGGAAGCAGGCCAGGAAGGCCAGGTAGAAGGTGGGGCCGTATCCCATTGAAAGGGGAGAGCGCCTCATACAGGCTGCATTCTCCCTTCCACCTCTGTGGAGATGGGAGAGTGGTCGGCCAGATACTCCTCCATCGCTTCGCGCAGTATCGTCGGCGCATCGTAGGTGACTTCGTGTGGATCGAGATGGGTGTACTCTGTCAGTTCGCCCAGTTCCCAGTCCGTCGCCCCCACGCTATACCTGCGCTGGAGATCGAGCGGTTCGGTCCCGACCAGTACTTTCACAACCTGCTCTTCCGGATCCCCGAAAGGGTCGTAGCTCACTTTGAGCCCTGATACCTGCAGAATACCCTGCGGGTTGCCGCGCAGGGGCCCGGGGCGATCCTGCATGATTTCTGGGCGGAGTCCGTAGTTCAGTGTACGGAGTAGCTGCTCACCCGTTAACTCTGCCCGGCCAGGGTTGGCTGTGGATGATGATGCTCTGCACAGGTCGCCGAAAGTGATGGCACCCTCTCTTGTCGCCTCGTCAAGCATACCCGTGACCACGAAAGCGACCTCTGTGCCCATTCTGTGCCTCAACACGTCGGCCAGGAAGTTGCCCAGGGCACACTCCTGAAAGTAGTTGATGTCAAGAAAAGTGATACTCTGGCCGACGAATCGACCCAGCAGCCTCTGGACTTCCTTGGTCTGTTCTTCGATGGCCTCTATGACCTTCGCGTCCACTTCTGACGTCTGGACGGGCAGCAAGCGCGCCCTTCTGGCAGAGATCCGACCCGACACGTTGTCCAGCTCGAGGTCGATGCGACCGAGCCGATTGCCGTACGAGCCGGCCTGGGTGATGAGGGCCCCGTTGACTTCGAGAGGCTCCTCCAGGGCGTCGTGGGTGTGCCCGCCGACGATGAGATCGATGCCGTCCACGGCCTGGGCCAGCGCTTTGTCCTCCTCGAGCCCGAGGTGCGACAGCAGCGCCAAAATGGTGGCCCCGCGCTCGCGCAGGTGACTGGCTAGCTCCCTGACGATGGGAACCGGTGGGTAGCTGCGGGCCCCGAAGATCGAGTAGGCGTTGGATTGCGCCGTGAGCCCAATGAGGCCCAGTTTGGCGGGACCAACCTTGAGCAGCATGTAGGGTACGGTTCCCTCCACCAGTTGTCCTGTGTCGGACCAGACCAGATTGGCGGACAGGATGGGGAAAGTGGCGGTCTCTGCGATGCGGGCCAGGTTCTTGGGGCCGTACGTGGGGGCACCCGAGTTGCCCAGAGCGGCCGCATGGTAGCCCACCACGTTCATAATGGAGGCGATGGCGACACCCTTGGTCACATCGCTCTCCAGCAGCATACGATCCTCAGGGTCGCCGGCGTCCCATATCAGCACATGACCCCCGCTACTCTCCACCTCCCTGCGGATTCGCTTCACCATGGCACTGATGAAGGGTAGTTGCTCGATACGCGCATGCAGGTCGTTGGTATGGAGGATCGTCAACTGTGTGGTATCCGGGGACATGATCTGCGGTGAGGTCTTTCTAGTCCTCTGAGAGGTTCAAGACGGCCATGAAGGCTTCCTGAGGGATGTTCACCTGGCCGATCTTCTTCATTCGCTTCTTGCCTTCTTTTTGCTTCTCCAACAGCTTGCGTTTCCGGGTCACGTCACCTCCGTAGCACTTGGACAGGACGTTCTTCCGCAAAGCCTTGACGGTCTCGCGAGCGATGACGTGGCTTCCCACGGCGGCCTGGATGGGCACGGGGAACAGTTGCCTGGGGATGACCTCCTTCAGTTTCTTCACCAGGGCGCTGCCCTTGGCGTATGCCTGGTCTCTGTGCATGATGAGAGAGAGGGCGTCAACGGGTTGCTGGTTGACCAGAAGTTCGAGCTTGACCAGGTCCCCTGGTCTATAGCCCGAGAGCGAATAGTCCAGGGACGCGTATCCTCTGGTACGAGACTTGAGCTGATCGTAGAACTCAACGATCATTTCCCCCAAGGGCATCTCGTAGGTCAGGAGCACCCGCTGGGGGGCCAAGTATTCCATGGACCCGTACTCGCCGCGCCGAGACGTGACCAGCTCCATGATGGGCCCGATGTAGTCGTCAGGGCTGATGATGCTGATCTTGACCCAGGGTTCCTCGACAGTCTCGATATCTAGGGGAGGCGGGAGGTCGGCAGGACGATCCACCTCCACCAGTTCGCCGTCCTTGGTGAGGACGTGGTATTCCACGCTGGGCGCGGTAGCCAGAAGATTGAGGTCGTATTCCCTCTCCAGTCGCTCCTGGACGATCTCCATGTGGAAGAGGCCCAGGAAGCCACACCGAAAGCCGAAGCCCAACGCCTGAGAGTCCTCGGGTTGGTATGAGAGCGAGCCATCGTTGAGATGAAGTTTGTCCAGAGCGTCCCTCAGCAGAGGGTACTCTTCTGCGTCTGCAGGATAGAGGCCGGCGAAGACCACCGGCTTGATGGGCCGGTAGCCGGGAAGGGGTTCTGTAGCGGCCTCGGCGGCGGTGGTTATGGTGTCGCCCACTGAGCAATCCCGGACGTTCTTCAGCCCTGTGGCCACATAGCCTACCTCGCCGGTAGTTAGCTCGAGCACAGGCTTCATGCCTGGTACGAAGACGCCGGTTTCCAGAGGGTCGAATGTCCTGTTGTTTGACATAAGCTTGAGCTTTTCGTCGCCGCCCAGCGCACCATCCACGATCCTCACATAGGCTACGACACCTTTGTAAGGGTCGTAGTGGGAGTCGAAGATCAGAGCGCGCAACGGGACCTCTGCTTGCCCCTTAGGCGACGGCACGGCCTTCACGATGGTCTCCAGAACATCCTTGGTCCCGATTCCTTCCCGGGCCGATGCCTGCAGAACATCGGCCGCCGGGATTCCCAGAAGATCCTCCAGCTCGTGCGCCACCTCCTGGGGACGCGCCCGACTCATGTCGATCTTGTTGGCTACCGGAATGATGGCCAGGTCGTGCTCCAGAGCCAGGTAGAGGTTGGCCAGAGTCTGGGCCTCCACCCCCTGGGTGGCATCCACCACCAGGACAGCGCCCTCGCAGGCGGCAAGAGCTCTGGATACCTCGTAGGTGAAATCCACGTGGCCGGGGGTGTCGATGAGGTTGAGTTCGTACTCCTGGCCGTCGTCGGCTCTGTACATCATGCGCACCGCCGAGGCCTTGATGGTCACGCCCTTCTCCCTCTCCAGATCCATCTGGTCCAGGACCTGATCTTCCATCTCCCGTGGGGAGATGGTACCTGTATACTCGAGCAGGCGGTCGGCCAGAGTGGACTTGCCGTGGTCTATATGGGCAATGATGCTGAAGTTCCTGATTCGATGCTGATCCATGGCTCACGTGGGGCTACCGGGGACATGGCAGCGCCCGGTTCTCTTGATGTCATTATACTTGACGGGGGTGCAAACAGAAAGATCTCGCATGATGTACGGCAGGGATCCTGGAACCGGGTAGCGGTTCCGCTCTCTGCCGCGGGGCCAGATGAGCAGGGACGCACAGGGTGGTGCTGCCTGACTCCAGCTCGTGGAGGGTTCGTCAGCTCCGAGAGTCCGGCACGCTGGCCAGGATCACCCCAGAGCGAAGGTGCATGGGAGTCCCACCAGACTTGTGTGCGCCGGCATCCTCGTTCTCGCCGCTGGGCGCCTCGTGGGCGGGGGGACCGCATCGAGGGAGCGTCCAGGAGGGGCCCTCATCAGGCTATCGGGCACCCTCATCCGGGGCAAGGCTTGACAAGGAAAGCCACCGGATGCTATAATGATTCGAGTTTGGAGGTGTTGACGTGATCCGCTACTTGCAGATCGTGCAGCTCATAGTCTCGATATGTCTCATCGTCGCGGTGCTTCTTCAGGTCAAGGGGGGTGGTCTGGGCGGGCTCTTTGGGGGCGGCGACGCTGGAATATACAAAACACGTCGTGGTGCAGAGAGAACACTGTTCAATCTGACCATAGGCCTGGTCGTTCTCTTCTTCGTCTTCTCCTTTGCCTCGGTGCTTCTACAGCCCTAGGACGCTCTTCTACAGTGCCTGAGCTTCGCCAAAGACCCGTGGAAGGAGCCGAGATCTAACCTTGTCGAGACACATCCGCTGGCAAGCCGTCATTGCCATCGTAGGCGTTGCTCTGATCATTGTGCTCCTCGGGTACGTCGCCTACACCACCACAACCGTGGTCGTCCCGGACGTTGGCGGTACCTACGTAGAGGGCGTTGCTGGGCATCCCAGCTACATCAATCCCATTCTCTGCCAGTACAACCAGGTGGACAAAGACCTGGTTTCGCTCATCTTCCTGGGCCTCACCGACCTCAACGAGCGAGGGGAGATAGTGCCCTCTCTGGCCAGAGACTGGGACGTGTCTGACGATGGTCTTGTCTATACTTTCTATTTGCGCCGGGATGTAGCCTGGCACGATGGGGAGCCCTTCACGGCAGATGACGTGTTGTTCACCGTTGGCGCCATGCAGCACGAGGACTACCAGGGTCCTCCCGAGCTGGCCGAACTCTGGCGAACGGTAGTGGCCGAGAAGACCAACGACTACACCGTTACCTTCACCTTGCAGGCCCCGCTAGCCACCTTTCTGGACTATACGACGATTGGCATACTGCCCGAGCACGTGCTGGCCAGCGTACCCGCGGCGGAGCTGACCGGGGATCAGTTCAACGTGCGCCCCGTAGGGACAGGCATGTTCAAGATCAGTGAGGTCAGCGGCGACTACGTGATCCTCGAGGCCAATCCCGACTACTATGGCGAGCAACCTCTGTTGTCCGAGATAGAGTTCAAGTTCTATCCCGACTATCAGAGCATTTTCACCGCCTATCAGCAGGGTGAAGTGGAGGGCATCAGTGAAGTACTGCCCTTAGACCTACCGAAGGTTCGCGAGGAGGAGTACCTGAATTTGTACACGGCGCGCCTCTCCGGCTACACACTGGTCTTTCTCAACCTTGACCTGCCCCTCTTCGAGGAGAAGGAGGTTCGGCAGGCACTGTTGTGGGCCATCGATCGCCAGCGTATCATCGACCAGATTCTTGATGGGCAGGGCATCGTGGCCGATAGTCCCATCATGCCTGACTCCTGGGCGTACAATCAGGATGTGTTTCAGTACTATTACGATCCCGTCAAGGCCGCTACGCTGCTGACCGAGGCGGGTTGGGTGGATGGCGACAACGACGGTGTCCGCGAGAAGGAGGGAGTCAGGCTGGAGTTCACTCTGCTCACCAACAAGGACCCTCTGCGGCGACAGATCATCGAGGAGATCGCGCGGCAATTGTGGGAGGTGGGAGTCCGTGTTGTTCCTGCTGTCGAGGACAGTTCCTGGGTAGTAAACGAGGCCCTTCGCCCTCGCAACTTCGATGCACTGCTGTTCAGTTGGGGTAACCTGCCCAGCGACCCCGATCCATATCTGATGTGGCATTCGACGCAGATTGGAGGGGAGGGACAGAACTACGCGGGCCTGAACAACGTGGACGTGGACCAGTTGCTGGAGCAGGCTCGCCAGAACACTGATCAGAGCGAGCGAGCCCGTCTCTATCGCGACTTCCAGGACTTGTTTGCGGACGAGGTGCCCTCGCTGGTGCTGTACTACCCGGTGTACAACTACGCGGTTGACGAGATGGTGAACGGCGTGCAGTTGAGCCCCATGATGGACCCCAGCGACCGGTTCCATACCGCCAGCCAGTGGTATATCAAGACCCGCCGGATGATGGTCAGCGAGGATACCAACGAATGACTTGACAAGCTGGGTGCCTGAGGATATACTAGCGATGAATGCCGGGCCGAGATGGCGGAACAGGTAGACGCGCTGCGTTCAGGGCGCAGTGGGGGTATCCCCGTAAGGGTTCGAGTCCCTTTCTCGGCACTGAGCAGTGAAGCCCCGACGTAGGTCGGGGCGTTTTCATAGCGGTGCCCACCTCCAACTCCTCATGCTCTGGTGACTGGGCCCAGAGGGGAACATTTCGTCCCTCTCCGTCGTCTATGCTGCAAGAGATGCGCGCCTGACGGCGCCATCAGATCTACTGTGTAGGGAGGACGAGTCGAAATGTTAAAAACGGGGATTGTGATAGGTAGCGTAGGCCTGGTCCTGATCGCTGTGGTACTGGTGCTTCAACTGGTGTGGGTCCTGCCGGGCGCTGCCAGACCCGGGAGCGCACAAGAGCCCAGTGGGATCACGGTGATGGCGGAGGGCAAAGCGACAGGGAAACCGGACCTGGCGATGATCACCATCGGGGTGGAGACCAGGGATGCCGAAGCCCGGACCGCGGCGGAGCAGAACGATGCTCAGATGGCAGCCGTGATGGATGCACTGCTTGGGAAGGGGGTGGCCGAGGAGGACATCCGGACAATAGATTACAGCATCCAAGCTGAGATCGATTGGCAAGACAGCAAGCAACGCGTCATCGGCTACGTGGTCAACAACTCGGTAGTGGTCAAGTTGCGGGAGGTGGACGAAGCGGGGGACGTGCTAGATGCGGTGACCGCGGCGGGAGCCAACAACATCTATGGCATCCAGTTCACGTTCGATGACCCGTCGGCGCTGCGCGAAGAGGCCAGAGCGGAGGCGATGGGCGAGGCGCAAGCGAAGGCGCAGGCTCTCGCTCAGTTGGCTGGTGTGGGACTGGGCAAACCTCGACAGATCAGTGAGTCGTTCATCGAGCCAGGGCCATTGTACCTCGAGAGGGCGTACGCCATCGCGCCGTCGGAGGGAGGTGGTGTTGCACCGGTGTCTCCTGGTCAATTAGAGGTCACCGTGCAGGTTCAGGTCACCTTTGACATTGGTTAGCAGTGGCCACACCGGTCATCGGGTCGCAGTAGCCAATGAGGGCCGCCCCAACTCGTTGAGGGGCGGCCTCTGTTGCGCGACTGCATTTGCAGCGCCATGGTGCGGCAGGCCTGGTGTCAGAATGGGGTGCCCCGCCGCCAGCAAGCAGCAAGGCGGCCGGAGGGAACCCATGCGATCGTTGTACCGGCGCGGCAAGTTGAAGTGAGCGTGGGCGCAGAAATGACATGGCCGCGCTCTCAAGTCCACAGACGGACAGCGCAAAGGCATGCTGCGTGTGGTCTCAAGATGGCATGACGAGTAGACGTAGCCCGTTCGGGGCACCGAGGGGTGGCCGCGTTTGGACCTGTGGGCCTTCTCGGTACAAACTGGTGGATCCCCCGGCTATGCCATGGTCTCTCTTCGTCCCTGCAACCATGTCTGGTTTCTGGCGTGCTGGTCCCTGGTTGGCAGGAACCAGCTGACCTCGCGCGATGTCTGTTTGGCGAGAGATGCACGCACAAGCGCGCCCACACAACGAGCCTTTGAGGAGGGTAAGTCAAAATGTCACGGCTAGGAGTAATCATAGGGGTGGTTGGCCTGGTGCTACTGGTTGTGGTGTTGGTGGTCCAACTGATGGTGGTGGTGCCAGGCGCCGGCAGGCCTGGGCCTGTGGGAGAACCCTCAGGCATCACAGTCATGGCGGAGGGTAAGGCGTCCGCCGAACCGGATCTGGCCATGATCAATATAGGAGTGGAGAACCGGGAGGCTGAAGCGCAGGAGGCCGCCACGGAGAACAATAATCGGATGACGGCCGTGATGGCTGCCCTCCAGGAGATGGGAATACCCAAGGAGGATGTTCAAACCGTTAACTACAGCATCCAGGCCGAGATCGACTGGGAGAATGAGGAGCACCGCGTAATCGGCTATGTCGTCAACAACTCCGTGCTGGTGAAGCTGAGAGATATGGACACAGTGGGTGATGTGATTGATGCCGTGACAGAGGCTGGGGCTAACAACGTGTATGGCATTCAGTTCACCTTCGATGACCCCTCGGTACTGCGCGAACAGGCCAGGGCAGACGCGATGGCCAATGCGCTGAAGAAGGCTGAGGCCCTGGCTCGGTTGGCGGGAGTTGGCCTGGGAAGACCACGCTATATCAGCGAATCGTTCATGGAGACACCACCCTACTATCTCGAGCAGATGTATGCTTCGCAGGCTGGCATGGGGGGAGGAGATGGGGCACCTGTCTCGCCGGGCCAGCGTGAGGTAATGGTCCAGGTGCAGGTGACCTACGACATCCGCTAGATCCAGCCCAATTGGCCAACCGCTTAGGGGGACCGCTCTGACATACGTTGGGGCGGTCTCTTTTGCGTGGCACCATGTAGTATGGTATACTACCGCCAAGAGATGGGGCACTCCGCATGTCGTTTCGCTACACGGCTGCGTGCATGGTCGCGAAGCGACACGGGGGCTGCCGCACCTCAAAAGCGATATAGGGGGCGTGTCATGAGCGTATGGCAGTCTCTCAAAGAAACCTTCTTCCCTCCGGTTCCTGAACCTCTCGGCAAGGGTATGTTCCACTACATGACGCCAGATGGAGCCGAGGAGCGGTTCCGCGTACATCTGCGCGTGGAGAATGACGGCGAAGGTATCCTGGTCATCAACGCGGCGAAGGTCCTGCATCTCAATCAGACCGCCACCGAGCATGCCAAACTCCTCATAGAGGGCAAGGACACAGATTCGGCGGTCAGAGAGCTCAAGAGGCGGTACAAGGTGTCGCCGGACAGGGCACGGGAGGACTACGAGCACCTGAGGGAAACCATTCTCACCTTGGCAACTACCGACGATATCTGCCCCATATCTTACCTGGACGTGCAAAGGATCGAGCCCTTCGACACGCCGGTCTCGGCCCCGTACCGTATGGACCTGGCTCTTACGTACAGGTGCAACGCCGACTGCGGCCATTGCTATGTCGGCCGTCCTCGGGACATGGATAGTCTCAGCACCGAGCAGTGGAAGCTGGTGATTGAGAAGCTGTGGGACCTTGGCATACCGCATGTGGTCTTTACGGGGGGTGAGGCCACGGTGTACCCCGACCTGGCGGAACTTGTTCGACACGCTGAGGATGTTGGGCTGGTAGCCGGGCTGTTGACCAATGGAATCCGTCTTGCGGACGGGGCCTACCTTGGGGAGCTGGTGGCTGCGGGGTTGGACCATATCCAGATCACCCTGGAGTCCCACGATGAAGAGATCCACAACCGAATGGTGGGCGCAGAGGCCTGGAAGCAGACCGTCCAGGGCATCAAGAACGCGGTCGCGACGGATGTTTATACGATCACCAATAGCACCTTGACCACCCTCAACGCTCCGCAGTTTGAGAAGACTATCGACTTCCTGAAGGACCTGGGCATCGAGACCTTCGCCTGCAATAGTCTAATCTACAGTGGGAAGGGACCTTCGAGCGGCATCGGTATTCCAGAGACAGAGCTGGAGAGCCTCATGGTGAGGGTGCGCGACAAGGCCGTGGCCAAGGGTATGAGGCTGATCTGGTACACACCGACGCAGTACTGCGAGTTCCATCCAGTGGACCTGGAGCTGGGGGCCAAATTCTGCACGGCGGCCAGATACAACATGTGCATAGAGCCGAACGGGGACGTGATCCCGTGCCAGAGCTACTACTCGAGCCTGGGGAACATCCTTCGAGACGACTGGGACTCCATCTGGAATCACACCAATGCCGTGGGCCTCAGGAACAGGGACTGGGTGATGGAGAAGTGCCGTTCCTGTGACGAGCTTCCCCTTTGTGGTGGTGGGTGCCCCCTGTACTTGCAGAACGAGGGCACTCTTTGCATTGAGAGCACCTCAACCGCGGTCTGAACCTGTCTTCATCGTTCTGGACTCCTTGTGTTAGGGGCGCAGTGGCGTGCCGGGATGGAGCGTGACTGGTGAGCCTCACTGTGGAGCAATGGCATCGGCAGTTCCTACGTCAGGCTCACTGGACTCAAGGTACGCGCACTCATCTCTATCGGCAGGCGGGGCTGTGGGGCGCGGAGGCCGTACTGGACGTCGGATGCGGCACAGGGGCAGTCACAGCAGAGGTGTCGCAGAGGACCGGGGGTAGGGTCACTGGCCTGGATCTGGATCCGGGCATGATAGACTTTGCTGCGGGCTGGCTTCCAGACGTGGAGTGGATTGTGGGAGACGCCCACAGCCTACCTTTCCCGGCCGACAGCTTCGACATCGTGCTGTGCAGCTTCCTTCTCCTCTGGGTGGCTGAGCCGAGGGTGGCGGTGCAGGAGATGACTCGTGTGGTTAGGGAGGGCGGCGTGGTCTTGGCTACCACAGAGCCTGACTACGGGGGGCGCATAGATTATCCGGAGGACATCAGGTTGGGCCCGCTGATGGAGGAGTCGTTACGCCGTGATGGAGCGAATCCCAGGATTGGCCGCCGTCTGAAGGCCCTTTTCTCGTCCTCTGGGCTGGTAGCGCAGTCCGGGATAATCGGCTCCGTGTGGGATGATCGGCAACTGGCGGCAGAGTTCGACGCGGAGTGGGACTTCATCCATGAGACGCTAGGCAATGTCGCTGACGAAGCGGAACTGCGAAGCTTCCAAGACAGGGCGTGGAGAGCTGTGCAGAGTGGAGAGCGTCTGTTCTTTATGCCCCATTTCTGGGCGCTAGGCAGGAAGCCAGCCGCGAGTGCGCGATGAGGGGCGGCATCTGGTTTGCAGGGAGGAATCGGCATGCCCATGTTGAAGGATGAGGACAGGAAGGAGGTCAGCGGACAACTGGCGGGGCTGTCAGGCCGTGTGCGCCTGGTCATGTTCACGCAGGACTTTGAATGCAATCTTTGCACTGAGACGCGGGAGTTGGTGGAGGAGATAGCCTCTCTGTCCGACAAGGTGGAGGCGGTGGTTTGCGATTTTGCGGTTGACAAGAAGGAGGCCGAACGGTACGGGATAGACAAGATCCCGGCCATCGCCGTTGTGGGTGAAAAGGACTATGGGATACGTTTCTACGGGATCCCGTCGGGTTATGAATTCGTGTCGTTGATGGAGGCCATCAAGGTGGTCTCCTCGGGACAGTCTGAGCTATCGGATGCCACGAGGGAAGCGCTGGCTAAGATAGGCGACCCGGTACGCCTCCAGGTGTTCGTTACTCCGACCTGACCGTACTGCCCCGGCACGGTCGTGCTGACACACAAGATGGCGGTGGAGAGCGATAACGTCACCGCGGAGATGGTGGAGGCCACCGCGTTTCCCCAGCTGGCGATCAACTATCAGGTTCGCGGGGTGCCGCGCACGGTGATCAACGAGTCTCACTTCGTGGATGGGATGGTGCCCGAATCGGTGATGCTCCAGCAGCTGCTAGCGGCCCTTGGAGAACAGGGCGACGGATCGGCCTCTGAAGAGAGCTCGCGTGAATCGAGCTGATACGCCTGCCGCCCACGGAACCCCCACGCAACGAAGCGCCACGGAATCGAGCGGCGTGTCTGAGTTGTGAGAAGTACCTTGCTGGATCTTTCCATCGTCATCGTCAATTGGAATACCGGAGACCTTCTACGAGATTGTCTGACCTCGGTGTATGCCAGTGAAGGTGACTTTGCCTTCGAGGTCGTCGTTGTAGACAACTGCTCTCCAGACAGTAGCTGCTCCATGGTGCGCGACGAGTTCCCCCAAGTGCATTTGATCGAGAGCGAGATCAATGGCGGATATGCATACGCCAACAACCTGGGGTTACGGCGCCTTCTGGCCCGCTATTATCTGCTGCTCAACACGGATACAATACTCCCCTCGCGTGCCCTCCAGGAGATGCTTGAGTTCATGAACGCTCACCCTGAGGTAGGCATAGCGGGGCCCAAGCTGGTAATGTCCGACGGCAGCCTGGATCTTGCCTGTCGGCGCAGCTTTCCAACCGTTGAGAATTCCTGCTATAAGCTGTTCGGTCTAAGTCGCCTTTTCCCCAACAGCAGGCGATTCGGCGCATACAACCTCACCTATCTCGATCCGGACGAGACGTCGGAGGTGGACTCGGTGGTCGGTGCGTTCATGATGGTGCGGCATGAGGTTGTGGAGGACGTGGGCGGCCTGGACGAGGAGTTCTTCATGTACGCTGAGGATCTGGATTGGGCTCTCCGCGCCAAGCAGGCGGGTTGGAAGGCGTACTACTATCCCGAAGTCACTGTCCTACATTACAAGAGGCAGTCTAGTGACCAGAACAGGAGCAGGGCCCGCTATGAGTTCTGGCGAGCGATGTACATCTTCTATCGCAAGCACTATGCCGAAGAGACACCGCTCTTGATTCACTACTCAGTCCTTGGAGGGCTGGCGTTACGGGGCGGGCGGAGACTGCTCCGAGAGATGGTGCGCTCAGAGAAAAGGTGGGCCACGGTGGAGGCTCAGTCGTGAAGGGCAAGAGCTCGATCCTCTTTGCTGTACTCCTGGTGATCGTCGACATGGCGATGATGATCGTCGCCTTCGTTTTGTCGTACTACTTGAGACTGTGGACCGAGCAACTGACCCCGGTAGAGCTCGGCAGTGTGGGCGGGTATACCAGTGTCATCCTCATCCAGGTGCTTACCTTGGTTGGAGTCTTCTTCTTCACCAGGCTGTACCACCGACAACGAGGGCAATCCCACGTGGATGAGTTCTACACCGTTTTTGTAGCGGTGTCCGTGGGCACTATCATATCCGTGGCGGCCAACTCCTTTCTCATCAGGAATGGCCCCGACTACTCGCGGCGGATGATAGTCTTCAGTTGGGGCTTGACCATCGTGCTGGTAACGGTCGGTCGACTGCTCTACTCCCGATTGAGATGGGGCCTGCAGAGCAAAGGCGTTGGTAGTGCCAGAGTGCTCATCGTGGGAGCGGGAGAGACCGGACGCATGATCTTGCACGCCATCCAAAGATTGCCTGGACTGGGGTATGAAGTCGTGGGCATGGTGAGCCAGGATTCCCGCAGTGAGGACCTTGGGGTCGGGGTCCCGTTTCTGGGAACCGCCAACGATCTGCCATCTCTGATTAGCTCTATGCAGATAGACGAGGTCATTATCGCGCTGCCGGACGCAACCAGCCGTGAGATCCTGCCTATCATCTCGGACTGCCATCGCGCAAAGGTTGCGACCAGAGTCTACCCCAGCGCGTTTCAGCTCATCACGTCGGATCTAAGCATCGGCCATCTGGGCGGTCTGCCGTTGCTGACGGTGAGGGACACCGTGCTCAGGGGCTGGAGGCTGACCTTAAAGAGGGCCATGGACGTCGTTGGCAGCGCTGTGGGTCTGATACTGCTCTCTCCCATAATGCTGCTTGTGGCGTTGTTCATCAAGTTGGATTCCCGAGGGCCGGCCTTCTACACCCAGGAGCGAATGGGGCTGGATGAGAAGCCCTTCCAGATGATCAAGTTCAGGTCCATGAAAGAGGGAGCGGAGAAGGACACGGGCCCGGTGTGGGCTGTCAAGGAGGACCCTCGCCGGACCCGGCTGGGTGCACTCATACGTCGTTTCTCGCTCGATGAACTTCCCCAATTCATCAACGTCTTCCTTGGCGAGATGAGTTTGGTAGGACCCAGGCCCGAGCGGCCCGTCTTCGTGGAGCAGTTCAAGCAGATCATCCCCAGGTACGTGGAGCGCCACCAGGAGAAGGCAGGATTGACCGGATGGGCTCAGGTCAACGGTCTCAGGGGCGACACGTCCGTGGTAGAGAGGACTAAGTACGATCTGTACTACATCGAGAACTGGTCTATTCTCTTCGACTTGAAGATCCTAATCAAGACCTGCTTCAGTTTCCTCCGCGATAAGACGGCCGTTTGAATCCCCTGGCGCTTGCAACGGAGAGCTGTTCTTCCTTCCGCCCTTGAGACATGGGTCCCTGCAGTGAGGCGACGCTACGGGAAGGTGGGTGGCTGGCGCCCGGATCACAGGTGATGGGGTGATGGCTGGACAAGAGTGCAGGGCAATTCGGCCTGACTGAGACTCGACAGCGGGGGGCTACAACGGCAATCATCGATTGCTGTATACTACGCAGCATTGAAAGCACATTGTGAAGCGGTGGGCGGCTGAGCATTGTGCTTTCGCCTTATGTGGTGGGGAAAGCAGTCCAGAGGAGGGTGTGGATGATGGAGGTTGACGGCCTGACGAAGCGCCAGGGCGGCAAGGCAGCCACCAGGGATTTGACGTTTCTATCCGTCGGGCTTTTCACTTCTTCGCTCATTCGAGACCAGGCCGTGACTCCGTTACTCGGGTCCGGAGCGATGCGCATCCTCTGGCTGGTGGACGTCGCGGTAGGAACCTCCGGACTCCCGGCCACTTATCGTGACCTACGTCTCGTCGTCCACCCTTTACTTCGACTCTCTGACGGGGATCATTGATACCAGGGACGTCATCTTCCACCCTAGAGGAGACGGCCGCGCCAACTGTCGTACAGCAGTAGTGGCGCACTCCTGGACCGTCGATCAGGAGAGCAGGCTCAAACATCGATGCTGCAGTGCCCAGCGAGGTACGGCGCAGGATGCTGCCCCGATAGCTAGATGGCTCGTCTCATGCTACGCTATGTCTCTGTCTGTCCTCTTGCGAAGGTGGGACTGCACCTCCTTCTGGGTTCAAAGCACCTGCGCGCACTGCCGGTGGAACCCCTGGGGCGACTGGTGGACGCTGCACGCTGTGGGTCCAGAGTGGAGGGAATCGAACAGAGGATGTCAGGCCGGACTCTAGCACGGTGTGGAGCCACCGTTGGTCGGGTCGACGTATCGACGAGCTCTTTGACTTGTGGAAGACCCTGCAACTGCAATGACCACCTGCAAACCCTCACCGCTCTAGGTCTGCGCCTCGACCTCTGCAGGCAACTATGGAGCAAGAACGATTCCGCGGCACTGGAGGAGGAACTGGCTCGCCTCAAGAGCTCCTGGGAGCGGAGCCTGAATGCCAAGAGGGAGTTGGATGCGGTGGGCAGTGGCTGTGCGCCGGACGAGGATAGTCTGAGCGAGGCGATAGGCTACCTGGCCGGCTGGTACTAGGAGCAGAAGGGCATCGAAGTAAGCCTCAACCTCGAACGCCTCCCCGAGAGTCAGCTAAGCAGCGGACAGAGGGGAACCCTTGTGCGTATCATTCAGGAAGCGTTGCGGAATGTCCATCAGCACGCGACCGCGTCCCGTGTCCTGATCTGGGCGGACAGCAATGGTGGGCGCTAATGGCTTCCCCATGGCGTCACTGCTGCCTGGCAGTGCGGAGGAGCGACCAGAGTCCGCCACGACCGCGGCGATGTTGTCGATAGGGGAGTTGACCCACCGCCAAATCCGTCACTTCTGGACCATGGCGCGCCAGGTCAGCGTGAGTTCTCTGATGGCCCGGTTGGTGAGTTGCCTGTGGTACCGCTGCTCCCGGGGTACCACCACCGCCAAGATGAAGTCCTCGCCATCCACTTGGAAGGAGCGGCATACCAGCCGTATGTGATCGCTGGCCCTGACCGACACTTCGTCTAGGGTGGCCATGCCCACGTGATCCTGGGTCTGTTGTGCCACGCTCTTGAGGAGGGCCACCATCGCTGCTGTGACATCGCTGTCGTAGCCGGCGGGTGCCGTGGCGATGGGTAGACCATCGGGGGTGGCCAGCACTGAGGCTTCGAAGTTCCCCTCCCGGTTGATCCTCTCCAGTGTCTCCTCGAATGTCACCTTCGGCATGTATCTACATCCTGGATACTACTAGGTTGATAGCAGCCTTGAGCGTCTCCACCACGCCGACGCCCTCGGTAGCCACCGATTGGAACTGGGGTACACCGTCTCGTGCCAGTTGCATCCTCAGCAGGGCTACGGGGGCTATGCTGGGCAGATCGCGCTTGTTGTATTGTAGCACGAGCGGAAAATCACGCGGGTTCAACCCCAGGGCGCGTAGATTGTCGTCGAGGCTGCGCATCGTGTCTATGTTGGCTTTGAGCCGATTAAGTTGGGAATCGGCCACGTACACCACACCATCGGCGCCTTGAAGAACCAGTCTTCTACTGGCGACGTAGCAAGGTTGTCCGGGTACCGTGTAGAGGTTGAATTTAGGCTTGAGCCCCTTGATGCGACCCAGTTCGAGTTGCATGAAATCGAAGTAGATGGTGCGATCGCCGCGGGTCTTGAGGGATATGAGCTCGCCTCGCAGTTGCGGGTTGGTCCTGGCATGGATGCATTCCAGGTTGGTGGTCTTGCCGCCGAGGGCTGGCCCATAGTATACGATCTTGAGGTTGACCTCGCGCATTTTCCAGTTGACGAACATCGTGCCCCCACGGGCAATGCCGCGGCTCCTCTCGATCAGAGGAAGGCCCGATCCAGTCCCTCAGCCACGGCCTCTCCAAACTCGCGATCCACGACCGAACTGGCTTTCTCCAGCCAGGGCTCCAGCTCGACTGCAATCCCTATCAATTCATTGACCGCGAGCCTGGCGAAGATGCGCACCAATCCCACTTGGGACATCTCGTCAAAGACAATCACCAATAGCAGAGTCCCTGCGACCGTCGAGACGTAGATGCTGCGTCTTTGCCCCTCATGGAAAAGGTAGGAGAAGGGCGTCGCTTCACCCATCTGTCTGGCCATCTCTGCCGTGGCTGCCATATTGCTGGCTGTGACCGCTACCAGGGCCGAGGTATCCAGTCCGGCGTCCTTCCCCTTGTCTACAATGAGTTGTCCGCTGATATCTGCCAGTAGCACACAGACTGCTCGACTCCGATCAAGCAGCCGCTCCAGGCAGTCATCCATGCGAATGAACAGATCCTCCGGGGGGTTCAGAAGCTCCATCATGCCTTCTCTCCAGCTCGACCCCTACTCCTCAGGCAGATCGTACCAGCGCCTGGTTTCTCCAATCCTCGCCCTAGCTTGCCAGCGAAGGGACTTGGGTACCGCCTCGATAGTCTGCCTGAGTCGACGGGCGCGCGAGACATAGAGCTGCTTGTCCTCGTCTCCGAGGAAATCATCGACGAGTTCGACACTTTTCTCGAGATTGACGGTGACCGTCTTGTACCAGCCCCAGTCGTCGCTGCAGACGGAGGCTAGGTAATCGGCATCCAGGCTGTTCGCGTCTCCCGCAGGCCCTGGTTCGTAGTCGCAGAGGATGGCGTAGATGTCCCGGAGGTCTTTTTCGCCCATCTGCACAATCTGTAGCTTTGACAGAAGGAGATCTGCCAGGGGGAGCGCGAAGTCGCTCGACTCCAGGCGATGGGCGAACGGTAGTCTGTGACACATGTGGAAGGTGTCAACAAAGATGTCTAACGCCACGCCTTCCTGCTCTGCCGCATACTTGAGTCGTGTGTGTCCATGTAGAGCGTTGAACCGACGATGAGGCACATAGCCCAGGCTCTCCATCACCAAGTCCAGTTGTTTGCGATCCCTGCCATAGACCGCAAAATCCAGGTCGAGGCCCTCCGGCGGGAGCGTAATCCTAGCTGCGCTGTGGCACACGGCTTTGACGGCCATGCCTCCCAGAAGGCGTAGACAGACCCCTCTCTGCGCGGCAGCAGTGATGGCTTCGCGAGCCCGCGAGAGAAGCACGGCAGAGACATCCGAGGCGATGGCCTCTTCGAGAACCGCGGGTTGCTCTTCCTCCTCGGCGAGGGCGACCGCAGCCGTCTCGCGAACGGCGGGTCCCGCCGCCTCTTTTAGCATCTCGGACAGCCTCTTGGCGGCCAGATTGGCCGTCAAGTCCAGGAGAGGTACATTGATGTTACGCGCGCACAAGACGTACAGACAGCCCACACGGAGGTTCTTGACCACCATTCTCGCGTCGTGGAATACGATATCCAACTGCTGGACCTTACGACGTCTGGTGGTTTCAAGGCCCTCTATGGTCTGCAACAGGGTGCGCGCTGCTGGCAAGAGGCTGCTCTCGTCAAAGGCCACAGGCAGGGCCTGCGCCACTAGTGCGCCATGCGAGTCGCAGACAAAAGACCCCTTCACGCCAGCAACTGCATTGATGTCGGCAAGGAGTTGTTCCACGGGCCTACCTCCCCTGCTACCTGAGTATCTTGGCTGCGTCTGCACTGACCAGGGCTGGTGACGCCTTCTCGCCCAGAGCCAGACCGACAAAGAATGTGGGCTGTTCAATAACCAGCATTCTCTCATTGCCCATGGTGATGAGTCCCCAATCGAAAGCGCTCAGCTTCATACTCTCACCGACTTCCTTGGCTGCGTTCCCCACAAACACAGCGACGGCTCCTTCTTTCTCAGGGTTGCCATCTATCTCGCTGGCGAAGACCACTCCATCGTGGGAGATGAGTACCGAGCCTTCCACACCGCTTATGGTCTTCAACTGACGAGCCAGCCTGGTCATCTCGTCGGCTCCGTGCGTTGGCACTTCGGCGGGCTCCACCTCGACCGATTCCCACGTCTTGTCCGCTTCTTCGTCCATGCGGCGCATGCCCTCCAGAAGGAGACCATTCCAATTGCTGGAGATGGTCCTCTGAGGGGCTTCTTGTCCCTGCTGCACGACGAAGGAGCCATCAGGCCAACTCAGCAGCTCGTAGACAGCTTCTTCGCCCACGAGGTCCTCGACGGCGGCATGCACGATGGCACCATTTGAGAAGCAGATAACTCCTTCCTTGTTCTCGTGCATCAGACACACTGTTGCCGTGTTCATCTCGTTGCAGTTGAGCTGGATGATGTTCGTCAGGCTCAGCTCGCTCAGGCTTCCCTCTAGCGGCATCTACCGTTCTCCTTTCTGAGGCTCGCGTGGGCTCCTGGTCCGCCAGCGCACCAGGTCCTGTGCCTCCACCTCGTCCCGATTCGGGATCTGCGGTGGTGGTGGCTTCCTTTCCTGGAAGAGGTTGTCCAACTCCTTGCTAAGCGAACTGGCGAAGTCAGAGGTCAGGGTCTCTTTCGGTTTCGCTATGGCCGTCTCGGCTGCGATGCGCAGCAGGTCCTGGATACTTCGCTTGATGTACAACCAGACCATTCCGATCTTGGGGGCATAGGTGCCTCGGTCGAATATCAGCACCAGGAAGACACCGCTGGCTATGTTGGAAGCGTAAACATCGTACCTCTCGCCTTCGTGGAATGTGAGGTTGAAGGTCCGGCGAGTCTCCTGCAACTGACGCGACATCTCAGAGTTGGTCGCAAAGCTGGCGGCCAGCAGAGAGACCATGGTGGTGACGTCCAGATCTCCGGCATCTCCGGCCTGCGCGATGATCTGGCCCATGGTGTCGACCATGACCACGGCAATCGCGTCGGCATCGACGAGCAACTCCCTCAGCCTCCTGCCGATGACCTCCAGGTACTCTCCTGACAGCGACGAAACAACCTGTCTTCTCATGAAGCTCCCCTTGTTCTCGGCCAGAGTGCAAAAGAGGCCAGCCCTCCATTCCATCTCAACAGAAGCTGACCTCACGACTGATTGCCCCTCAGTGAGAGACCGGACCCGCTCGGCTGGAGACGCGAGGGCATCACCAGAGTAGTATATCACATATCTTAGGATATGTCAACAAGTTCTGGTCTTCAGGGCAGACTTGTCGGCTACGGTGCTCACTCCGCTCTGGTTCCTGCTTTGGGTTGCTGGTTCCGCACCTCACAGGGGAGGATTACAGTGAATGTGGAACCCTGGCCGACCTCGCTCTTGACGTCGATCCGCCCTCCGTGTCTCTCGATAATGCCGTGGCTTATGGAGAGGCCCAGGCCCGTACCCTTGGGTTTGGACGTGTAGAACGGATCGAAGATGTTGCCCAGCTCTGACAAAGGGATCCCTTCGCCTGTATCGGTGAAGCTCATGCTCACCTCGTTTCGTTGTTCGTCCCAGGCGGCGTCAATGAAGAGATCTCCTCCGGCGGGCATGGCTTCGACAGCGTTGATGATGATGTTGAGGAATACCTGTTTGAGTTGACTGGCTTCTCCAAGCACCGGGGGCATCGGATCGATGGCATTCCGATGGACCATGACACTCCCATGTTGTATGCGCTTGCCGACCAGCGAAAGGACATCGTCCAGCACCACCTGTATGTCCAATGGTCCCTTGCTCTCGGTGGAGGGACGATAAAAGTCAAGCATCCGTTGCACCAGATCGATGAGTCGCTGCACCTCTTCCCGCGCCATGGAGAGATACACCTGCCGTTTGTTGTCGTCCAGGGGGCGCCTTTGCGTCACCAAGTGCAGGCAGTTCTGGATCACCTGCAAGGGGTTGTTGATTTCATGAGCTAGAGAAGCGGCCAGCTTGCCGGTAGCGGCCAGTCTCTCGGCTTTCACCAACTGAGCCTGTGACCTCTCCAGTTCGAGCGCGAACTCGGCAAGCTCAGTGTACAGGCGTGCATTCTCTAGGGCTATGGCGACGGTAGCAGCCATCGAGTTCAGGAGTTCGAGGTCTTCGCCCGTGAACTCGCCGCCCACCTTATTGACCAGTTCGATAGCTCCGATCACGTGGTCCCTGATCACCAGCGGCACGCACAGAATGGAGCGAGCCTCGAGGCCGAACTTCTCGCTGGCTTGCCTGAGGTGACGTGGATCGGCGCTGACGTCAGGGACAAGGAGAGGCTCGCCCTCTTTGACCACCCATCCTGCAATTCCCTGGCCCATCTGGAGCGTCATCGGAGGGCGTTGGCGAGAATCGCCGTGCAGACTCATACGGAAGACGAGTTCACTCGTCGTCTCGTCCAGGAGCAGTAGCGACCCGGCTTCTGCCTTGATGATTTCGTTGATACCTTGCATGGCCAGGCGCAGCACCTCGTCGAGGTCAAGAGAAGAGGTGACAACGCGCCCGAGCTCGTTGAGGGCGGCCAGCTGGCTGGTTCTACTCCTGGTCGCCTGGTGCACGCGCGAGTTCTCGATGGCGATGGCCACTTGGCTGGCCAGAATGGACAGGAGTTCCAGATCGTGGCTGCCGAAGGGCGATTCTCGACCGGTCTTGCCGGCATTGAGCACGCCGAGCACTCGTCCTTTGAGCTTGAGCGGAACACAGAGAGCTGACGCCAGCTCTTCTCTCTGCATGGCATCGCGGATGGCGGGGTCAGCGGCGCTGCGATCGACCAGCAGTAGGGGTTCTCCGTTCTCCAGGACCCGACCGGCGATTCTCTCTCCCACCCTGACTCTGGCAGCGCCGACGAGTTCTCTGGGCAGACCCCGAGCGGCTTCCACGCACAGCTCTTGCCTGCTCTCATCCAGCAACATGAGGGAGACCATGTCGGCGCCCGTCTCCTCTTCGACTACGCTGAGGATGAGGTCGTACAGGCGTTCGATCTCCACTTCCGAGAGCAGGATTTCGCTGACCCGTACCAGGGGTAGGAGCGCGCCGAGATCGCCTCTTGCTTCGTGGCCCACTGGACTGGCCGAGGACACCTTTGCAGACATCTTAGCTCCCCTCTACCATCTTACCACCTTCTGTGACCTTTGACAACTGTACAATGTCTAACGCATTCGGTAGGAAAACGAAACGGGCAGGTACAGGGCGACCGCTAGAGGGGGAACCTTTGGCTGCAATCACACGTCTTGTAGTCAAAGGGAGATCAAAGGGGGCTACGGACCCCGCGCATAGATGGAAGGAGGCGCAGGATGAAGACAAGAACGCTGCTAATGGGGCTGTCGGTGTTGGGACTGCTCTTGGCCACAGTTGGGGTGGCCCAAGCCGATGGGGTGGTGATCGTGGAGCCTCCGCCCGGCGTGCCGGCGCCCGAGGCACCCAACCTCGTGGTCGAGTACCATCGAGTCTCTGTGGACATCACCGACCAGGTCGCCACCACCGAGGTGGATCAGGTCTTTCTCAACGACACGGAGTACGACCTGGAGGGGATCTACATCTTCCCCCTGCCGGAGGAAGCTGCTATCTCAGAATTCGCCATGTACGTGGATGGAGAACGCTGGGAAGGGGAGATCCTCCCTCAAGACGAGGCGCGCGCGATATACGAGGACATCGTGCGACAAAGGCTCGACCCGGCCCTGCTGGAGTATATCGGCCGGGACACCTTCAAGGCCAGCATCTTTCCTATTGAGCCGGGCGATGAGCGGAGAGTGGAGCTGGCATACACACAGATACTGGAGAACGACGGTGGACTGGTGAAGTACGTCTATCCTCTTGACACCGAACGCTTCTCGGCCCGGCCTCTGGAAGAGGTGGTCATCTCGGTCCACGTGAAGTCGGCCCAGCCCATCAGGGCCATCTACTCTCCCAGTCACGATGTGGCCATAGACCGCATTGACGAGCATACGGTTAACGTCAGCTTTGAGGCCTCAGATGTCTTGCCGGATCGGGATTTCGAACTGTACTACACCGTCTCCGATGAGGACTTCGGTCTCAACCTGCTCAGCTATCGCGAGCGGGACGAGGACGGATTCTTCCTGCTGTTGGTTGCGCCAAAGCTCGAGGTGGACGAGAGGGAGGTGGTGGCCAAGGACGTGATCCTCGTGCTGGACACGTCAGGGAGCATGGCCGGGGAGAAGATCGGTCAAGCGAAGGATGCGTTGGAGTTCGTCCTCGACAATCTCAATCCCGAGGACCGTTTCAACATCGTGGCTTTCAGTACCGGGGTAAGACTATTCCAGCAGGAGCTGGAGCCAGCCACACGCTCTGACGGGGCGTGGCGTTTCATCGACGACCTCCGTGCTGTGGGTGGGACCAACATCGACCTGGCCCTGGCGGAGGCCCTCACCATGGCCGATGGCGAGCGTCCCCAGATCATCATTTTCCTCACGGACGGCCTTCCCACCGAGGGCGTTACTGAAGAGGACACGATCATCGCCAACGTCAATCGTCAGGCTGCTCAAAACGTGAGGATCTTCACCTTCGGCGTGGGCGACGATGTGAACACTTTCCTCTTGGACACCATCGCCCAGGACAACCGGGGAGCGAGCTCCTACGTGCGCCCTCAGGAGAGCATCGAGGAGGAGGTCTCCACCTTTTACGCCAAGGTAAGCACGCCGCTCCTGGCAGACATCGAGTTGGATTTCGGCGACCTGCGTGTGGAAGAGACCTATCCTTACCCGCTGCCTGACCTCTTCGCCGGGACGCAACTGGTGGTGGTAGGCCGGTATCAGGAGGGTGGTAGCACGGATGTGGTGCTGCGCGGCCAGGTGAACGGCGAGGAAGAGGAGTTCGTATACGAGAACCTCAGTTTCTCCAGCAGAGGTGGTGAGGAGTTCATACCCAGGCTGTGGGCCACGCGCAAGATCGGCTACCTGCTCAACGAGATCCGCCTCCACGGCGAGGGCCGGGAGTTGATCGAGGAGATTGTGGACCTCAGCGTACGCTACGGGATCATGACCCCCTACACTTCCTTCCTGGTGGAGGAGGAGCAGGACATCTTCACGCCCGAAGGCCGCGAAGAGGCTGCGCAGGAGATGTGGATGCAGGCCACCGCCGTGCCTGCGCCCGCGGCTGGTGCCGGGGCGGTGGAGGATGCGGAGAACCGGGAGGCGCTGCGCTCGACGGACAAGGCGCAAGACAGCAGCGAGCAGGTCAAGTATGCTAGGGACAAGGTCTTTGTCCTCAGGGACGGCATTTGGACTGACACCACCTATGACAGCTCCATGGAGACAGTTAAGGTCGGCTTCGGGAGCGAGGACTACTTCGCGCTCATCGCCGCTCACCCAGAGTGGGGCTACTACTTCTCGGTGGGCCAGGAGCTCATCGTGGTGCTGGACGGCACGGCCTACCAGGTGTCGGAGGGTGATTTCCCGCCCATCGACATCCCGGTTGGTCCGCCTTCCCCCGAGACCGCAGCAAGTCCCTGGGACTTCCTGGCGCAACTGCTGGAGTGGGTGATGAGCCTGCTGCCGGTATAGTGTATCGACAGGCTTGCACAAGCAGACAAAGAGGCTGGCTCAGCCAGCCTCTTGTTCTTTGCGGCTTCGATTGGGCTCTTCCTATTGGATTGGTGGCCTGGGGTGCCTTGGTGCCGGGTACGCGCATGAACGCCAGGCTCCCGGTGGACATCGAACAGTCTCAGGCGGATGACATCACTAACCTGATCCAGGAGTTTCTTGGGACATGGTTCCATCAGCATTCCTCCTGGGCGTTTGACTCGATGCGCCTGGCGTGGTATCCATTACAGGTGAAGGGCGCGGCTCGCGCTTCCCTGTAACACCCTGCCAATGATGGCATACCATGGATCTGCATAATATGTCAGACTGCAGGCACCAGGCGGCAGGGTTTCCGGACAGCATCCTTCCGTGAGAGGCATCGAGGGTTTCCGCATGATCAGTAGTTGGGCAGCAATCCGGTGTGAGTAGAAAGGAACGGTTAATATGACCAGCAGCGGCCCATCCCAAGCAGGATGGCTCAGAAAGAGCGGCGTTTTCCTGTTGTTTTTCGTCTTGGAGGCGATGGTCTTCGCCATACTCCCATTGTCAGCGCGCCTTTCCATCAATACATTGGTCAACATTCACGCCGGCTTCACCGCTGCACTCCTGGTCGCCGCTCTACTCTTGCGAAGGAGCGAAAGAGGCAAACAATACTGGCAAGTATTGTATGCTTTCTTTGTGGCCGGGCTGGCCGTTCTTCTGAGCACTCTCTTCAGCGGAAGCCTGCTGAGACTGTTTGGGCTCACTGCCACCAATCCTCCAGGGATCGCCGTCGCAAAGTTCTCTGAGAGTATCTGGCGCGTGATACCGATCCTGGTGTTGATGGCGATCACTGGCGCTGACCGGCGTTCCATGTATCTAAGTAAAGGGAAAACTGGCCTTGGGCTTGCCGTGGGCATCGCCGCCTTTGTCGTCTTTGCCGCGATCGCTTTTCTACCTCTGGCTGGCCAAGAAGGGATGCTGAACAAACTCCTGTCTTTGTCGCCGTGGATCTTACTTTTCGTGCTTGCCAATGCGTTCATGGAGGAGCTGCTTTACAGAGGATTGTTTCTAAGAAGGTACGAGCCGTTCTTGGGCAAAGGTCTATCGAACCTCCTGACAGCCATCGTTTTCACGTTGGTTCATATACAAGTGACGTACGTATCGGATTTGCCCCAGTTCCTATTGCAGGTCTTTCCCCTGGCCCTGGTCTGGGGCTACCTGATGCAAAAGACGGATAGCCTGCTGGGGTCTGCGATCTTCCACGCAGGAGCTGATTGCCTGATCATATTTGGCATCTATGCCAGCATGTCGTAGATATTCGCATGTGAGTCTTGCCGCGCAACACGCGGTTGCAGCCGACGCTCCCCGCTCGCTCGAAGTGCAGTTGAACCGCAGGGCGTTAGACTGCCTGCCGTGCCCCTACGGTCAGAGGAAGCCGTCTCAGGGCCGACGAATCCGCAGCGCAACCACCCTCGCTTTGCGCAAGATCTGTCCACGCGGATGTAGGCCGCCATCGAGCCTTGTGATCATGGCCTGCTTGGCGGTATTGATAGGCAACAAGAGGCATCAAGCTCAAGGCGTATTGGTGTAGCGCCAGGGGAACAGAAAAGAGCCGGGGCTAGGCTAACCCGGCTCTTCTACTATCGAGTATGAGTCTTCCTACGGCTTGGTGAACACGTAGCTGAGTTGGCCGTTGGGCAGTGTAAAGGGCGCCGTCTTCATGGCCATGCCGATACTCAGTGCTTCGTCGGGGATGTCCTTCGCGATGCGGCCGAAGACCTTGTAGTCCCCATAGTCGAGGAGGGCGATGGAGTAGGGCAGGTCCTCTTCGAATCCCACGGGACCGTAGGTCAGTTTGCTGAAGCTGACCAGCTTGCCCGTACCCGTGACCTCGAACCATTCCACGTCGCTGGATAGACACTCGGCGCAGTCGGCAACGGGAGGAAAGTGCATTGTACCGCACTTCTTGCATCTGGTACCCATCACCTTGCCCTGGGCCAGGTAGTCTATGAAGTCGTTGACCTTCGAGATGGAGGTGAAGCTGACGGTCCCGAACCTGGAGAAACGATCGTCTACTTCCTTCTTGTCCTGTGCCATGTTATGACCTCCCCAGGATGGTGACGTTGCCGTAGAGGCCCACGCCGCCGATGTTGTGTACCAGGCCGATCTCAGGGTCCTTCACCTGCATCGATCCCGCCTCATCCCTGAGCTGGAGCACGATGGTCCTGATCTGAGACCCACCTGTCGCCCCGATGGGGTGCCCCTTGGAAAGCAGTCCTCCATCCACGTTCACGGGGATCTTCCCTTCCTTGTAGGTCTCCTTGGCCTTGATGAGCTCCTTACCCTCACCAGCCTTGGCGAAGCCCAGGTTCTCGTAGGCCATCATCTCGGCGATGGTGAAGCAGTCGTGCACTTCGGCCACATCGATATCCTCCGGGCCTACGCCGGCCATCTGGTAGGCCTGTCTTCCAGCGTCAATGGCCACGTTGAGTCCGGTAAAGAGGTCACGTCTCGCCATATTGACCGGCTCTGAGGCCGCTCCCAGGCCCAGGATCCACACAGGCTTCTCACAGAGGGCTTTGGCCTTCTCCTCGCTGGCCACGATGATGCACGATGAGCCGTCGGCATTGGCGCAGCAATCGAACACCTTGAGAGGGGTGGCTACCGGCGGCCTCTCAGGGTCGAAGATCTGCTCCATGGTCACGGGCTTCCTGTACACGGCCTTCTCGTTGAGCTGACCGTAGGTGGAGGCTTTGATCCTGATCAGGGCCAGGTCTTCCTCGGTGCTTCCATACTTGGCCATGTGTGCCCGTGCGTACATGGCGTAGTAGGCAGGCATCATGGTGCCGAAGGGGGATTCCCACTGGATGTCAGCTCCTCTTCCCATGCGCTCCTGGGACTCGGCAGAGGAGATCTCGGACATCTTCTGGAATCCTACCACGCAGACGATGTCGTGAAGCCCGGCTTTGATCATGGAGTAAGCCACCCTCAAACCCACGCTGCTGGAGGAGCACACGCTCTCCACGTAGAACGTAGGCTGCGGGGTGAGGCCCAGATATTCAGCGATGACCCCCGCGGGTGATCTCTGTCTGTCGTACTCCGGGGCGGAACAGACGATGGACGCGTCGATGTCCTCACTAGATATCTTCGCGTCCTCCATGGCCTCTTTGTAGCCTTCATAAGCCAGTTCCCGGATCGAGCCGGGGTATCCGCGGACGAAGGCGCTTTGCCCGACTCCAATGATTCCTACTCTTCCCATACATAACCTCCCGTCACTTTGTTGTCATTCACATTGTAGAAGGAAACCTCGATCCCAACGTCGCCACGGAACCACCTCCGGCAACCTCCTGGGCCCACTCGCGTGAGGATTGTCTCCAAGAGAACGGAGATCGAGGGCTCATCACCTTCACTCCGCCGAGGGGGTGCCCTCGGGGCTGGAACGTTACTCTACGCGGAACTCCACTGTGCGGTCAAACTCATCGTCGAGATAGATGTCGATGTGGTAGTTCCCCACGGGCCACGGTTCGGTGTTGGTCAGAGAAAAACCTGCGTAGCCCTCCCCGGCGTTGGACGCGTCCAGTGGCAAGCTCACTTCGTATAGCGACTCATCCTCGGGGGCGAATACATCCGTCGGCCCTATTGGGCTGTAGTCATCGCCTAGGCCGCGGCACGTCACGGCCGTTCTCAGGCCTGGCTCTCCGCCACCCACTACTTCGTCGTCCCCAGCACTGAAGCTGAAGTTGCAGGCCAGCATGGGCAACATCACCAGCAATACCACGATCACAGAGGACCGTTTCACAGTCCCCTTTCCTCTAATCCTCCCGATTTCGGCTTGGCGGCCTGGCGGCCTGGTGAGGATCTCCTCCCGCCTCTGACCGCCACAGGTGATGATAACACAGTGTGTCGGCAGCCTCAAGGATTCGGCTCAGGCCAGTGCTCGATGGCCCAGGCCAGTTCCTCCACCGTCGGAGTCGCGTTGCCCAGCTTGCGGACGACCAGACCGGCGGCGTAGTTGGCCAACTGGACACCTTCGGTGATCCTCAACCCCGCGGCCAGAGCCAGGGTGACCACGGCGATCACGGTATCGCCCGCGCCGGTGACGTCGAAAACCTCGCTGCGGTTAATGGCGGGGAGATGGAGACATCCGCTATCCGTACTGACCAAAGACAGGCCTTCGTCACCCCGGGTGATGATCACTGCCGACGACTTCAGATCAGCCAGCATGTCTAGGCCGGCTCGCTCGAAGTCAGCGTCCTTCCGCAACCTGGTACCCACAACTGTCTCGGCCTCGCGCCGGTTACATTTCACGATGTCGAAACCCACGAATTTCTGCAGGTCGCCCTGTGAATCGACGGTGATCAGCGTGTCGTGCTCGTTTGACGTGCGCAGCGCCTGAGCGATGGTGTCTTTGTTGACTACCCCCATCTTGTAGTCTGAGACGAGAAGCGCGTCAGCTTCCGGAGCGGCATCTTCCAAGTGCGCTGCCAATTGGGAAACCACCGCCTGGTCCAGCGGACGCCTCTCCACCAGGTCTATGCGAGCTAGCTGCTGAGGGAAAACTAGCGTACCCTCGGCCAGGATGCGGGTCTTGGTGGTCGTAGGTCGCGTCGGGTCGATGACCAGGCCATCTGTGGCGATGCCTGCTTGCCGCAGATGGCCCATTAGCTTGCGGCCCGAGTCGTCGTCGCCGACGACGCCGATCTGGTGGGCGTTGCTGCCCAGGGCACTGATGTTGTGGGCTGGGTTGGCAGCGCCACCAGGCACATAGAAGCGACGGTCAAACTCCAGCACCGGGACTGGGGCCTCTCGAGAGAGCCTCGTGGCTCGGCCGACGACATACTCATCCAGAAAGAGATCGCCGAGCACCAGTATATTCAAGCCCCTCAACCTGGGCAGGGCCCTCAGTAAGGCACCCTTGTCCGGCCTCTCATCTCCCATCATCCCGCCTCCGCAGGCGTGCTGGAAAGTGTATCATGACCTAGAGACAAAGTCCATGATTCGCGGCCTGGAGGATGCGGGCCGCGACGAAGCACCTGCGTCCGGTGTGGCCCTCACAGGCTGCTACCGGCGGCAGGGAGTGGGGGACGGCCGCGTCCCTCAGTATTGTGAAGAGATGGCAAAGGGGTAGTCCCATCACGTTGGCGTAGCAGCCCTCGATTCTTTCCACGGGGTCAAACTCCGGATCTTGTATAGCGTAGGCCCCGGCCTTATCGAAAGGTTCCCCTCGGTCTATGTAGCTGGCTATCTCTTCCTCTCCGTACTGTCTCATCCACACCCGGGTCTCTACTGCCTGGAGGCTGGGCGTTGAGGCTCCGGGAAGTACGACCGCCAGCCCGGTGACAACTTGGTGCTCACCCGTGCGCAGGGCAACCAGCGTATCCCGAGCTGAGGCCGCATCTGTCGGCTTGCCTATGACCTGGTCGCGCAGTACAACTAGGGTGTCGGCCGCAACGATGATTTCTTCGGGGCCGTGCCTCGCCACGGAAAGGGCCTTCATCTCTGCCAGAACGGATGCTTGTGTTGCGGCGTCGCTGCATTGGACTGTGCCTTCGACAGTCCGCGGGACGACGACTCGAAAGGGCAGGCCTAGCAGTTGTAGGAGTTCTCTGCGGCGTGGGGAACCCGAGGCCAGCACTAGTCGTGTCACAGCCTTGCCTGTCCGCGAGAACATGATATACTCCCACGAGTGCTATGCGGTCTGGCGAGAGCAGATCCTCGGGCTGCAATTGCCGGAACTACCGGATTCCCTGCTGGCCCTGACCAAGAGGAATCCTCGCGCCCGGCGCGCCGTTCAGCGGCCCCGCATAGAAACAGGTTCGCTCCCTCGAAGGCGGTTGGCAGGGCCGCAATGTATCTGCCGGGATACTCGTCGAGAGTGACTGAGAAAGGATAGCTGGTGTCAGTCATCGATTTCCATCTGCACATCATGGATCCCGCGAATCTTCGGCCCTGGACTGTGGAGTATGTGGTGAAATCCAGCGGGCAGGAGATGGAGCATCTTAGCAGGGTCATGGCCTCGCCTGATCTATTGCTGGACATGTTGCACGACAACGGTGTGGACTGCGCCGCCGTGCTCACCGAGATGAGTCCCATTACCACCGGAGTCATCAGCAACGAAGCCGTAGCCGAGTTCTGCCGTGGTCAGGAGGCGCTGATTCCTTTCGCCAACATCAACCCGTTCCTGGTGAGCAATCCTGCCCAGGAGGCGGAGCGGTACGTCCGCGAGATGGGATTCAGAGGCCTCAAACTGTATCCCACCTATCAGGGCTTCTATGCTAATGATAGCATGCTCTATCCTCTCTACGCCAAGGCTCAGGAACTGGGGATCCCGGTCATGATTCACACGGGCTCGTCCATCTTCAGCGGTGCACGTCTGAAGTATGGAGATCCGCTCTACATTGATGACGTGGCGGTGGATTTCCCGGAGCTATCCTTGATCCAGGCGCATGGCGGGCGAGGGTTCTGGTATGACCGAGCATTCTTCCTGACGCGCCTGCATCGAAACGTGTATCTGGATATCGCGGGTCTGCCACCGCACAAGCTGCTGGAATACTTCCCGGAGCTGGAAAAGAACGCAGACAAGATCCTCTTTGGCTCCGATTGGCCCGGACTGCGGAGCATTGAACAGAACATTGGGGCAATCAGGTCGCTGCCGCTCGCTGACGACAGCAAGGCCAAGATTCTGGGCGGAAACGCCGCGCGTTTGCTGGATCGCTCCGTGCGCCCCATGACAGACTGATCGGGCGTGAATGGGAGGTCGTGGCCCAGGTGAGGGCACGGCACACGTCGTCTAACGGATCCGCGAAATGCTGGAATGGAAACCTAGGCGCCTCCTGGGTGTCGGTCTAGGCGTCGGCGTTGTCTTGATCATACTGCTCCTGGATGGACTGCTTCTCGGAATCTTGAGAAGCCAGCCCATCTCCTTCGTTTCTTTCGCGCTGGGATTGCTGATCGTGCTGTCACTCTTCATCGTGGCGACCCTGGGCTATCTCATCTACGGGCTGTTCACCCTCAGATATCTGATCGGGCGCGACAGCCTGGTCATCTCGTGGGCCAGGCGACAGGAAACGATACCGCTGGCGACCATTGACTCCATTGAGCTACTTGCCGGTTTGGGAGACAGGATCAGGAGGAGGCGCTTCTGCCTGCCGGGGCACTGCATCGGCTGGGGCCGCGATGACCAGGGGCGGGAGGTTCTCCTCTACTCCACAGGACCCCGCTCTGACGAATTGCTTATCACCACGGCTGATACGTCCTACGTTGTCTCACCCAGCAACCCCTCGGGTTTCTTGTCGGCTGTACGCGCGCGCCGACGGCTGGGCCCCGCCGAGAGCCTGGAGCGGACGCGAAGGGAGGGTGGACTGGCCGGGCTGTCTCTCTGGCGCGATGGGATTGCCCTTGGCCTCGCAGCGGCAGGCGCGATCACCAATGCCGGCCTGTTTGCCTACGTTGCCCTACGCTACCCCTATCTGCCAGGGATCGTCCCTCTGCTATCGGAGGCGGGGCAGGTCACGCTTCTGGGGCACAAGGAGGAGCTGTGGGAGCTGCCCGCCATAGGCCTGACGGTGCTCCTGACCAACACAATCCTTGGGTTTGCCCTGCATAGGTGGGAGCGCCTCGTGACCTACTGCCTGGGAGCGATGGCGGTCCTGGTGCAGATCCTTGTCTGGTCAGCGGCCCTCAAAGTGATGGGCTGAGGCGAGTCCCCCGAGCTACGGTCGCCGGACTAGGCCTTCCCGCTCAGGGTGGCGATCCGCTCTAGCCGGGTCCACAACTGCCTGCGCCTCTGATCGAACATCCTCTGGTAGGTAGGCGAAGTGATGTGGTCGGCGGTCATGATCAGGGCGTCCTCCCGGTTGTCGGAGTAGTAGCGGGGCCTCCGTCCCACGAACTCGAAGCCATACTTCTGGTAGAGATTCTGGGCCACCAGGTTGGATACTCGCACTTCCAACGACACCAGCGTGGCGTCCAACTCGAGGGCCTTCTCTATCGCTGTCACCAGCAGCAACTGGCCCACGCCCTGCCCTCTGTACTTCGGATCCACGGCTATGGTACTGATGTGGGCCTCTCGCGCCGCTATCCAGAACCCGCAGTACCCCACTACTGGGCGACTGTCAGGATGGCCACCCTGAGCCCACGTGTGGATTCTTCTTAGCAGACCGGGTTCTTCCTTCGCCGGACCTGGCTCTGGGTTTTCGGGAACCCGGGTCCGGGCAACGAAGTAGTGTGCGAGCCGGTTCTGGGTTACCTCGTAGCGATAAGCACGCGCAGGCCAAGGACTGGGGAAGGCAACTCGCTCGATCTCCACCACCTGTGGGATGTCCCCCAGAAGCATGGGCTCCACGATGTAGGGCAGGCTAGGTTGCTCCATACTCCCGATCACCGACTTTTGGGTAGTGCAGGTAGAGCGGCTCAAGGCTGGCCACGTGATCACCTCCGAAACTGCTGATCCGCTGCCAGCCCAGTTCTGCCAGATACCCTGCGCGACGCAGTGACGACGCTGGGGAGGCGATGGCGGCCCGGTCACCCAGTTGACCGATCAGGGACGAGCGCAGCTGTGCATCGATCTCACCGCAGACCAAAGTGCGCCCCGTCAGCCGATGTGACAAATCCTCGACCGTCACCAGATCGTAGTCACTGGTCCTCTGCCAGTCCTCCGTGTCCCTCTCGTAGAGGGCGGCGCAGATACGCCCCCGCCCGGCTTGGAGTATGGCACAGATTGGCAGATTCTGGCCGTAGTGGGCGTAGGCCACAATATCGAGAGTGGGGATCCCCACGATGGGTATTCCAAGTGACAGGCAGAGACCTTTGCCCACGCTGAGACCGATGCGCAGACCTGTGAAGGATCCTGGTCCCAAGGCCACGGCTACCGCATCGAGTTGCTGAGGCAACACGGCTTGTGATGCCAGGAGGCGCACGACGGTAGGCATCAGTTCGACCGTATGATTCATGGAGGTGCGCCACGACGATTCGGCGAGGGCGCCAGTTGCCTCGTCGTATAGCGCCACGCTGGCAGACTCGGTGGCTGTATCGATGGCAAGCACAGTGGGGCTCATGTTCAGGACCCGATGGCTTCCCTCAAGCGCTCGAGCACCTTGCGATAGGGGGCACCTTTAGCCTGGAGGGAGATCTGTCGTCTGTCTTTCCCGGCGTGTTCCAGAGTGATGTGCAGATGCTCCTTGGGCAGAACTGCCCGCGCTTTCTCGGCCCACTCTACAAGACAGAGGGCATCGCTGTGGAAGCAAGTATCGATCCCTGCCTGCACTATCTCCTCCGTACTGTGCAGCCGGTACAGGTCAACGTGGTAGAGAGCCACGCCTCGGCCGTGGTATTCATTGACCAGGGTGAAGGTTGGGCTGGTGATGGGCTCTGTCACCCCTAGTGCACGGCCGATAGCCTGGATGAGCGTGGTTTTTCCCGAACCTAGCTCCCCTTCCAGGCACAGGACCTCCTTACCTGACAGCAGTTCACCGATAGCTTCGCCAAGTTCCCCAGTGTCCGCTGGGCTCTCGCTGATCACGGTCAGGGTGTTTCCCTCCACTGTGGGAGTCTCCTTCCCAGGGCACGCACAGCTCGGGGCTATTATATCGAGTCTGTTCAACACCAACAAGTGCGCTACCGGGAGGCGTGCCACCAAATTCTCTACCCGAAGCCGGCCTCCGTTTTGACGGCACGCCTCGACAGGCTTGGCGTGGTTCGCATCGGTCTTGGACTTGCCCTAGCAGAAACTGTCCGCGGGCGGGTTAGTCAAATCCGGCCAACTGTGGTAAGATGGGCATATTATGCGCTACCTCATCGTATCCGACATCCATGGGAACCTGGCTGCCTTTGACGCGGTCCTAGCAGATGTAGACCTGGAGAGCATAGATCGAATATGGTGCCTCGGAGATGTGGTGGGGTATGGACCATGCCCGAACGAGTGCATCGGGCGGCTGCGGGAGTTTGCGGAGCAGGTCTGCGTGGCTGGCAACCACGATTGGGCCGCCATAAGCAGGATCAGTATTGTGGAGTTCAACCCCAGTGCTCAGGAAGCGTGCCGGTGGACCAGCGAGCGGCTGAACGAGGAGAACGGTGCGTACCTGTCGAACCTGCCCACGCGTTTCGTGGAGGATAACTGCACTCTGGTTCACGGCAGTCCTCGGGAGCCCATCTGGGAGTACATCATCTATCCCTCCACGGCCCAGCTCAACTTCCAGTTCTTCGACACGCAGCTGTGCTTCGTGGGCCATACCCATGCGCCTGCGATTTTCCGTGAGGAGACCTCCACCCACAGCTTCGAGATCAGCATTCCGCTTCCGGACCATCCGATTCTGATCGATGATGAACGGATGATCATCAACCCTGGAAGCGTGGGACAACCCCGGGATGGTGATCCCAAAGCCGCATACATGGTCTTCGAGCCCGACTCCAAGACCCTTGAGTACCATCGGGTTCCCTACGATGTGGCCTCGACCCAGCAGTTGATGATGGAGAAGGGTCTTCCGGAGAGCCTCATCGGTCGGCTCAGCTTCGGCTGGTAGTCGTTTTGATGGAACCTTTCCGCCTCAGTGCCCGTCTTAGGGGTAGAGAACTGACTGGGAGGAAACCGAAAATGATAAGAAAAGCTGTTCTGTTGATCCTCGTACTCGCACTCTTGACGGTAGCGGTCGGCTGTGGCATGGCGGCCCCAGCGCTCCCTGCCATGGGGGGAGCAGACGAGATGTCTGGGGAGTCAGTGGCGCTGCCTCCTCCTGTTCCTGAGGCCCCGGCCGCAGAGGAGCGCCAGGCGCTTGCCATGGCGACTCAGGGCATCGTCAGCGATCGGATGATCGTGCGCACGGGTAGCTTGGCCATCGTGGTGGAGGACACGGAAGAGACACTCGAGGCCATCGAGCGACTGGCCAGTGAACTTGGTGGCTACGTCTCGGATCTCCAAAGTTGGCGCCAGGACGACCAGATGGCTGCGACAGTCACGGTGCGGATCCTCGCTGCTTCCTTTGACCAGGCCAGGGAGCGCATCAAGGAACTGGCGATAGAGGTGGAAAGCGAGAATGCCTCTGGTCAGGACGTCACCGAGGAGTACGTTGATCTCGAGGCACGTCTCAATAACCTGGAGGTGGCCGAACAGGAACTACTGGAGTTGCTGGCTTCGGCTCAGGAAACCCACAAGGACGCTGAGAGCATACTGGCCATCTACAACGAGATCACCAACGTAAGGATGCAGATCGAGCAGATCAAGGGTAGGATGCAGTACCTGGAGAGTGCCTCTGAGCTAGCGACCCTGACCATCACGGTCACGCCAGAGGAGATTGAGGAGCCTGTTGTGGAGCCGGGCTGGGAGCCGCTGAGGCAGGCCAGGGACGCGCTCCGCACCCTGGTGAATGCCCTCAAGGGCCTGATCACTGTTCTGATCTGGGTGGTGCTGCTGTTCCTGCCACTGGCGGCCATTCTGGCGCTACCCCTCATCTTGGTATGGTTGGTCTGGTACCTGAGGAGGCGTCGCAGGAGACGCTCGAAGGCGGAATAGTAGGAACGGGAAGGGGGCGTGACCAAGGCCACGCCCCCTTCTGCTTGTTTGCACGACCGTCTACTCGCCTCTCCCTTTCGCCGAGGGGTCTTACTCCCGCGACAGGTCGGCGTAGCTGCCGAACCAGTCGAGAAGCTCATCGGCCCTCCGCTCCCTCTGGCCCTGTTTCTCCCTCTCTCGATACGCATCCATTCTGGCGAACACCTCCTCCTGGACGAGGCGAGGCTGGTGCACCCAGGAGAAGGTGAAGACGGCTTCTCTACTCGCAGTCTCGATGACCACGTTGCCGTAGTCGAGCAGATTGGCGATGGGGCCTGGGATCTCGTATCCGATGTCCTGGATCATGGACAAGCTGGCTTCCCGTCGCTCCTCGCGCAGGCCCAAAGGCAGCCTCTCCACGTCGATGATACGCTCGTCAGTGAGCTGATAGATGTCGTTCCGCCAATCCTCGTATCTATACCAGATGAGGAACAGTCCCACGGCTACGCCTAGGAGAGAAACTGCCCAAAAGAGGTCTCGGAGGTGTGGCGGGGGGCTGAGCAGGCCAGCTCGGGCTGCCAAGGCCAGCTGGACCAAGACGAAGAGCAAGATGACCGAGCCAGCCGTCCTGTCGATCAGCCTGAACCAGTGCTTTCGCCAGGTCACGACGCCGTCTCGCTCCAAGCGCATGTGCGGTACCAGATAGCCACGGAGCGCGCTGAGTAGGCCTCGCAGACTCAGTCGCTTGTCGTTCACGGTATGTGGAGTCGGTGCCGCCTCGCTGGGCGGTAGGCGCTCGCTGTCGGCGGCGACCGGCGACTCCAGCTCGGGGCGCCCCAACTGCATTTGCAGTCTGTGCCGAATAGCGCCTTTCTGCTCGGCCTTCTCTTCTGTTCTCAGCCGATCCAGCTGCTGGAACAGCTTGTCCCTCATCCATGTGGCATGACCCACCGTGCTGAAGGTCACTCTGCCCTTGGCTCCGGCAGTCTGGATGCTCAGATCGTCGAAGCCTAGCAAGCGCCCGACGATGCTGGGCATGAGGATAGAGATGTCCTGGATGCTCTCCAGAGGCGCTTCGTCTCGCGATTCTCTAAGGAGGATCGTCTTCTCCATGTGCACCACTCTCTTGCTGGTGACCACGTAGTAGTCGTTCCGCCAGTCGGCCCACAGCCAGAGAGTTAACCCCGCGGCACAGGTTGTGACGACCGCACACATCAGATAGACCCACATACTGTGCCAGTCGAAGACACGCGCCAGCGCGAGAACCGCCGCCAGGCCTATGAGGGGAAACACGAGTACCCACAGAGAGCGGACGAAGGCGTACGGATGCTTGCGGGCTAGGGCCAGAAGGATCTCTCCTTCGCGCTGCCACGGGAAACGCATACTGAGCGTCAGTTCTCGTGCCTTCGTCTCGAGGATCAGGGCTTTCTTGACGGAGGGCAGCGCTCCCAAGAGCCTGTCGAAGTCCCTCTTGTTCAGGTACAGGAACTTTGTATCCGCCACCGCTTGGACGCTCGTCTCTCGAGGCCGGCCGGTGAGGAGCGACCGCTCGCCGAAGAAATCGCCGGGCCCCAGGTGGGTGATGACCTGACTCTCTGCTTCTCCGCCCTTCGTCAGCAAGGCCACGCGGCCCGACTCAATAACGTAGAGGGTGGAGCTCAACTCTCCCTGGTGGTAGATGATGCTTCCCTGTCGGTAGCTGGTCTGCCCTGTCGAGTCGGCTATGCGCTTCAGGTCTTCCAGGGGCAGTCTGCCAAAGAGGGGTACCTCTCTGAGTCGTTGGAGCACATGCAGTGACAGTTTCTCGCGGAGGTGCGGATGATCCGCCAGAAGGGTGTCGAAGTCGGCTTTCTCCAGGTAGAGCAACTCTGTCGGTTCTTCGACATCAACGGTCACGTCGCGTCGCTCACCAGAAAGCAGAGAATGTGCGCCAAAGGAGTCGCCAGCCCGGAGGTAGTTCAGGGTCCTCTGACGACCTTTCTCGTCCCGCGTCCACACCTTCAAACGGCCGGATACCACGAGGTAGAAGTTGGTGTCAGAATCACCCTGGCGATAGACTGTGCCCCGGGTGCGGTCTGACCTACGCTTCAGGAGCCCAACAACCAGTTGCAGGTCTTGATCGGCCAGATCCCCGAACAGGTAGGTGCCCCTGAGCAGGCGGATACGCTCCTCCATGGCCATCTCCTAGAGGGCCTCGAGCACCCTGCGTGCCATATTCTCGTTCATACCTTCCACCGAGGCCAGTTCTTCGAGACTCGCCTTGCGGATGGCGTCGAGGGACGTGAAACGCCTCAAGAGCGCCCGTCGGCGCTTGGGTCCGATGCCGGGTATCTCCTCCAGGATCGAACTCAGGCTCTGGCTGCGGCGCACTGCCTTGTGGTAGACGATGGCGAAGCGATGCGCTTCGTCGCGCAGGCGCTGAAGTAAGTGCAGAGCTTCTGAGTCACGGGGAAGGACGACAGGCTCCGACTCTCCGGGCTGGAAGATCTCTTCACGCGCCTTGGCGAGACCGATGGTGGGCACGCTCTCAAGACCCTGCTCGGTCAGTACTTCCAGTGCGGCGTTCAGTTGACCTTTGCCCCCATCGACGACGATCAGGTCGGGAACTCGTGCCCAGCTGCTTTGCGTATCTCTCTCTTCCGTGGTTGCTCTTCTAAACCGGCGTCGCAAGACCTGCTGCATCATGGCGTAGTCGTCCGGGCCTTGCGCTGCTCGTATCTTGAAGCGGCGATACTCACTCTTTGCGGGCACACCCTCGGCGAAGACCACCATGCTGCCCGTGGCGGCAACACCTTGAATGTTGGAGATGTCGTACGCTTCTATGCGGAGCGGGGGTCCGTGGAGACCCAGCTGGGTCTGAAGGTCGTTGAGGCCTGATAGTGCCCTGGTCCTCTCGATCTGCTCCCGGGCCAGAAAGTGGCTGAGGGTCTCCCTTGCGTTTTCCTCCACCATGTCCAGCAGCTTGCGCTTCTGTCCGCGGCGCGGGACTCTCAAGCTGACTTTGCCGCCCCGTCTCTCCGTAAGCCACCTCTCGATGACTTGCTTCTCCTCGATCTCTGCGGGCAGCAGGATTTCTGGAGGAACGTGGGCAGCGTGATCGTAGAACTGCTTAAGAAAGGACGAGAGTATCTCTGGCTCCTCCACATCGCCCCCGCCCTCCAAGAGAAAGTACTCGTGGCCAACGAGCTTGCCACTGCGCACGAAGAACACCTGAGTACAGACCTCGCCGTCTTCTCGGGCGATGGCGATGGCGTCTTGGTCCACCAGGGAAGCGGAGACCACCCTCTGGCGCTCTATGACTCTCTCCACGGCGTCGATCTGGTCTCTCAGATTGGCGGCTCGCTCGAACTCCATATTCTCTGCCGCCGTCTCCATGCGCTGCCTCAGAGAAGCCAAGACCTCTTCTCCCTTGCCCTCAAGGAAGAGGCAGACTTGCTGCATCATGTCTCTGTAGTCATCTCTGGAGACGGCCCCGATGCACGGCGCCAGGCAGCGTCCGATGTGGTGGTAGAGACACGACCGCTCGTCGCTGCCCGTTATCTTCCTCTTGCAGGTCAGATAGGGGAAGATACGCCGCAATAGATCCAGCGTCTGTCGCATGGCGGCACTTGAGGTGTAGGGACCGAAGTATCGTGCGCCGTCGGCCTGCATGCGTCGCACCACATTGACCCGTGGGAAGTCCTCTTGCCAGGTTATCTTGATGTATGGGTACCGCTTGTCGTCCTTGAGACGCACGTTGTAGTGGGGGCGGTGTCTCTTGATGAGGTTGCATTCCAGGATGAGGGCTTCCAGTTCAGAATCGGTGACGAAGAAGTCAAGGTCGGCGGCGTTGTCCACCAGGCGGAGCACCTTGGGTGAGTGTGTGGCCGAGGACTGGAAATAGGAACGAAGCCGGTTGCGGAGGTTGACGGCTTTGCCGACGTAGAGGACTTCGTCGGCCTCTCCCTTCATCAGGTAGACGCCTGGCCGCGCAGGTATGGATGCTAGTCTTCCCTTGATGTCAGGGATAGCCATCTGTGTGTGCTCTGTCCGGTAGGAGATCCTGGATGGCCACAACAGCCGCGCTTCTATAGACAATTCTATACAGGCCTAGCCGTAGTGTCAACTCCGTTGCGCGTCATTCTGCCGAGAGTGCGGCAGAGTCGTGATCGATGACGATTCGGCGTCGCAGGTCGGCGTCTGGCCTCGTAGTAGGGCCACAGGCGCTTGTACGGAGATAACGGCCGCTTCGAGGCGTGGCCTGTGGCCCGGAAGCTCCGTGGAAAGGTGTGCGCCGCGCTCGCCTGAGCCAGCAGGCAGGTTTGGCTGTACTCCGTTCAACACAGGTTGCGCCGAGTCTTTGCTGCGTGCGACTACTTGTGGTACAATAGTGCGACAGGCGACCAGGCCTGTCAGGGTTCATTCTGGCAGGCTGGCGCCATGATGTCGCCAGGAGACGAGCATGGAGTTGATGCAGTATCTCAGGGTGCTGTTGAGGAAGTGGTGGGTCATCGCGCTGGCTTGTGTGGTCACGGTGACTAGCGCGGTGGTGTTCAGCGAGATCCAACCACCCATCTATCGGTCTTCGGCCGTGCTGCAGGTGATCCCGGCCAGATATGACTACGGTCTCACACTCGCGGCAGAGCAGCTTCTGAGGCAGTTCGCAAACCAGATTCACACCACGTCCACGGCTCAGCAGGTCATAGACGAATTGCAGCTGGACATAACTGTCGACAAGTTGCTGGCCGGTGTAACGGTTGCCTCCATACCGGAGGATTTTCTGATTCAGATCGACGCCGACCGGCCTGATCCCCAGGAAGCCCGGGACGTGGCCAGCGCATTCGCCCGCGACTTCGTGGCCTTCCACGCGGCAGAGATGCTGGATATAGACCGCCAGGATCGGGTTCAGATACGGATACTCGAGGACGCGAAATACGGCTGGGTGCACTGGCCCAAGACCAAGACACTGGCTCTGGCTGGGGGCGTCTTGGGATTGCTGATAGGGCTATTGCTCGCCTTCGGTCTCGAGTATCTGGAGTCCGATGTGCTCAGATCCACGGAAGACGTCGAGCGGCACGTAGGTGTCGCGGTTTTGGGATCCATCCCTACCATCAGGGGAGGCGATGGTGCAACGGACCGTGAGAAAAGACCGAGACGCTTTGCCCTGCCTCGCGTGAGGTAGACCATGTTCGATCTCAATGATGGTGAGCATGGGAGCCCCCACTCGTGTTTGCCGTGCCCCAGGCCGGGCGATATAATCACCTGCTGCCCACCAACATCGGAGGAGTGATATCATGGTCGCCAATCATCGCTCAGATAGCCTGGTCACCTTGACCAGCCCTCGATCGCCCGTCAGCGAGGCGTATCGCACCTTGCGGACCAATCTCGAGTTCTCCAGCCTGGACGAACCCCTCAAGACCATGGTGGTTACGTCTCCGGGACCTGAGGAAGGCAAGTCAACTACTCTTGCCAATCTGGCGGTGACTCTGGCCCATGCTGAGAAAAAGGTCATTCTCGTCGATTGCGACTTACGGCGCCCGTCGCAGCATGAGATCTTTGGCTCCAGCAACGAAGTCGGCTTGACGACGATGGTGGTGGACGATGAGGCCATGCGAGACCCGCCCTTGCTCGAGACAGGCGTGGAGGGGCTGCAGTTGCTGCCAAGTGGTCCTCTCCCGCCTAATCCCTCGGAACTCGTGGGCTCGCGTCGCATGGCGGAGATCATAAGTGCGCTGTCCGAGCGGGCTGACATCGTTCTCTTCGACGCGCCTCCGGTCATCGCCGTGACTGATGCTGCCGTACTCGCTTCGCGGGTCGATGGGGTGCTCCTGGTGATCAAGGCTGGAGCAACCAAACGGGACCATGCGAAGAGGGCGAAGGCGCTACTGGACAAGGTGAATGCGCATGTGGTGGGAGCCGTTCTTAACAACGTCAAAATGGATACCAGCTACTACAGCTACTACCGTGAGAAGCGTAGCAGCTAGCAGGGTAGGGCAGTGGGGGTGTGATGAAGGCACTGATCCTGAGCGGTGGTAAGGGCACTCGTCTTTACCCTATCACCTACACGAGCGCGAAGCAACTGGTCCCCGTGGCCAACAGGCCGGTCCTTTTTCGCGCCATAGATGCCATAGTCGAGGCAGGCATCAAGGACATTGGAATCGTCGTTGGGGATACTGCTGCCGAGATCCAGGCAGCCGTCGGTGACGGCACCGCGTGGGGGGCCAGTGTTACGTACATAGAGCAGGAAGCGCCGCTGGGGCTGGCGCACGCGGTCTTGATCTCGGAGCACTTCCTGGCGGATGATCCGTTCGTGATGTTCTTGGGCGACAACGTTCTGGAGGGAGGCATTGCCGACCTGGTGCGGCAGTTCGCCGAAAGTGACTGGAACTCACAGATCGTCCTCACGCGGGTTAAGGATCCGGAGCACTTCGGCGTGGCTGAACTCAGGAACGGTCAGGTACTGAGACTGATTGAGAAGCCTAAGGACCCTCCCAGCGATCTGGCCCTGGTGGGCATCTACATGTTCGACACGCACATCTTCGAAGCGGCCAAGAACATCAAGCCGTCGTGGCGCGGCGAGCTGGAGATCACAGATGCGATCCAGTATCTGGTAGACCACGGCTACAAGGTACATCCCTACGTTCATGAGGGATGGTGGATCGACACCGGCAAGGCGGAAGACATGCTGGACTGCAACCGCTTGCTGCTGGAGAGCATCGAACCTGTAAGCCTGGGCATGGTGGATGAGAAATCCAGTATCTCCGGCCGGGTGGTGATCGAGAAGGGTGCCCAAGTCGTCAACAGCACCATCCGCGGGCCAGCCATCATCGGCGAGAAGAGCCGTATTGTGGACGCCTACATAGGACCCTACACGGCCATCTATCACGACGTTCTTGTGCAGAACAGTGAAATAGAGCACTGCATCATTTTGGAGAACTGCAGGATTGTGGATATTGGCGCTCGCATCGAGGATAGCGTTATCGGGCGAAACGTGGAGATCACTCGCTCGCCACTGAGGCCCAAGGCCTACAGGATGACCATAGGGGACAACAGTTTCATCGGGATCCTGTAGCATGTGGCTAGCCAGTTGTCTCGCAACCGTATGTTGCGTGGAAAGGGTTCTCGTGAAGTCACGAAGAATCGTTTCTGTCACGCAGAGAGAGTCGTCTGGATGAAGGTCACTCTAGTCTTCAGTGGAGGTGGCGTAGACGGCTTCAACAGCGCAGGCAAGGGGATGTCCGGAGGATGGATTGGTCATGGATTGGCCCTATTGTCGGCCTGTGCGAAGGGGGCTGGCTACGAGGTCGATCTGATAGATCGCCGGGCGCTCCGCGACTGGGACCATTTTCGTGAGGAAGTCCGGATGCGATCTCCTGACGTGGCGGGGTTCGGCATGCTCAGCGTGGATTTCAACCCCGCCATGCATGGCATAGAGCTTGTGAAAGAAGTCAATCCCCGCGCGATTGTTGTTGTCGGAGGGCCTCACGCGACACTCTCGCCCGATGAGGTCTTGGGCAACCCCCTGGTGGATCACCTGGTCCTCGGCGAAGGTGAGATCACGTTCGTAGAGATGCTCCGAGCGTTCGAGCGTGGCGAGAGAATCGGGCGCCTGATCCAGGGGAAGAGGCCTGACCTGGATCAACTTCCCTACGCCGATCGAGACATCTATCTGGACGAATGGCGCAAGGCTGGGTACCAGTATGATTCCCCGGAAGCGCCGCTCTCCGTGGAGACAAAGCCTCCCTTCGTGACTATCATCGCTGGCAGAGGCTGTCGGTACAATTGCAGTTTCTGCAAGCCTGGTGAAGACATCCTCTTCGGGAAAGGCGTGCGCCGCAGAAGTGTGGGGCATGTCATGGGGGAACTGAAGCTGCTGAGGGATAAGTATCGCTTCAACACCCTGATGATCCACGACGACTGTCTCACTGAGGACCGTGAGTGGGTGACTGAGTTCTGCGACACCTACGAGGCAGAAGGGTTCAGGCAGCCGTTCTGGTGCCAGGCACGTGTTGATCACGTGGTGAGGCACGAGGACATGGTCCGGCGCATGGCGCAGGTGGGGCTGGCAGGCCTGTTCCTGGGTTTCGAGAGCGGGAGCGACCGGGTCTTGAAGTTCATTCGAAAGGGCACCACGCGGGCCAGAAATCTGGAAGCGGCCCGGATTTGCCGCAAGTACGGCATTCGCATCTGGGCCAACTACATGCTGGGCCTACCCACGGAGACCGAGGACGAGATCAAAGAGACGATTTCCATGTTAAAGGAGATAGATCCTGACTACTACAGCCCGGCCTACTATACCCCTTATCCAGGCAATGACCTCTATGACTACTGCATGGAGCATGACCTGTCTCTCGTCAGGGACCATGACGGGTACAGCCGCAATCCCACTGAGCCCAAGATCAGGTGCCATGACCCCGGGTTCCTGCGATGGGCTCTGGTGCAATCACAGCGCCGGAAGCTGCCCAACAGTATCAGGAGAAGGACGGAGTATCTCTGGCGTCGCTATGCGTCGCCCCGCAAGGCCATATCCAAGCTGGTCACTGCGGTGCGTACCTCGTCTTGAGGAGGATGTGACATGGCTAGTCCATCTGCGGTCAGGGGCCTGAGTTACGAGCGGACGCTGCAGGCCATAGGCCGTCTGGCAGAGAAGCAAAGGCTGCGTGACCTCTGCGTACTGGAGGTCGAGGGAGGCGTGCTGCTCCAAGGGCGAGCACTGGTCAGTATGAGGGAAGGCTTCAATCTCATCTCCAAGACCAGGGTGCTGAGCCACGATGATCTCGACCAGATGATACGCGAGCTGTGACCGGCAACCTATGGCTGTAGCGAGGGGGAAGCGATGCAGAAGCTCTTCCAGGGCATGCTCAAGACCGACTATCAGGATGTCCTGAGAACCATAGGTCACTACGTTGACGAGCACGGCTTCTCGGATATCAGGCTCATAGAGACGGAGGATGGCCTGATCCTTCAGGGCAAGATCAGCACCGGTGAGGGCAGGGGTGACAAGAAGACTGAGACATACCTGCTCACTGTTCAGGATGTGAGGGATCTGATGCGAGAGGCATACACTCGGCGGGGCACGAAGCTGTAGTCTCGTCAGGAAGCTTGCCTCGGGGAGGTTCTGGATCTTGGAGAGTCTGCTGGTCACTGGTGGCGCTGGATTCATCGGAAGCAACTTTGTCCACCTCCTCTTGGACAAGTACCCTCATTGCCGGGTCGTTGTCTACGACAAACTGACCTATGCAGGGAATCTGGACAACCTGAAGGACGTTGCAGAAGACCTCAGGTACAGCTTCGTGCAGGGAGACATCTGTGACGCCGAGCACGTGGAGGAGGTGATCCGAGAGCACAAGATCGACGTGATAGTGAACTTTGCAGCCGAGACGCACGTGGATCGCAGCATTCTGGCAGCTGGCAGTTTCATCCAGACAGATGTGTACGGCACGTACGTACTCCTGGAGGCGGTGAGGAAGTTCGGCCTGCGGAGGATGGTGCACGTCTCCACGGACGAAGTGTATGGCAGCGTCACCGAAGGGTCTTCCGTGGAGACTGACAATCTGCTCCCCAACAGCCCATATTCCGCCAGCAAAGCCGGGGGCGATCTGATGTGCCGCGCCTTTTTTGTCACCTACGGCGTGCCCGTGGTCGTCACTCGCGGATCCAACAACTTCGGTCCCCACCAATACCCTGAGAAGGTGATTCCGCTGTTCATCACCAACGCGCTGGACGACAAGGCGTTGCCTCTCTATGGGGATGGGCAGAACGTTCGGGATTGGCTGTATGTCCTCGATCATTGCGAGGCTATCGACTTGATGCTGCAGAAGGGTCGCGACGGGGAGGTTTGCAACGTCGGCGCCGACCGTGAGTTGACCAACCTGGAGCTCACGGAGACCATCCTGGGTATGCTGGGCAAGCCGAGGAGCCTTATCCAGTTCGTCGAGGACCGCCCCGGTCATGACAGGCGCTATTCCCTCGATTCCAGCAAAATCCATGAACTGGGCTGGCAGCCTCGTTTTCGCTTCGAGGAGGCGCTGGAGGGTACTGTGCGCTGGTACGCCGACAACCGCTGGTGGTGGGAGAAGCTCAAGTCGGGGGAATACGAAAGCTACTACCAGCAGCAATATGGTGCACGCCGAGTGCTGGCTGATTGATGAAGGTGAGGATGGCCCGGTGAACTCCTGAGTCGCCTCTGAAAGTACAATAGCGGTCTTCCAAGAGAGTCTCCACACGGTACGCCACGTCGCGACCATCTACGGAGACTCTTTCGATTTCTCTGCCAGGGGGCAGGAGAAGGGCGACCTCCAGGGGTTGTGGATGATTCGACCCATAGTCGAAAACGGCGAAGCCTGGCTCGTACTGATAGTCGTAGGAGGCGTAGAGGCCTGTGGCAGGGTGGATAACGCGGACCTGGCCGTCGTGTTTCCCCAGCCGAGGCTGAAGAACGACGCGGTCCCTCTCTATGGATACTCCGAAGAGGCCGCGCAGGACGGCCTCAGCCATAGTCGCTGCGGCACTGGCGTAGTTGGTGGATCCCCACCCCTCGCCTGTGGAAGGGAGCTGCCACTCGAAGATCTTGCCTGGATGGAGCGCCCACTCCTCGGCAACCAGCCTTAAGTGCGCCAGAGCCAAGGTCGATTGGCCATTCTCGAACTCTGCCGTGATCTGCAGGCCGCCCCACCAGTCCCAGAGCCCTCCGTTCTGGTACTCTCCAGGCGACATCTGGGGGTGAGCGAAGAATCCCGGTGGATAGGGCGGGTAGATGGTAACGCCGGGCTTACTGGCCCCAGCAGAGAGCCGCGCCCGCTCCAGGCTAGCCAGCGCCTTGGATGACCGGTAGGGATCGCTCAGTCCCACGTAGGCGACCACCGCATTGGAGATGCCGGCCATCTCATCTTCCGGGAAAGGGTGGGTGAGGGGAGTGACGTGCGAGTGGACGAGGTAGGACCTGCTTCTCTCGTTCCACAGCCGTTGATTCGCGGAGAAACGAAGGCGATCGGCCCGCTGACGAAGTTCGCTCGCCCTCGCGGTGGCCCCAATCGCCTCGTTCATCTCGGCTAGTTGCAGAAGGGCACGGTAGGTGAGAGCTTGATCGTAGATGGAACAGACCCAATGATCCGCGTCCGGGTCCAGGTTGGTGGGGTCGGGTGAGGGCTCAAACTTCACGTCCCCCCAATCGGCGGTGTGGCCGCGTTTGATCAGCCCGAACGCAGGGTCAAAACGATGGTCGTATAGCCATTCCATGGCGCGATTCATACGCGAAAGGGCGCTCTCTTCCCCCAGGTCCTTCTCCAGCCACTCTGCTCCTCCAATCGTAGCGTAGTAGTAATATGCGGCGTTGATCAAGTGGACTTCTTCGTCCGACACGGCCGTGGCCTTGTCGATGTGGCCATCAGGGGCTATGACGGCGCTTATCGCGCCGTCGCCAGGCAGGTGCCCGTCTGCACTCCTGGTCGCGGGTCCATACTGCCGGAGCAGTAGCTCGTCTACCGGTGTCCTGAGGTGCTCATCGCCATAGAAGCAAAGTACAGAAGGCATCATGGTGGAGAGGTCGCGAACATAGATCATGCCGTACTCGCGAGCTGGCATCAGGCCGTACACGGGACCCTCCGCCCCTTCGAACTGTGTCTCGCAAAGCCGAAACGTGGCGAGCATGCTCTGGCGCATTCCTTCGATGGGGGGATAGTCGGGGAGGTTCCACGAGGTCGCCGGAGGGGGCGAGGCCAGGCCACCGTTTTCCAGGGGTGGCAGACTGGCCAGACGTGCTTCTCTCGATGCTGGAGAATGGGGTTGCAGCAGGGCCGACGATCCCACTAGCGCCACCAACAACAGGCTCATCAGGGCAACCTGTGTTCCACTCCGGGGAGCCTTGCTGCGGGGGATCAGCTGTGCTCTCCGCCGACTTCAGGCAGGGTCTTGTAGATCCGATAGACCATCCACAATGAGGCTGCCGTCAGCAGGCTGCGGAAGATGGCGATCACTGCCTTGTAGTTGGTGTACGCCTGTATCATCAACTCAGGCGCTGTGAGCTGTGAGAAAAACGGGGGGTTCAGAGGCAGGAACAGCCACCAGGTGGTCTGCGAACCCCAGTTCAGCAGATAGAAGGCGTAGCCAGCAATCTGGATCAGGTGGTACCAGGCCAGGCCCGGCTGCTCGGCGATCTCCAGAGCCAGAAGAGGGAGAAGGGCGAAGAAGTACTGCGGGTTGAAGAACGCAAGGGAGAAGAGGACCAGAAAGACCATCAGTGAGTACTTGCGCAAGGCCACGTAGGAGGATAGATTTCTCTCCGCGCTGCTGAAGAGGAGAATGGCATAGCCGATAACGAAAAGCACCAACTCGTCATAGAGGATGATGGGCAGCTTGGCGGCGAGCAGGAACTGCCCGTGTGCACGATCCAGGAGGGCGATGACCTTGGGCAGAGATCCGGTGACGATGGTCAGCACGGACGCCGCGATGAAAACAAAAGTACCCAGGAGGACGCGCTTCTGCTTGCCGAGCTGTCTGAAGGCCCCCAGGACAAAGAAGGGTACAAGCGCCGCATCCATGACTCGCGACAGGACCGCCAGGGCAAGTGCTGCCAGCGAAGAGAAGGGACGGACGCGTTGGAACAGGTACAGACTCAGCAGCACGAAGAATCCCGCCACCACATCGTAGCGACCGTAGAGATAGGAGATGTACAACCCAATAGGGTTGAACATCCAAAAGGCGAGGGCGATGATTGCCTGCTTGGGCCGATTCCTCAGCAGGGCGAGGAGTAGGAACACCGACGCCAGGTCAAAGACCAGATGAGGGAGCTTGAGGATCAACAGGGTGAGATGTATGCGTGGTGCGGTGGCTATTTGCATCGCCAGGTCGAAAGCCCCCTGGTAGTCCCCCTCTCCAAGAAGGCTCCATTGATCCGGCCAGATGAGCTCGCTTGGAGAGATAGCCGCTCGAAAGACCCAGATGGTAGCAGAGTACAGCAGAAGAGGAATGGGTTGTACTGCCAGATCTCTGGTGACTTCACCATGTAGTGCCAGGTTCTGGGCGTGATAAGTCACCCAGAAGAGGTCAGGGTGGAAAGCGATGGGCATCAGCACCAGGCGCACCAGAATGCCGAGGGTCAGAATGATGATCACCGACCGCCTCAGAGGCTCGCCTCGGCCGAGCGCGGAGAGGGAGGAGACAAGACGGGAGTTCTTGAACCGATTCATCTTCCCTCGAATTTCTTCACGCGACAGCGCATGTCCCGGAATGGAGGAGTTCCCGCCAGCGGATCACAGGCCACGTCGTCTACGAGCCAGTTGGCATTGTGGGGACCAGCCCAGCCATGAGGGATGGACACCGTCAGGGGATGAATGGCTTCGGAGATCTTGGCCTTGAACACCGCAGTCCCCACATGGGTCTCAATAATCGCCTGTTGGCCGTCCCTCAAACCCACCTCTGCTGCCAGTGCCCGGCTCATTTCGACCAGAGGTTCGGGATGAGCTTTCCGCAGAGCCGGCACGTTGCGATGCTGAGAGTGGTAGAACTGAGGCACTTTCGCACCCGTGATCAGATAGTAGGGGTACGCATCGTCCTCCGGCCAGTCGATGGGCGCAGTGGGGAGCGGATCGGCGCCTCTCTCCTCAAGAGAGCGGCTGTACAGTTCGATCCTTCCCGAAGGTGTGGTGAAACCTGTCTCCAGCACTCGCCCATGGATGGTGGGGGTCGCAGGCTCCTGGTCGGTCCAGCCCGCCTGGGACAGCACAGCGTCGATGGCCTGCTGGTCAGTATCGAACGGGAAGAACTCCTCGTAGCCCAGCCTTCGTCCCAGTAGGGATAGCCACTTCCACTCAGGATATGCTTCGCCCCGCGGTTCCACGACTGGCAATCTCGTCCTTACCGGGTAGTCAGTTCTCAACGACTGGACGCTGATCTCGCCTTTCTCCAAGAAGGTGCAGGCTGGCAAGACCACGTCAGCGAATTCCGTGGAGTCGTTCATGAAAAGGTCGTGGATCACAACCAGGTCTAAGCTAGCCAGGGCCTGGCGCACTTTGCCCGTGTTGGCAAAGCACGACATAGGATTGCCCTCAATGACCACAAGGCCGCGTATGGGATAGGGGCTCTTGCTCAAGATGGCCTCAGGCAGGAGGGCACTCACATCCCGGGCCATGGGAAAACGGTCTTGCCAGAAGCCTGGTGCTGGACTCGGAAGGCCATCAGGCACCGGCAGGCTCTTGAGACTGCGATAGGGCGTAAGCATCAGCCCTCCCTCGACGTCTACGTTGCCAGTAATGGCCATGAGAATTGCCATCGCGCGGAGGGTCTGAGTGGCATTGCGGCAGTGCTGGACTCCCTGACGTCTATCCAACGAGGCTGGTTTGGTCACGGCGAAACCGGTGGCCACTTCTTCGATGGTAGAGCCGGGTACTTCGGTGATGCGCTCAGCCCACTGCGGAGTGTAGGGGGCGACGTGCTCAGCCAACTCGTGGAAGCCGAGAGTGTGGGCCTCCACGAACTCCTGGTCGTGGAGACTGTTGCCGACGATGTGGTGTATCATGGCCAGTGCCAGAGCGAGGTCGGTGCCTGGCCTGATCTGGAGGTAGGCATCAGCCTGGGCGGCGATAGGGAGACGGCGAGGATCGATGACGACGAGTCTGGCCCCTTGCTGGCGAGCAGCTCTGATATCGGTGCTGATGCCGTGGTATCGGTGTAGATGGGTGGCGGTGGGACTGGCACCCCAAAGAATGATGTAGCGAGCGTTCCTCAAGTCACACCAGGGCATGGGTGGGCGTCCAAACGTGTTGTTGTACGCCAGTATCTTCGGTCCCACGCACACCGACCAGGTGCCCGTGACGTTTGGCGTGCCGTAGAGCTTTGCCAGGCGGCTCAGCACTGCGTCGTCGACCACCTTGGCTGTAGTGCCCCGGTAGAAGACCAGCGTCTCTGGACCACAATCTCCTCTCAAGGCCTGCAACTTGCCTGCGATGAAGTTCACCGCTTCATCCCACGACACGCGCCGAAAAGGTCTGCCTCTGACATCTCGGAGGAGGGGGTGTAGAATCCTGTCTTTGGCATACAGGATTCTGTGGGCGTTGCGTCCCTTCACGCACAGCTTGCCCCTGCTCCACGGATCCTCCGGATCTCCTTCTATGCGAACAACCTTGCCATCCTCGAGATGCGCTATCATGCCGCACTCGGCACGGCAGATCTGACAGAAGGTTCTCGCGGTCCCGTCACGCATGATAGCTACTCCACTCTTCAGACTAGCACGCGGGATTATAAGACCCAAGAGATACCGGGGCAAGCATGGAGAGTGGTGGTGGCCGCGTTGCGGGGCACGCAGCATACTGCCAACTGGGGACGTAGTTCAGGCTTCGACACGCGCCCCAGCCAGCAATCCTGGAAGAGCGGCGCGGGACTGGGATTGGCACGAGCTCGGAGTGCGACAGGCGCGTCTCGGCACGTTTTCGAGCCCATCTGTCCTTCTGAGGACAGCTATGGTAGAATCCCCCCGTATGATCGAGTTCTCCATCTCCACGTCGTTCATCAGAGGCGACCTGGCGCAGCTAGAATCCCTGATCGGTCTGAGCGGCTTCAGGAAACTGGAAATCGGCTTCTACGACGAGGAGAGCTTGCCAAGGGTCATGGATTTCGCCGCGAGGCGAGGCCTCAGCTACGGGTTCCATGATCCTCTGCCGCGGCTTCCGAGTGATGACTTCCCCTTTCTCACGGATCCCGATGATGAAAAGCGCTGGAAGACGCTGGACTCGATGTATCGCACCATGGAGACGGCGGTCGCCTACGGCGCGGAGTACGTTGTCGGTCACATACCATCTGTGATCTGGGAGCCGCGTCCCGCCCTCAGTGACGCCAAGATCGTCGAGCTGGCCCACAGTAGCTGTGATCAACTGTCCAGGTGGAGCAGCGAGTCTGGCATCCCCTTTGTACTGGAGAATGTCGGTCCCAATCCCTACTTTTTCCACTTCGATGCCTTCGTGGGCGTCATGAGAACCTTTCCCAATCTGGAGTTCTGCCTGGATATTGGGCATCTGCATCTGATGTCCGTGTACGCGGGGTTCGATTCTCTGGAGTTCGCTTCGGCTATGGCCCCCTACACCACCATCGTCCACATCTACAACGCCACGCCGGAGATGTATCGCAGGTACCACCACGTGCCAGTTCACCCGTCGCAACGGCCGCAGGAAGGATGGGCAGACGTCGTTTCCATCCTGGGGTGCGTCCTGGGTGGTCGGCGGGGAGGTCTCACCCTGGTATTCGAGTACTCCCCACAGTACCGGGCTGGTGAGATGTTCGTCAGAGAAGGTATCGAATGGGTGAAGGGTGCCGTTTTGGGGAAGGCGGCTACTTCTCAATGATGATGGTCACGGGACCATCGTTGTGGGTTTCGACCATCATCATCGCGCCGAAGACCCCAGTCTCGACGCGAAGACCTTCTTCTTGCAGGAAGAACACCAATCTCTCTATCAGAGGCTCTGCAATCTCTGGAGGTGCAGCCCGTCCGAAGTTGGGCCGCCTGCCTTTTCTGGCGTCGCCGTATACGGTGAATTGGGAGACCACAAGCGCCTCGCCCCCCACATCCAGCGCCGAACGGTTGAACTTGCCTTCGTCATCTGCGAAGATCCGCAGATTGGCGATCTTGCCAGCCAGGAACCTGGCTTCCTCCTCCCCGTCGTGGTGGGTAACCCCCACGAACACGACCAGACCCGGTCCTATGGTGCCGACCACTTCGCCGTGGACCGAGACGAAGGCTTTGCTCACTCTTTGAACGACTGCACGCATCTTTTTCCTCGGGCTGCTATCGCTGCATTTGACCGGGCAAGCACAGTCTGGTATGCTAGTAGGTGCGGTGATGTTGTGCCAAGAGAGGCTGGACCATGATTAAATTGCTGATGAGTTGGGACATCAAGTCTGGGAAAGAAGCGGAATACATGGAATTCGTGACTCGGGAGTTCACGCCACAGCTGATGAAGCTGGGAATCCAGCCCACTGAAGCCTGGTACACGGTGGTGGGCAACGGTCCTCAGGTGCTGGCCGGAGGCATCACTAAGGATCGCGAGACGATGATGAGCATTCTTGAGAGCGAAGACTGGGAGGGGCTGGAGGCCAAGCTCCTGGACTACGTTCGCAACTACAAATACAAGGTAGTGCCTGCTACTGGTCAGTTCCAGCTCTAGTGGTGAGGGTTCCCCGAGGTCTGGTTCTTCGCGCCAGCTGTGTCCTTCTCTTTCTCCTTTTCCCCCTTTCCATCTCCCCCTGGCAACTCCTTGGCCGCTTCCCCTGCCGTCAACTGACGATTGTCGGTTACGTAGAATCCTGAGCCCTTGAAGATGATGCCTACTGGTTGAATTACGCGTCGAACAGGCCCAGAGCACTCTGAGCAGGTCTTCAGTGGTTCATCAGAGAAGTGCTGAAACACCTCGAGTCTGCGCCCGCATTTTTCACACTCATATTCATAGATGGGCATAAGTCCGATCACACCTCCTGATGTGACGCTTCTTGCTGGTCCGCTCCTCTATCGAACAGGTAGTTACTTCCCTGCCGTTGGCTGCGGAAACGACGGCGAGACCTCTGGCTCGTAGGGCATCGGCGACGAGTTGGCGCACTACCGCATCATCATCCACAACCAGTATCTTGCCCAACCGTGAGGTCATGCCTGCTCCTATCCTTCTATTCTACGGGATTTTCAACTGCCCAGCAAGTGTTGACCAGCGCCCCGGGCAGTAGACAACATTTGATCCCAGCCATTACCTCGCTCCCTGGTCGGCGACATATGGTGCAAGGGCTGCCCATCCATTCTGCGTTGGCACGTGATGCTGGCCACAGAAAGGTCCGCCGCTTCGGTGATCATCGGGTGGACACGAGCGACGCCATCGCCTCCGAGTCCTGGGGCACGGTTCTCGAAGGCGCGGCGCCAGAGCGGACTGATGACGAGATCACCAGCGTGGAGGCGGGTCGGCGTCGAAGGGCCTGAGAATCAGCGGCGGGACGTCCGGTCCAGTTCCTGTCTGAATGAAGGACTCGCGAAGATAGACACTGCGGGTCGTGCTTCGGCGTAGGGAAATGGGCGCCACGCAGCTGGGTCTCCGTGGACCAGAAAACCATGAGATCGTCAAAGAGGTCGATGGCCGGGGCCGGGCTTAGCCCGACAGTTCCTGCTTCGATACGCTATCAGGTGGCGACCAGCCCCTGGCCAAGCAGGGTCAGGCTCACCAGCGCCAACACCAGGCCCAGGAGTGCCAGCAGGGCGGCGGCTGGGCCTTGCCAACGAGGCCGCGGGCGTATGTGAAGCGTCATGGCGAGCAACAACCACAGGATTAGCACGCAGATTCCTGCCGGGCGCCACGACCAGTAGCTGCCCCAGGACAGGTATGTCCAGAGGGCATGGGCCAAAACGGAGCCAGCGAGCCACGGAAAGGCGATCAGGAGAGCTCTCCGCCAGAACTCTTGACTCTCTCGCTGGAGAGCGTTTTTCTTCGTGGGAGCACCACGTTGGGCTATGAAAACTCCGAGGTAGGCCATGGCACCCGCACCGGCACAGACGTACGCTGCGGAGGCGACGACTGCTCCGAGTGCGTAGAGAAGGTACCAAGGGCTGCGAGCGAAGGGAGAGACCACCAGGCCTGTTTGCAGTGGAGGCGGGCCGAGGAGCAGGCTGTAGGAATGAATAAGAAACGCCAGAGTCACTGCGATGGCCCCCACCGCTCTCACTGCTGTGCCCCTCACCAGCAGAAGGCACAACAGGACCGTAGCCTCAACCATCGCCATGGCAGCCGCCCAGGGATGCACGATGGACACAACTCCTGATCTCGGGACCGACCACATTACAGCTACGCCCTGGAGAGCAGCAAAAAGGATGGCCGTTCCACGCGACACTCTGTCTCGCACGCGCCCGGGTCGATACACGTCCAGCCATCGCAGAAGTGCCAAAGCGAATAGCGCGAAGTTGGCGGCGAAGTAGAGCAAACTCTCAGGAGCCACTCAGGGCCTCCTCTAGCTCCGACATCAAGACGCGAAACTCACGCGTTCCCATCACCTGGTACTCCTGCCCCGGATCAAGTAGCTGTATTTCGGTCACGCCCTCTTGACCGCGGATTGCAGCCCACAAAAAGCGCGGACGGAAGAGAACGGAGGCTGTGATCCCGGACAATAGTGCTACGGAACCAGCAAGCAATGGGCCTGCGGTCGGATCGCTGGCGATGCCGAAGACCCCGTACTGTCCCCATTCAATGGCGTACGAGTCGCCATAGATCTCCAAGGTTCCGGTGTTACTCAGAGTCTCGCTGAGAATGAGTTCCGTTGTGCCCCCGTGATACGCCTGCACCAGAAGGCTGGGGGAACCGGGCGCCTCGGATGTGGCCCCTGACTGGTACACGATCCTCAGCAAGAGGTTGCGATCAGGCACTGTCAGGTAGCCTTCGGTCTCTTCGTCCAGCAACAGGTTCGCCTCTTGAATGACGGCGCCAGACGGTGCTAGAGCTCGCATCGACAGCGCGGCACCATCGGCATCGGTAGCTCTGACCCCGACTAGCGGGCCGTGGGATAGCTGGTGCAGAGACAGACCCCGATACCGCAGCGGTGCGCCCGGCACCACAGGACCCCTGGCTACCTCACTTCCGTTCTCCAGCACAGTAACGGACGCCGCATACGACTTCGCTTCGCCGCTAGCGTAGAGCTCCGCCTCGAAGTGATCCAGGCGGAAGCTGAGGGACGGATCCTGCTGAGCCTGGTATTCCTGGCCCGGGCTCAGGGCTATGCCCTGCTCTCGCCAGGCCAGGCGCCCGCCAATGATCAGACTCACAACCACGAGGACAAGCCCGCTATGTCCAAGGAGGCTCATCCATTCACCGGCAGCAAAGCGCTGTGCAGCGAGATAAACAACAGAACCGCTTTCCTGAACCTCTACGCTATATCGGCGGCTCTCCAGGAGTTGACGCAGCCTTGCCATGACCGATTCCTGCTCTCCCTCTAGGAGGAAGTCCTGGACGTGCAGGGGGATGCTGAGAGCGCGGGCGAAGTACTCAGGAACTGGCTGGCGTCTCCGGCGGGCCTCGTCGAAGCGGTCGACACTGCACAGAACCAGGTTGACAACCAGAAGGACCAGGGTAATGGTCAGCCAATACGACTCACGTATGGAGAACAACCCGAGATTGGAGAGGGGATCGGCCCACTGTCGGTAGCGGGCCTGGACCTCTGCGCGCCACTGAGCATACTGGGGAGGGTCGGCCGCCAGGACATCCGATCCTTGGGGGAGGATCGCGCCACACGTGAGGGCCAGTATGAGCACGATCATCAAAGCCACGGTGGCGCTTCGCGATCCCAGCGCGCGCCAGAATAGATCTAGGATGTCCATTCGCTTGAGCATCGCTTTCGAGGTGTCTGTCGATCGGCGCGTATGAGTACTGCAGTGGAATGCAGTGTCCAGTGATGCTGAGTCGCGGGGCCAGCTTACTTATCATACTGTGGTGCCTGTGTCTTGTCAAGCATGAACCGACACCAAGAGTGCAAGATCGATAATAGACACGCCGCCGACCGCATTCCGAGTGGGCCGGTGGCCGTACCAAGGGAGCGATGCGGTGGTGCAGGGCAGCCTCCGGGGAACCCCCCGCACTGCGCCAGGCAGGCGACGTCGAGCTCCCCACAGCAGGAGAGGAAAAGTCGGCCGGCCTGCGGACAGAAGCTGGACCAGGCGAGGGTTCCGTTGGCGTATGCCAGCATTCGTGGGGACTGCATCCCCGAGAGACGGGGGCGACAGGACCCTCACGAGTGGCTCAATCGTGTTGCCAGACCAGGGGGTCTGCTGCGCGGCGTCTCAAGCAGCACCCGTCGAGGAGGCCTGTGAGCCTCCGTAAGAGGAGCCTTCCCCGAGTGTAGTCTGGTGGCGATGCGGCCCGCAGCGCGGCTCACGCAGTAACATGAGCCTATATGACCAACCGGTCGTAGAGCCTCTCCAGGCTTAAGTCGGGGCAGACCGTGTAGGTGCTGGTCAGAGTGAGGGACGCCGCAGATACTCCCAGACGCACTGCCTCGCTGACGGAGAAGCCATTCACGAGGCCAAAGACCACGGCCCCGGTCAGGGCATCGCCGCCTCCGGTGGGGTCCTCTACCTCTATACCGATGGCGGGTACGTGACCGCTTTCCTCTGATGTAGCGTACACCAGCCCCTTTTCTGCCAGAGTGATGATAGCTGTGTCGACGCCCATGGAGACCAGTTGCTGTGCAGCGGTGATGGCGTGGTAGCTGTCTGAGGCAGGAAGCCCACACAGTAACTCGGCTTCGTCCTCGTTGGGGACTGCCATGAAGACCTGGGGAAGGTATGGGCTGATGCGTGGCGTGAGAGCGACAGAGACGGGGTCCACGCACACGGGGACGCTCCATTTCGCCGCGGTGGAGATGGCTGACTTGATCGCCGCGGGGCTCAAGTTGGCGTCCAGCACCAACATACTGGCGTTGCTGATCCATGTCCGATGCGCGTAGATGTACTTGGGGGTAACCAGCTCCATGATCTGCATGTCGTCAATGGAGAGGAACGGATTCCCATTCTCATCGGTGACTGCCAGGTAGGTGGCTGAAGGGCACTCGGAGGAGACTATCACTCTGCTGACGTCGACTCCTCCAGCCCTGGTTGCATCCAGTATCCGCCTTCCCACAGAGTCATCCCCTACGGCTGACAGTAGCGCCGTTGGCACACCCAGCCGCGCCAGGTTCTCTGCCACATTTCGGCCCACGCCACCGGGGCTGACACGTATGTACCCTGGATTCGAGGTGCCCTCGACAATGGGCATCTTGGGACGGCCTTTCATGTCCAGGCTCGCTGCGCCTATCACCACCACGTTAGGTTGCTTCAAAGTTATCCCTCCCACGGAGATAGCGTAAGACACACGAGATGAGGGGTATCGTACCTCTCAATCACATGTGCCAGACCCTCTGCTCGACACTGGTCATGCCACTCGCGACACTCGACCTCCTCACGTTGTGCCAATTCTTGTCGTCGCGCTAGTTGATTTGTCGCCGGCGAGGCGTGGCAGTTAGGTGCGCGTCACGGTTGGTGCTTTCGAAGCAAATAGCTGCGGCGGAGAGCGAGCGTGCACTTGATGCTGTCTGGAAGTGTGCGTTCTAGCAGCTGATCGATGGAGACCGACGCGGCGGCGGAGAACGGCAGAATCACGGTCGAATTCTCTCTGACGATCTCAAGGCTGCAGGCTCGGAAGAGGCCCAGAAGGGTACTGCGCCTCAGAAACCTATGGGGTCCTTCGCTGTGGTGGGTGTTGAGAATGGCCGAAACCCAGTGCGCCGGTTCCCAAAGCAGATTGGGACAAGTAAGAATCATCCATTGACCAGGTTTCAGCACGCGAGTCAGCTCGTGCAGAAAGATGGTCCGCTCCCAAACGTGTTCGATGGTCTCGTAGGACAGCACCAGGTCGAAGGTCTCGTCGGTGAAAGGAAGCGGGAAGTCGGTGAGCAGGTGCGCCTCGAAGTCTACTCCAGCGCCTGATAGCCTCGAGGAAGCAGCAGATAGCATTCGCTGGGAGAAATCGACGATGTGGGCTTTGCGCACGAATCCGCGCTTCGCCCAGAAGGTGCTCCCCTGGCCGGTTCTGGCTTGAATGTCAAGCGTCAGGTTGTCACGGCCAATCAGATCACCTGCCAGGTGGAAGGAGTTGGTGAAGCGACGAGAATACGAATAGGCACCCTCGTTGACCGAATCGTAGTCTATCACTGAGTCCCAGAATCGTCCGACATCTTGGAGAGACCAGCTCCGCTGAGAGAGGTACTGCCATTCCTGCACGGCGCGAGAAGGTGCTCCCTTCAGCGATAGGCCATGCTGTTGACTCACTGCACGCACCCCTCCAGCATGCGCTCGATTGCGGATAGGTGTGGTAGCCCCAGGTCTCCACAGCTCGTCTGCTGCCTGCGGCGAGGACCTCAATGCCGGCAAAGCGGAAGGATAGAACGCTGACACCCCCTTCGCAGGGAAGCGGGGGGTTAGCTCTCTTAGCATGGCAGGAGCAAGGTCTGCCTGCTGTCGGGACGTGCTCCCTTTCTCTGCCACCTGGTCGGACTCTCGGGACTTGAGCAGATTGTAGCCGCGGGGAGGGTCCTGGTCAAATGACAGCCATGTCTTCCTCGACTGCGCCGTCCTCGGTGACGCGGAAGGCCCTGACCTGGGGCTCAAGCGGGTCCGTCAATGAGACCACGAGGTAGGAAGCTTCTGGATAGTAGGCTTGCTTGATGTCCTTGTCTGAGGGAGTTGCAGGCGACGAGGGGTGGGAGTGGTAGATGGCAACGAGTTCGAGTCCCCTGTCTTCAATGTCTTTGAATATCCGGTACTGCTGCTCGGGCTCAAGGCTGTAGGACGTAGGACTGGGGTCCGCGTTTCTTGCTCTGTATAGCCTGAGTACACGACCGTCCCTGCCAGCGAGGATTCCGCACGCTTCTCGGGGCGCTTCCTCACGCGCGTGAGATATGATCTCTGACAGGTGTTTCCTTTCGATGTGCATTGCGGCCCTCGTGCGACGCGCTCTACCTCTTGCCTGCGGTTCGCCGGGCAAGACTGGAGTGACGATCTTGACCTATGAGTGGTGTGGGGTCAGAAGTCGTCCTTCCCGTCGTCCAGGGAAGCCTTTGGCAGGCTGGCGGGTGTGAAAGCAGCTGGCAGCAGGTGTCCCACAGTGTGGGTCTCTCTACCATGTTCCAGGTCCGCGATCACGACCTTGGTGTCCTGGCCGAACTCGGCCAGCACCTGACGGCATGCGCCGCAGGGCGAGGCCATGGTTTCGCTGACCACGGCCAGAGTTTCGAAGTCGCGGTCTCCTTCAGACACGGCTTTGCCCACGGCGACTCGCTCCGCGCAGATGCTGAGTCCGTATGAGGCGTTTTCCACATTGCAGCCGGTGTACACATGCCCCGACACGGTGCGCAGCGCCGCGCCCACTGCAAAGCCAGAGTATGGAGCGTAGGCTTGTCTTCGCGCCTCTCTGGCCAGGGTGATCAACTCCTCAAGCGGGTCCGGGCTATCCATCCTTCGCCACCCTCACTTTGTTGATGCGGCGCCCCAACAACGACAAGACGGTGATCCGTACTCCATCAAGCTCGACCTCATCGCCGACCCTGGGAACTCCGCCCAGTGCGGAGTAGATGAGCCCTCCCAGTGTGTCACTGTCCTCGGTGGGCAGGGCGGTCTTCATCAGCTTGTTGACCTCGTCCACGTCGACGCGTGCGTTGAAGACAGCCTCCTTCTCGCTCACCATCTCGAAGAATGGTTCCACGGTGTCGTACTCGTCTTCAATCTCACCTACTATCTCTTCCAGGGCATCCTCCACTGTAACCAACCCAGCGATCCCGCCGTACTCGTCCACAACGATGGCCATCTGGATGCGCTGTCGCTGTAGTTCCTCTAGGATCTCGCCAACCTTGTTGGTCTCTGGAACAAAGTAGGCAGGCCGCAACAGTTCTCGTAGCGCTGGCTGCGGCTCGCCGCCGTCCTTCAGGTGAGCCAGCAAGTCCTTTGCGTTCAAAGTGCCCACGATGTTCTCAATCGAGCCCTCGTAGACGGGGATGCGAGAATAGCCAGTCTCCACGATGATGTCGAGAGCTTCCTCCATCGACGACCCAACTTCCAGTGCCACCATGTCAATGCGCGGCACCATGATCTCGCGGGCGAGGGTTGCTTTGAAGTCGCAGATGCTGGCTATCATCTCTCTTTCGTCTTCTTCTATGTAGCCTTCTTCCTCGCCGGCATCAATGAACAGGCGCAACTCCTCCTCCAACTCAGCCGCGTCTTTGGGGGTCTCAGGTCCCTTGGAGTCCCCCACGAGGGCGCTCGTTATGGCGCGAAATGTGCGCGCAAACGGATACAGGGCCAGACTGAGCCCTCGTATGGGCACGGTCAGCAAAAGAACTGCTCTCTCCGGATCTCGCATGGCCCAGGTGCGGGGAATGAGCCTGCATAGAAACAGCACCATCAGCGTTAGCGAAGAGACGGCCGCCACGATGCCCCATCGGGGCGCGTAGCTAAGGACCAGCATGGTGGTGAGGCAGGCGGCCAGTATCAGCGCCGCGTTCTTGAGGATCAACAGTACAGTGAGATGCCACTCCTCTCGCTCCAGGATGCTCTCCATGGCGTCTGCACCCTTAATCCCCTCTCGGGCCATCCTCTTCACGCGGAAAGGGTTGGCCAGAGTCACCGCTGCCTCCGCCGCGGAAGCGAAAGCGGTGAGGATCAACGACAGGCCGATGAAGGCCACTGCTAGAGTACTCTCGGCTCCCAGTTGCGCACCTCCCTGGAAAGGACTAGGAATCGCTTCCTGTCCTTTCCCTGAGCATCCTCATTTTCTGTTCCTTGGCCACCGTCGAAAGCTCGATCTTGTTCTCTGTCACGCTGTAGGGAGCCGGGCCCATGATTAGTTTGTCTGGAGGGAGATCGTCACTCAATACGACGCCTGGGCCCACAATGCTGTGAGGTCCCACCTTGGCGCCCGGCATCAGGGTAGCATTGCAGCCCGTCTTGCAGTGAGGGCCCATGATCACCCCCAGCTTGTCGGTTGCCGAGGACACCTCCTCTCCCTTTACGTTGACGGCGACTGCCCGCTCGTCAAAGCGGAAGTTGGCGGTAATCGTGCCTGCCCCGAGGGAGCAGCTGTCGGAGATTATGGAGTCACCCACATACGACATGTGGATCCAACAGTTGTTTCCTATCAGAGAACGTTTGATCTCCGAAGAGAAGCCCACTACCGAATTAGCACCGATGGCGGAATGGTTCCAGACCAGCACGTTGTTGCCAATGACACTATTGCGGCCGACGTACGCTGGCCCGCGGATGACGGCATTCTCGAAAAGCCTGACGCCCTCCTCAATGATCACGTTGCCGTCTATGACCGCTCTGTCGGAGATACGCGCCTGATCGCTTATGCGTGGTTGAGTGACCAGACGAGACATCAGGTGCTCGTTTATGGCGAGAAGGTCCCACGGATACTTGAATGACTCGAAGATGCCATTGTAGGGGACGAACTCCACGTTTCCTTCGTCGATCAAGCCCTGATATGCTGTCTCCAGCTGGTAGTTGGAGAGCGGGGTGCGGTCTATGTACTCGAAGATGAGCTTGGAGAAGAAGTAAACCCCGACCACCACGATGTTGCTCGGCTCTTCGCCCGTGGGCGGCTTCTCGACGACAGCTGTCACTCTGCCGTCCGTGAAACCGAAGACGCCGAACTTCCACGGCTCCTCCATCTCCCTGCCTACCAGGACCATATCGCCACCAGACCTGTCGGCTTTCTCCATCACCTCCCCCAGCAGGCGGGACTCGAAGATGTCATTGCCGTTGAGCATGAAGAACCGGTCTTCCAGGAGAGGCTCTGCTGTCTTCAGGGCGTTGGCCATGCCCAGAGGCTTCTCTTGCGTTGCATACCTTATCTTCGCGCCGAAGGCACGTCCATCACCGAAGTACTGTTGAATGGCCCGGGATTCAGGCCCGGTGACAATGATCAGATCCTCGATGCCTGCTTCTCCAAGGTTCTCCATCACGTACTGGAGCAAAGGCTTTCCCAGCAACTCGAACATAGGCTTGGGCCTGTCGGTGCACAGGGGGAAGGCTCGCTCGCCTGCACCTCCGGAAAGCAATACTGCTTGGATTGTCACGTCACCTCCACAGACGAAAGAAGAGCCAAGACACCCCTCAGCAGATGAACACGAGAGGTGGTCCCGGCTCGGGATCCCCGCACTTCAGTCGCTGGTTACTTTCCTTACTGGAGGGTTCCTCGTCCATCACCCTCCGTACCGCGAGTGTCTCGCAGTAACGGTTGCCTGCCTCCTCACAGAAGCTGGGGCGGAAGGATTCGAACCTCCGAATGGCGGCTCCAAAGGCCGCTGCCTTACCACTTGGCGACGCCCCAGCGTTCGTTTCTCACTCATTCTAGCAGATTGTGTTCCCTCACGCAACTTCGTGGGAGTAGCACAGTCTCATGGTACGTCGCGCAGGGGCAAATGCTGCAAAGATCGGGAACAGCCAGGCGAGAGTCGTGGAATCCGTGGTCCTTCTCGCTTGCCTGCGCGAGTCTTACCGTCCAGACCTCTCGCGCAGTACTAGAAGGACGAATCTGGGCAGGGCAAGCATCCGGCGCCAGCGCCACGGCTGGTGGATGAGGCGGTGGAGCCACTCCAGACCCATTCTCTGCACCCAGTGAGGGGCTCGATTCGCCTCTCCGGAGACAAAATCGAACGCCCCGCCGACCCCCATAGCCAAGGGGACCCCCAGCTGCGCGAGATTACGTGCGATCCATTTCTCCTGGTACGGGGCGCCATAGGCTACGAAAAGGAGCTGCGCGTTGGCGCGCCTTATCTCAGTGACCAGTCGTTCGTCTTCTTCGGGCAAAGGTGATCCCGCGTGGGTGCCGGCGATATCGAGTCCCGGGAAGCGGACCTGCAGTTGCCGTGCTGCGGCCGCAGCCACTCCGTCGGCTGCCCCGAGCAGGTATGAGCGGTACCCTTTCTCGGCGGACAATTCTGCCAGTTTGAGCACGGTGTCCACTCCTGTCACCCTTTGCTTGAGTGGCGTACCGAGGATCCTTGCTGCCCAGATCAGGCCCTGACCGTCGGGCAGGTTCAGATGTGCCCGGTTTAGGATCTGGGCGAAGTGGGGATCATCCTGGGCAGCAGCGATGAACTCAGGGTTCACGGTGGCGACATGATGCGGGCGCCCATCAGCAATGAACTGTTCCATTCGCGCCAGCGCCTCATCGCAGGTCACATTGTCGACTCGTATTCCGAGTATGTGGACTTGGTGTTGGTCGGCCATGATTTCAGTCGATGGACAACATGGGACGGGAAAGCGATAGAAGACAGAAGCACCCCATGTAGGATCCCGGGGACAGATCGCCAAAAGACTCCACGGCGGAAACCAGCAAGAGCTGCTCGGTAGAGAAGTCCACGCTGCAGTTCGCCGAGCCTGCCGAGATCACCGGTCTTCCAGGGCTCGGATCTTGGCCACTCGTCTGCTGTGGCCCTCCTCTTCAGAGAACTCTGCCTCCAGCCAGGCCTTGACGATCCCCTCTACGGGCCCAGGACCAAGCGCCCTTTCGCCCATGCAGAGAACGTTTGCGTCGTTATGTTCTCGGCTCATTTTGGCTGAGTACGTATCCTGGCAGAGAGCGGCGCGGATGCCCTTCACCTTGTTGGCCGACATGGCCATACCCTGTCCCGTGCCGCATATGAGGATGGCCCTGTCGTAGAGCCCATCGGCCACGGCGGTAGCCACCCGCTGCGCATAGTCCGGATAATCTACCGGGTTGCCTTCGTGGGGACCTAGATCATGGCACGCGTGGCCTATGCTCGGCAGAAGCCTGGTCAGCTCGCCCTTCAGGCGGAAACCACCGTGGTCGGAGGCGATGGCGATGAGCATCTGCCTGTTCCTTACCCGTGACCTACCTTGTTCCCAGGGAACGATTGTAGCCCACCAAGGATCACGGGTCAAGGGGACGCAAGTGACTGTGGGCCGTGCCCGTTCTGGTCCGCGCAATCGAGTGGGAGACCTGGACGACCTGCCTGGGCTTGGGGAAGAAACATGGCGCCGATGCCATGCTGCAACTCAGATACTGACTGCGGCTCATGTTGTCGATCCTGTGCTCAGGTCCCAGAAAAACTCCTTCTTGACATAGCCCAGCCCGTCGAAGGCCACGCCCTCCATCTCCAGAAGTGCTCGTTTCATGGGCAGTCCGCCACCGAAGCCTCCCAGACTACCATCGGTCCTCACAGTTCGATGACAGGGGATGATGATGGGGAACGGGTTGCGTGCCAGAGCGGTCCCCGCGGCCCTGGCAGCCTTGGGCTTTCCGATGTGCGCTGCCAGCGCGCTGTAAGAGGAGACATACCCTCTCGGAATCGTACTTTCTGCCACGAGGACGGACCGCTGGAAGGGCGAGCAGCGACCCCAGTCGAGAAGGTGGGTGGGCAATTCGACGTCCTTCCCCTCGAGGTAGCCACGTATGGCTTCACAGAGATGCTCGATCGACCTGGGTGGAAAGGGTTGCGCGCAGGTCTGCTGGAGTCGCGTCCGCCTATGGGGCAGCAGGATTTCAACCAACAAGAGGCCGGATTCGTCCTCGCGCCAAAGGAGGGATACTTCCCCAAATCTGGAAGGGACGGTGCTGAGGCTGACAACTCCCTGGGACATCCGGACTCCTCGCGTCCTGGGTCACTTGTGCCCGAAACTGGTGACTGTATAGTAACCACGAAGCGGCCGACGGCTCGGTTGGCGCTACCGGGCTGCCCAGGGTTGCGTTTCTAGATGTCTAGGTTCCTGACCGACTTAGCGTGTGTTTGGATGAAGCGTTTTCGCGGCGGGACGGCGGGCCCCATCAGCTTGTCGAAGGTGCTGTCTGCCTTGACGGCATCATCGATATCGACGCGAACGAGCGTTCTGGTCTCTGGGTTCATGGTGGTTCCCCAGAGTTGCTCGGGGTTCATCTCACCCAGACCCTTATACCGCTGCATTTCCACCTTAGCGTTCCCCAGCTTCTTCAGCAGCTTCTCTCTCTCTTCCTCACTGTAGACGTAGTGCTCACTGGATCTGGTCGAGATGCGGTACAGGGGAGGCTGGGCAATGAAGAGGTGGCCGTTGTTGATAATCGGCTCCATGTAGCGGAAGAAAAAGGTGAGCAGCAGGGTGCGGATGTGGGCGCCGTCCACGTCCGCATCGGTCATGACGATAATGTGATGGTAGCGCAGATTGCTGAGATCAAAACTCTCCTCAATCCCGGTGCCCAACGCACTGACCAGAGCCTCAATCTCCTTACTGCCGAGTATCTTGTTGAGACGTGCCTTCTCGACGTTAAGGATCTTGCCGCGCAAAGGCAGAATGGCTTGGAAGCGCCGGTCCCGACCTTGCTTCGCAGATCCACCTGCCGAGTCACCTTCGACGATGTAGATTTCGCACTTCGACGGGTCTCGCTCCGAGCAATCTGCCAGCTTGCCGGGAAGGGTCATGCTTTCCAGGGCGCTCTTGCGGACCACAAGGTCCCGGGCCTTGCGCGCGGCAGCTCGCGCGCGGGAGGCGACCAGGCACTTTTCCACAATCGACTTGGCCGCCCTGGGATCTTCCTCCATGAAGGTCGAGAGAGCCTCCGAGACCACGGACTCCACCAGTCCCTTGACCTCAGCATTGCCCAGCTTGGCCTTGGTCTGGCTCTCGAATTGAGGGTCTGTGAGCTTGACGCTGATGATGGCCGTCAATCCCTCACGCACATCCTCGCCACTGAAATTCGGATCGCTTTCCTTCAGCAAGCTATTCTTGCGGGAGTAGTCGTTGATGCTTCTGGTCAGGGCGGACCGGAAGCCGGTGAGGTGCGTTCCTCCATCCACCGTGTTGACGTTGTTGGCGAAGGCGTGAATGGATTCCGCGTAGCCATCAGTATACTGTATGGCCGCCTCCACCACGGCACCATTGACTTCCTTCTCGACGTGGATGGGGTCATGAAGGGGTTTCCGGTTCCAGTTCAGTCGGCGCACGAAAGATATGATGCCGCCTTCGAAGTAGTACGTTCGTTCTTGGCCACTCCGTTCGTCCTGGAAGATTATCCTGAGGCCCTTGGTGAGAAAGGCCATCTCTCTGAAGCGCTCCGCCAGGGGCGCGAAGTTGTAGTCGAGCGCCTTGAAGATCTCGCTGTCGGCGAGGAAGGTGGTCGTGGTGCCCGTCCCCTTGACTTTGTCGCCGAGCACCTTGACAGGAGTGACCGGCACACCGCGTTCATAGCGCTGGAAGTATTTCTTTCCATCCCGCTTGACCTCGACCTCCAGCCACTCTGCCAGGGCATTCACCGCTGAGACTCCCACACCGTGAAGCCCGCTGGCGACCTTGTACCCTCCACCGCCGAACTTGGCCCCGGAGTGAAGGACTGTGTGTACTACCTCCAGAGCTGATTTGCCGGTTTGTGGATGCACGTCCACAGGGATGCCACGACCGTTGTCCACAACGGTCACCGAAAGGTCAGGATGAATGGTGATCTGGATCTCGTCGCAGGCCTCAGCAAGGGCCTCGTCGACGGAGTTGTCAGCGACCTCGAAGATGAGGTGGTGAAGCCCCCTCACATCGGTGCTACCCACGTACATACCAGGGCGCCTCCGTACGGCTTCGAGGCCCTCGAGAACCTCGATATCAGAGGCTCCGTAAGTAAGCGTATTGTGTGCCACCTGTTGCCAACAAACCTCCCCGGGTATCTGTGTATATTGTAGCACAATTGGGTTGATTTGGAAAGGCACGCACGTATGCCGTCAACGCGTGGCCACAACATGTGGGCACGGCTCGGGGGAGGTGCACTAGATACTGTGTGGGAACGCGCAAGGGTCCTCTGATCGCACTGCGGTCTGGGTCCCGGGACACCCGCACCGGGAGTCGGTTGACATAGACGCTCTCCAGGTGGTATACTGGTTGTGTTTTGACCGGGAAGAGGCTTGGCCGTAATGGATGGCGCAAAGCGAGACGTAATCGGAGGAGTAATCGTCCTTGGACTCGTGGCACTGCTCTTCTCGTCTACGTTCTCGTGGCTGGTGTACAACTGGCTCAACAATTCGTATTATTCCCACGGTTTCCTGGTGCCCTTGGTGTCAGGGTTTTTCTTGTGGCGGAGAAGGGATGCGTTCGCCAGAGAGAATCGGCAGCCCAGCAACCTCGGTCTGTTGGCCCTGGGCGTAGGTCTTGTAAGCTTCTTGGTGGCCCAGGTATGGCAGGCCTATCACGTCTCGGCGGTCGCTCTTGTGGTGCTCCTGAGTGGCCTTGCGCTCCATTTCCTCGGTGAGAAGGCCGCGCGCCGGATAGTCTTTCCTCTCGCTTTCCTGTTCTTCATGATTCCGCTGCCGTTCATCAATCGGCTGAGCCCGGCGCTGGAGGCCTTCACGGCTACGACGTCGACCTCTGTGGTGAGTCTTTTGGGGATACCCGCTGTGAACCAGGGTTCGCAGATCCAACTGCAGAATACCAATTTCGTGGTAGGCGCAGCCTGCAGCGGGCTGAACTCCGTCGTGGCGCTCGCCACGCTGGTGGTCATTTTTGTGTACATCTTGGAGGGATCTATCCGCGCCAAGACGGTTCTACTGGTTATGGCCATTCCCATAGCCCTGGTGGCCAACATCATACGAGTTTCGTCCCTGTTGGCGATCGCCCATTTCTTCGGAGCAGAGGCCGGGATGCGGTATTTCCACGACTACTCCAGCCCGGTGCTCTTTCTGTTGGCCTTCGCCTTGCTCATTCTAGTTAGCAGGTTGGTGGGATGCTCAGAGATTCGGCGCGATATCTGATTGTCGTGCTGTTGCTGATGGTCGCTCTGGGGGGCTGGATCTTCATCTCTCGGGGCCTTGCTTCCGCTCCAGGGGAGACGGTCGCGCAGGTCTCGGAAGTGGTCGGTGGGTCAGTGGGCGATGCTAGCCAAGTCGTGATCGTTGACGTGGAGGGTTGGTATCGCAGGACCTCCTATGAGAGGGCGCTGGCCACAGCCATTGATTTCACGCTGCGAGATGATCTCTTCGAGGGCATTCCTACGGAGTTGGGCCGGTGGCGCGCCGAGGGGGTGGATTCGCCCATGGGGGGCGCGGTGGACGAGTGGTACGACAACCCTGAGGTCGCTGTGACCCGCAAGTACCAAGATGATGAAGGCGACGAACTCTTCTTCTCCATCATCGGCAGCAGAGGAGGGAAGAGCTTTCATCTCTTCGAGCACACGGCCCTGACCTGCTACCCCGGCAGCGGGTGGCGGATTGCGGACGTGGGGTTGGAGAGCATCGACCTCGGTGGTTCTTCAGTCAGCGTGCAACGTGTCATTACCGAGAAGGACCAACTGAGACGTGTGGTCCTCTACTGGTATCTATGGACGGACCCGGAACGCGTACCCGACAGTGGCATCCTCTCAGTTACGTTGCACACCAACGTCAACGAGTCCGATGGGCAAGCAGTGGACTCGCTGAAAGAGTTCTTCCGCCTGCTCTTTCCTGCCGTGATGCCTTGGAGGCGCCTCGGCTAGGCTCAACGTTGCAGACACCGCCAGTGCTGCGCAGAGCTGCTGGCCACACAGAGAAGGGTAATCCGCAGGGGTGCGGCTGCGATGCACTGGCCGACTGCACTGAGTCCGGGATGCGACCGCTGTAGAAGGCGGTGAGAACGCTATGGACGGGGACATCTCGACAGTCAAGACCAAAATCCTCTTGCCCAGAAGACGGCGCAATCTGCTGCATCGTGCACGGCTTGTAGATTTCATCCACGAACACATCGATCGGAAGCTGATCCTTATCTCCGCCTCGGCAGGGTATGGCAAGACCTCGCTACTGATGGACTTCGCTCACGACACTGAGTTGCCTGTGTGCTGGTACTCCCTGGACGAGTGGGACCGCGATCCGAGGGTGTTCCTCGAGTACCTGGTGGCCTCTATCAGGGAGCGCTTCCCGCGTTTCGGCGACAGGACTCTCGGGGGCCTCCGAGGAGGGGTACATGGCGAGGGCCTCAGGTCCATCGTGGGGACTCTGGTCAATGAGATACACGAGGTCGTCCCCGAGTACTTTGCCCTGGCCATTGACGACTATCATCTGGTTAGCGACTCCAAGGATGTCGCCTCGCTGTTCAGCTTCTTCCTCCGCCGGCTACCGGAGAACTGTCATGTCCTGCTGTCGAGCAGGACGACGACCCTGGGTCTTCCGAGCATTGAGTTGGTGGCACGTGGGGAGCTAGAGGGGCTCGGCAACGACGATCTCAAGTTCACCGGCGACGAGATTCAGCGTCTGCTCAGGCAGAATCACAATCTAGATTTGCCTCGGGAGGAGGCCGATCGGCTGGCGCAACAGTCGGAGGGGTGGATCACAGCCATTCTTCTTACCACGCATACCCTTTGGAAAGGGCTTCTCCAGACCATGGCGCTGGCCAAGGGCGACGACAGCCAGATCTTCGCCTATCTGGCCCGTGAAGTGCTGCAGCAGCAGCCGGATGACGTACAGCGCTTTCTCACAGGATCCTCGGTCCTGCAGAGGATGAACTCTTCTCTCTGCAACGAGTTGCTGGACATGGACGACGCGCGCGACATGCTTTCCCTGTTGGAGGACAAGAACCTCTTCATTTCCAGGCTGGAGGGCGATGGGGAAGACTGGTTCCGATACCATCAGCTCTTCCAGGAGTTTCTGACGGCGAAGCTCCAAGAAGAGGACGACAGATACGGTTCCCTTCACCTCAGAGCTGGCCGGATGTTCGAGGCACAGGAAAGCTGGGATGAGGCTATTCGCCACTACTTGGACGCTGGGGCCTACGACGATGCGCAACGGTTGGTGGAGGCGGTGGCCTCTTGGGCTTTCAGCTCGGGCAGGTTGGGCGGCCTACTCTTCTGGACTGATTCGATGATCCAGGCCGGCTATGGATCACCCTGGATGTATTATTGGCAGTCTCGAGTGCTGACGAACTATGGCCGGCTTGATGATGCTGCGCGGGCTCTGCAGAAGGCCAAGCATGGTTTCGCCGAGAGATCAGATAACCTCGGGATGGTGAGGGCTCTCTTGCAGGAGGGCAGCATCCATCGCCTTCGTTCGGAGTATGCAGAGGCCATTGCCAAGACCGATCAGGCATTATCCCTGATGGGTGACAACCAGGACGTAGGCTTGACGGCCATGGCTCACAGTATCGTGGGTATCTGCCACGGGCTCCAGGGGGAGCTAGAGCTGGGGCTGGCCCGGCTCAGAGAGGCCCTGTCCCTGTTCGAGAGCCTTGATGAGGACCGTCTCTATGACGTAGCCGACACGCTGCACAACATCGGCGCCATTTACCTCGCGGTGGATGTGGAGAAGTACCTGCACTATACGCGCAAAGCGCTCGCAGTGTGGCGCCGACTGGGTGCCAGGGGTCCCATGGCGATGACTCTCAACAACATCGGCGTGGCCCAATACCGGCAGGGCAGATATGCCGAGGCTTTGGATACTCTCCAAGAGGCTTTGGCCGAGGGAGAGGCCATGGGGTTGCTTCGTGCTCAGGCCTATCCGAGGGCCAGCCTTGGCGATGTATATCGTATAAGAGGGGATTATGCCCTCGCAGAGGAGGAGTACACGCGGGCGCTCGCTTCGGCTGAGGAGGCCGACGAAGGCTTCCTGGTTGGCTATCTGTTGGACGCCATGGGCAATCTGGAGCGGTTACGGGGGGACTTCGAGCGGGCTGATCAACTGCTCGATCAGGCGATTGAGAAAGCATATGATCATGGTTCTGAGATCGAGCTCGCTACATATCAGATCTCGCGAGGTATCCTGCTGCATGTGAAAGGAAGCGAACAAGAGGCGCTCCGCACGCTTCAACAGGCAGCATCCAGCTTCCAGGATGGCACCGCTCGGCAGGAGTCGGCGAAATGCTACTTCCACCTGGCCAGTGCGCTCTTTGCTATACAAGCGTCGGAAGAGGCGCTGCTACATCTGGAGATGGCTCTGGACATAATGGCCCAGTCCGGGTTTGACCCTATGTTGGTGGACGAAGCGAGCGGCAGCTGCGCACTGCTTGACTATGCGGCGAGGGAGGCCGCCGTTCAGGGGCACGCTGGGCTGATACGGAAATTGAAGGCGCGAACGGAGCCGCCCGGTGAAGCGGGGTCCAGACTGCCAACACAGCCGGCTCCCAGGGATCTCGAATTCACTGCCCTGGGCCCGTCGACCGTCCGTCGGGACGGGGCGATAGTAGACGCGCAAGAGCTGCGGCTGCGAGCAAAGGAGGTACTGTTCTTCTTCCTTGCTCACCCGGTCGTGACCAAAGAACGTATAGTGGCTGCCTTGTGGCCCGAGTTATCCCTCGCCAAGGCCCACAGCACCTTCCACTTCTACTTGTTTCAGGTCAGGCGACTTCTAGGCGGAACCGATGCCATCTCCTATGAGAGCGGTGCATATCGCCTGGGTTCAAGACAGTATCAGTATGACGTCGACGAGTTCCATCGGAGCCTGGTGAAAGCCAGCAGGGTAACGAGGGCGCAACGGGAGAAGTACCTCTCGCAGGCTGTCTCTCTCTATCGGGGAGACTACCTGGAGGATATCTTCTCGGAGTGGACCGACGAATTGAGGGCCTCGCTGAGACGAGAATACCACCAAGCTCTGGAAGACCTGGCCAAGCATTGCAGGGCGCAGGGTAGACTCGAAGAGGGTGCCGAGTTCTTTCGGAGACTACTGGATAAGGATCCTCTGCGAGAGGATATCCATCGCGAACTCATGGGTATCCTGCTGGCTATGGGCGATCGGGCAGGGGCGATCGGGCAGTTTGAGAAGTTGAGACGGATCCTTGAGGAGGAACTGGGCACAGATCCTTCTGATGAGACTCTCGATTTGCTGAGTGGGTTGCTACCTGGCGGCTGAACGCTGAACCTGTCTGTTCTAGCTATACTTTTGCTAAACCCTCCCTGGTATAATATGGCCAAAATAACGGGGAGGGTTTCTATTATGAAACGGCTGACACCTTATCTCACTGGCAGGAACCTCAAGATCGCGTGGATCCTCATCACCCTTGTTGCACTCGCGGCGGCAGCGGGGGCACCTGCTGGGTACGGCGGAGGCTAGAGACAGGCAGCAGCGATGATCCTGATAGCCCTGTTTCTGGCACTGCTTCTAGGGCTCATGGCATTGGGAGGTAGGGCCAGCGATCTCACTCACGTAGAGCTGAGGTGGGGGTGGCTGGCCCCTCTTGCCTTCCTGATGCAGGCCTACCTGATCTTCTTTCCTGCTGAGAGAGCCGGTGACGTGCTATCTCCAAGGTCCCTGCTCCTGGTGGCGTCTCACGTTCTACTGTTCGTGGTGATCTGGCAGAACCGGCATCTCAGTGGAATCAAGGTCATCGGTCTGGGCCTGTTGCTCAATTTCCTGGTGATGATCGTGAACGGAGGGTTCATGCCCATCACCCCAGAAACATTGGTTCAGATTGGGTACGACGGAAACGCGTCCCAACTCGAGACAGGCTACATCGTGGGGCGATCGAAGAACGTGGTTATGGCGCAGGGCGAAGCGGGGTTGTGGTTCCTCTCGGACCTCGTGGTCATACCCAAGCCTTTTCCTATTCCGGCGGCTCTTAGCGCCGGCGATCTTCTGATAGTCCTGGGAGTGTTCTTCTTCCTTCGGGACGCAATGTTCTTGCACAAACTCAGCGCCAGTCCGGCGTGATGTGGAGGAAAGGGATGTCAGATCAGACATTGAACAATATTATGTGCATGGCCCTGATAGACGGCAAGTTCCGCAGCAATCTACTGAGCAATCCAGCCAACGTGGTGGGTGATTTTGATCTGGATGCAGAGGAGCAGGATGTCCTCACAACGATCAAGGCTGATTCGGTCACTGAACTTGCGCGCAAGCTGCACTCGTGGATGGTGCAGAGACCAAGAGGTAACGGGAGTCACCAGACACGGAGGCCAAGGCAGGCTGTGCACAGGTTGTTCCTCGAGCCAGTTGACTAGTAGCGTGCTGCGGGGTTGAGCCCCGGCTCGCGCATGCGCGTTACATCTTCTTCGCGCGAGGCGCCAGCGCAGCCACCGCTCCGCGTGCAGACTCTGCTGAGGCGGGGAGGACAGAGCGAGGGTCTGTGCCTGCGCGCTTGTAGAGAGACGGTACGTATGAAAGGTGACGAGTGCATGGTCGTGGGTGAGGCTGGACGGAAGATACTGGTGGTGGACGATGAGCAGATCATCCTCGACCTCATGAGGCGTGTGTTGAGCCGCGAGGGGTATCAGGTCTCGACGGCGCGCTGCGCCGAGGAGGCCGTGATTGAATTCAGCAACGGGTCGCATGATCTGTTGATCGCAGACATGGACTTATGCCGCTCCGATGGTCGTGAACTGATGAGAATGCTGGGGGAAGTGAGCCCCCCGACGGCCATTGTGGTGATGACCGGTTTCCCAGAGGAAAGGATCGTTCGATTCGCCCAGGAACACACGCAGGGGCTACTGGAGAAGCCGTTTGCCCTGGAGCAGTTGCTGACCACGGTGCGCAAAGCTCTACCGTCGTAAGTTGAGCGCGAGCAGCACACTGGTCGGGCATCCTCGCTGAGTTCGTACCTCCAAGTGGGAGCTAAGGCGTGAACGAGGGACTTCGTGTCCTCGTCGTAGACGACGACTGGCAGATGGCGAAGACGCTGGCTGATGTCTTGAATCTCAAGGGGAAGGCGGATCGGGGAACAGCATCGAGGTCTGCCGGTTGTATTGACCGCAGAAGTGCGGGAGCAAAGGTCCTCGGAGTTGGAGAAAGCGAGAGCGCTCAACGTGCAGGGATGTCTGGGCAAGCCCTTTAAGGCGGAAGAGCTCCTGGAAGTGGTGTCCAATATCCGGCGTAGCGACTTGGCCGCTGTTCTTCGAGGATGCCCCGGCATGCTCGTCAGTCAGATGCCCTAGTGCCGCGGGGTTGCAGGTTGTCTGTGTCTGGCGTTCTCACGGGGAGGCCGTTTTCCTACAGAGCAATACTGTCCCTGGCGTCGGTGGAGACCCTACGGGCTTTGGTCCGTTGACCAGTCTGAGCTGCAGGTCGTTCCAGACAGAGTCGGAGAAGCCCAAGGGAGGAAGCAGTGGAGGTCATCAGAGTAGCGACACGGTCCAAGCCCACGCTAGTGGCGGGGGCCATTGCTGCGTCGGTGCGACAGACAAACGAGGCCAGTGTCCAGGCCATTGGACCTATGGCGGTCAATCAGGCCATTAAGGCCATAGCCGTGGCGCGCTCGTATCTGGCGGTAGACGGGCTGACCATTATCTGCGTGCCCAGTTTCATCGAAGTGCCCGTCGATGGTGGCAAGCGTACCGCGATGAGGTTTCTGGTCGAGCCGCGTTGATGGCGCTGCCAGGTGCGAGGAGTGTCCTCGTCTCTGCTCATCTGACACTCCTGGCGTGGGGATCAGGTTCAGATCCTATGGACGCAGTGCCGGTATCCTCTCCCGTAGTTCCTCTATAGCCTTGACGGCATGGCGGCGTGCTATGTCCCTCGTCGCCGCTTCGATCTCTGGTTTGTTGTGATCGCGCAGGGTTCCTGGTCCATACTTCTCGGCGTAAGAGGCAGGCAGCTGATCCGAGAACTCCTGGCCCGTCATTATGCCATAGGCCAGTGTCCACGCCCTCGGCATGACACCTACCTCGTAACCTCCTCCCCCCAGAGCTACCCACCGCGGCGAATACTCCTTGATCCTGAGTACTACCTGCGTGTACCCTTCTGTTGTCAACATGAGGTGACCCAACGGATCGAGGAAGTGGGTGTCTATCCCCAACTGACTGACCACAACATCGGGCTCGAACCACGAGAGCAGGGAGGGTACCACTTCCTCGAAGGCCCACACATAGACTTCGTCGTCGGTGTACGGGGCCAGTGGCAAGTTAACAGCGAAGCCCCGTCCGACTCCATTACCAGTCTCCCTAACGAAACCGGTCCCGGGGAAGATGAAGTAGCCTGACTCGTGTATGGATATGGTCAACACCCTGTCTGTGTCGTAGAACGCCTCCTGGACCCCGTCACCGTGGTGGACGTCAATGTCTACGTAGGCGACCCTGAGCCCCTGCGCCAGCATGGAGTGGATAATCACGGCCGCATCGTTGAAGATGCAGAAGCCGGAGGCGTAGTTGGCCCGTGCATGATGCATGCCGCCGGCCGGGCTGAAGGCCACATTGACCTCTCCACTGGTTACCAGGTCGGTCGCCGTCAGGGCGGCACCGACCTTCCACGAGGCGATGTCGTACATTCCTTCGAAGACGGGATTATCCCCTGGCCCGAAGTTGTAGTGGCTGGGAGTGTAACCTCCTTCCCCTCGACTGAGGCCCCGCACCGCACTCACGTACTCCTGGGTGTGGAAAAGCAGCAACTCGTCTCTCGTGGCGGATCTGGGTGCCAGCAGTCGTGACTGCTGGCCATCAAAGGCTTCGTAGGCGTTCAGCAACTCATAGGCTCTTCGAAGTCGCTCCGGTTTGAGCGGATGGTCCTCGCCATGGCCGAATTGCCACAACTCCTCCGAAAGTACGACAGCCGCCCTGGCCATATACCCCCCTCGTTCAGCACGCCGACCCGCTCCGTGCAGCGCGGTCACTCCCCCATGATCTGCAGCACCAGCCTCCGGTCATGTGGCCGCACGTCGAAGTCAATGAACACGATCTGTTGCCATGTGCCAAGTGTTAGCCGCTGGTTGACGAAGGGCACTGCCAGAGATGCGCCAAACAGCGCCGCTCTCACGTGGCTGTGACCGTTGCCATCTCCCCAGCGCAGGTTGTGACGGTACTCGGCGCTCTGTGGCACCAGCCGGTCAAATAGAGTCTGCAGGTCCGTGACCGCTCCTGACTCATACTCGATGGTGGTGAGTGAGCTGGTGGCACTGGGGCTGAAGATGGTGACTGTGCCGTGCGTTACCTCGGAGTCGGCTATCGTGTGCGCCACCCGCTCGGTAATGTCCACAACATCTCCGTTTCCCCGTGTGCTGAACTGGATGCTCTCGGTCACAACCATCTCCCAATCCCCTCCTGTCTCGTTCCGCCCCTTGACGAGAAAGGCCCTACTCGCTATCGAGAAGGGCTTGTGCTGGTGCGACTATGGTGGGCCCACCAGGGTTCGAACCTGGGACCAACCGGTTATGAGCCGGTCGCTCTGACCACTGAGCTATGGGCCCATGTTGGAGGAGCGGGAGACGAGATTCGAACTCGCGATCCTCTGCTTGGAAGGCAGATGCTTTGCCAACTAAGCTACTCCCGCCAGTCTGCTGGCTGCGGACCAACCTAGTCGGGGTGATAGGACTTGAACCTACGACCTCGGCGTCCCAAACGCCGCGCGCTTCCACCTGCGCCACACCCCGCTACAGGTACTATTATAGTCCATAGCGCTCCTGAGGTCAAGCGTGCGTTGGCCCTGGTTAGAAGGTGTGATAACATATTAGAAGTCAGACGCCAGATCGGGCAGGTACAGATGGCCTCCATCCCCAAGCTCCGCAATCTCGAGCTCCACCTTGTCAGCCAGTCGGGACGGCAGGGTGTTCTGGTGCAGGATCCTCTGCGTCTTGCCAACAGGTCGGTCTTCCTGCCGATGTCCCTCGCTCCTTTGCTGGAGCTGTGCGACGGGACTCGTGACGAGGGGGCTCTACGAGCATCTCTGGCTGTGAGGGCCGGGGTCCAGATCGGACCATCAACGCTAGAGCAGGTGCTGGCACAATTGGATGAGGCTTTGCTGCTGGACAACGATCACTTCGCCGACGCGTATGCCAGCGCGCTGCGTGACTTCCGCACTGCCACCATGCGCGCACCCACGCTGGCCGGGCGGGGCTATCCCGCGGACCCGGATGCGCTGAAGGCCACGCTGGACTCGTACGTGGCCAAACCTGATCAAACGGACGAGCAAGCCGGCGCTCCGGACAGCGAGATACGCGGCTTGGTGAGCCCTCACATCGATTACGACCGCGGAGGACCCGTTTACGCTGGTGTCTGGAAAGAGGCGGCTTCTGCCATCAGCGAAGCAGAACTGGTGATTGTCTTTGGCACCGACCACATCGGCGGCGCCAGGCTCACCTTCACTCATCAGAGATACGCCACGCCCTGGGGGGTGATTCCTACGGCGAATGGCTTGGTCGACCAGATTGGCCGGGCCCTGGGGCCCGAAGCGGCGTTCGGCACGGAGCTCCATCATCGCACTGAGCACTCCGTTGAGCTGGCGGTGGTTTGGTTGCACTACATGCTGGGTGAGAGGGAGTGCCAGTTGGTGCCTGTGTTGTGTGGCGGATTCGAGCCTTTCGTACAGGGCGGCGACGATCCTGCCGAAGACGCGGAGCTCGACTCCGCCCTGGGCATTCTGAAGGATGCTGCTTCGTCGCAGCGGACCATGGTCGTCGCAGCCGGTGACCTGGCGCACGTGGGGCCCGCCTTTGGAGACGGATACGCTGTCGATATCTTCGAGAAGGCGAGGCACAGGACAGCGGACGAGCAGTTGATAGCCTCCATCTGCGAGGGGGAAGAAGAGGGAGTCCTGCAACTGGTCAGAGACGAGCGCGATAGGCGTCGCATTTGCGGGCTGCCTGCCATATACATGGCCCTCCGGCTGTTGGGGGACACAGCCGGCAGGGTGACAGGATACGCACAATGCCCCGCGGATCAACGGGGGGACTCGTTCGTCTCTATCTGTGGGATTGTCTTTGACTAGACTTCATCAGGCCGGAGGCACCTTAAAGGCGGCCACGTCTTCTAGCAGAAACTCCATCCCCAGTTTTCGCAGGCTTTCCTCACTGGGGATGGTGGTTTGTGGGTGCCAGCCCACGTATTCGAGCAGTTCCCTGCGCATCGTAATGTGGTCGATGGTGATTCCCTTCAGCTTGCCTTCTTGGAGGGGCGGATCCCCCACCATGCACCCGGGCACGTTCCACAGCAGTGGGTTGTGACCCTCGCGCAGGTTGAAAATGTGGCGCATGGTGGCGATGCGCATCCCGGTTTCCCAAACGTCATCCAGTGTGTAATCCCAGCCTGTCACCGCTGTGAGTTGCCTGGGCAGCAGGTTGATGTGGTAGGCGAAATGGCCAAACATGCAGAGTCCTGCCGAGTTCACTACGTGCATGGAGGTCATCAGTCTGTAGAAATCCTCAGCTTGGCCCTCGTACACGTACTTCATCTTGGTGCCACGCACCTTGATTCCAGGAGGAGGCCATCCCCCACCCTGGGTATGGCGTCCAGGCGTGGCGTCCATGAGGTAGGTCGTGGCTAGGGCGGGCATGAACTTCGGGTCGTGCCCAGGCAGTTCCTCCCCAGCGACGTGGATGGCATACTGCTCCGCACCGTGACCGAGCTTCTCCGCCGCTACCTTGACTCCGTCGGCGAGGATGTCCCCCAGGCCCTCGCGCCTCGCGATCTTCTCGGCGAGAGCGACGATTGCTGAGTGGTTGCCCCACGTCAACTCAAGACCGTCGGTGTCTCTGGCCGTGATCACGCCCTCTTCAAAGCATTCGATGGCAAAGGCGATGGTCGCTCCCACAGATATGGTATCCAGGCTGTACTCGTTGCAGATCTCGTTAGCCTTGACGATCGATTCCAGATTGTCGTTGAGCAGATCGGTGCCGAAGGACCACAGCGTTTCATACTCGGGCTTGTGCCCCATGGAACCGGGCATCGCCGACAGTGCATACTCGCCCTCGCTCACCTTCACCCACCCGCCACATCTGATGGGGCAGCCCCAGCAGCCATATCGCTTCCGCTGCAGTGCAACCACTGCATCCTCGGCGATCTTCTCGGCTCTTTCGGTGGGAAAGTCGACCGGGCCCGCACCTCCCCAGTTCTTGACCGGCGAGTCTCCGCTCTTGGCAGAGACGGCTGTGCCGGAGCAAGTACCGTAGTCGTGGAGAGAGGAAACGAAGCTGCTCGCTTTGGCCAGGTATTCTCTTCTCAGGGCTCTAATGCCTTTGGCGTCGCCCAGGGGCACGCTGAGGTTGCCCTTGACGACGATTGCTTTCAGCTTCTTGGCGCCCATGAGTGCCCCGAGGCCGCTTCTCCCTGCCGCGCGTCCCCCGTCAGTCATGACGCAGGCCAAGAGCGACCTATGCTCACCTGAGGTCCCGATAGAGGCGATCTGCACTTCTTGTCCATGTTCGGCTTTGAGGGCCTCTTCCAGCGCATGTACGTTCTTGCCCCAGAGGTGCGTTGCGTCGCGCAGCTCAGCCCGACCCTCGTGGACGAACAGATAGGCGGGCCGCTCTGAAACCCCGCTCACCAGAATGCCGTCGAAGCCAGCGAACTTCATGTGGGGACCGAAGTGGCCGCCACCGTTGGCATCTCCCCATGTGTGTGTCTTCGGGGATTTGCCAAGAACAGTGAATCTGGAACCGATGAGTGCTGGCGTCCCGGTGAGGGGCCCAGTCATGAAGCCCAGGATGTTGTGCGGCCCGAGGGGGTCAGCGCCGGCAGGTATACGTTGGTATAGCAGGTATGCCGCCACTCCGTAGCCGCCGATGTAATGCCGACAGAGGCTCTCATCGAGAGCTTCTTCGGTCAGCGTGCCAGTGGAGAGGTCCACGTCTAGTATCTTGCCGATGTAGCCGCCTGTTTTCATCGTCTCCTCCAGAAATTGTCTACTAGCGTTCTCTTACATCTGCAACGCGCCACGTCACTGGGTTGATCTGGATCGAGCGCGATAGGCCGACGCCCTGGCCTATTCTCGCTTCTCATCCATTCTGCCTGTACATGCCTCAGCCTCGCTCACCGAGCCTGCACGGGCCACCGGATCAGAAACTCGCACCCTTGGCGTCAGTGTCCGGCAGCTAGTTCAAGAAGTGCCTGGGGCAAGACACACCGACACGTTGTTCGCCATCTTGGGCAGCAGAACCAGATTTCGCGCCGCCGAGCACTTGGGACGAGCTGATCCCGTCGCTGCTCCCTTTCGCTCGGCGGTTTGCCATCCTTGATTCTCATGGAAGGTGCTCCCGTGTGTGACTATGGCATTGAGGTCCTTGGTAGGTTTCGAAGACATATGGGGCAGAAACTCCGACTCTTGCCATCAACATCCAACAACGAATTGGAAAAGCACATGATGCACTCCGAGCGAGAACAGTGACCCAGGCCCAGTGTATGGCCCAACTCGTGGATCGCTTCCTTGATAGCACGCTCCTGGAACAGGGCCTCGTCCGGCTGCTGTCCGTAGAACTCCTGTCGCAGGCGTGGCAGGGCGATAAGGGCTGCGCGCCCGCCCAGGCTGGCCTGACCGAAGACGAAGTTCAGCTGCGGGACGTACAGGTCTAAGTCCACGACCCCGAGAATGCGAAAAGGGTTCTGGAGGTCGACGTGTGTGAGTTGCTCCAAGATGGAAGTCGCCAGGTACTGATCGCGCTTCAGGGTGTAGGCGCAGGAGGGCTGAGGCAGGGCTGGCGCCACCTCAGAGGGTGTGCCGAAAGCCTCTTCAACCCCGCGGCAGAGAGGGTTCAGGATCGCGTCCTCCACGCGCCCCACAGGTACGAGGTACAGCGTGCCCTCCATGGTTGCAGTTCCCTTGGCGCTGAGATTGTAGGTTGGCACCGAAGGTTTGTCCAGGGAGACCTCCTCTTGAGTCCTCGCCAGCAGGGTCCGCGACGGGTATAATACGAACCGCACTGGCTACTACCAGAGGAGGGTTCGATGTCTCGCCGACAGTACACGGTGCCCTACGGCATGGGTGAACTAGCTTTCAGCCTGCCATCGGGTTTCAAGGAGGCGATGGTAGCCGAGCACGCGGGAGTATCGCCACTGGCAGACGTGCTGTCCAGTATACGTTCATCTTTGGAGAACCCAGTGGGCTCGGCGCCGCTCAAGGAGCTGGCACGACCGGGCGACAAGGTCTGCATCGTCGTCACAGACGGCACGCGCCCCTGTCCCGACCATCTGCTCATACCGCCTTTGCTCGAAGAGCTTAGGCAGGCGGGCGTGCCCAGAGAGGACGTCACACTGTTGGTCGGAGTGGGCATGCACCGAGCAACCACTTCAGAGGAGAAGGAGTCCAAACTGGGGACCGCCGTTGTCGCGAACTATCGGGTCTACGATTCCGACCCGCTGGACGCGAGCAAACTTGTCGACCTGGGGCTGACCTCCAACGGAGTTCCTGGTGTGGTGAGCAGGCTGGCCTGTGAGGCCGACCTGCTGATAGCCACCGGTGTCGTGGAACCGCACCTCTATGCTGGATACAGCGGCGGCCGAAAGGCCGTAGCCATCGGCGCCGGAGGGGAACGCACTATTGAGGTTACTCATGGGCCTGCCATGCTGGATCACGAGGGTACTCGCCTGGGCAGGATAGATGGCAACCCTTTCCACGTTGCCGTGACCGAGATAGCCAAAAAGGCTGGCCTTCGCTTCATCGTCAATGTGGTATTGGATGACAACGCGGGTGTGGTCTCGGTGGAGGCTGGTGAGCCCGAAGCGACCTTCCAGCGGCTAGTCGGAACAGCCAGGAGTCTCTACGAGGCCACGATCCCTCATCAGTTTGATGCGGTCATAGGCGGTGTGGGCCACCCCAAGGATGCCAACCTATACCAGGCCTCACGCGTGCCCACGTATCTGTTCTTCGCGCCTACGCCTGTGGTTAGGGAGGGCGGAACCATCATCATTCCGGCGCCCTGTCCGGAGGGCGTGGGCCAAGGTCTGGGCGAGAAGCGGTTCCACGAGATTATGAAGTACGCCGCCAGTCCGTCGGGGGTGGTGGAAAGCGCGCGTAAGGATGGCTATCCAGCGGGCGGGCAGCGAGCCTTTGTGCTGGCCAGAGTCCTAGAGTACTGCGAGGTGGTGGTCGTGGGCTGTGAACACCCCACACTGGTCGAGGATCTGAAGATGATACCCGCTCAGGACATAACCGAGGCTTTCAGATTCGTGGCCCGAAAGCACGGCGAAGGTGCTGACGTCTTGATAGTCCCCCACGCCTTGCACACCTTGCCCGTCGTGGCGGACTGGGCGTTCAGTAGGGCATCCCCGCCAGGGCTCGAATGAAGCTCTCGACGCTCTCCTCAGTGGGCACAGACTGGTCGACACTGCTCAAGCAGTCCAGGGCATGGCCCTGGACCAGCACCAGAGTTGCCCGATGGGCAGCGGAGCGGATGGCTAGCAGCTGGTGCAGGATGTCCTGGCAACTTCGACCCTGGACAAGCATATTCTGCACCCCTCTCGCTTGGCCCTCAATCTTGCTCAGTCTTTTCAGCAGATCCTGCTTGGTGGAGGGTGAGACTTCCTGCATCGCCGCCTTTCTTGACGAGCTGTACGAGGGGAGCCAACGGCTCTCGAAGGATCAAATGCCTCAACCTGAAGGCTGGCACGAGTCGGCTGCCGACGAAGTGAAGTTGGGCGTGGTGGAGAAGCCGCTGGTTCCGAATAGAGACGGGACCTTCTCTGCCTGCTTGCTGCCGCAGCTCGGGCAGCTGATCTCTGGCTGGTCTGTGCTGCTGCGAATGAGTTTGTCAAACTTCTCGCTGCACTCCTGGCAACGGTATTCATAGATGGGCATGTGGTGCTGACCTCCTTACAAACCAAGATATATCATGGAACCCCCCCTGCGCTTGTGCAAGAAGAACGAGAAGAGTGCGCCCCACCCGGCAATCGCAGACCGCGGCCGAACCTTGTTGGATCCTCGGGCTCCGATGACCGACCGCGGCGTCGAACGCCGAGCGTGGGCTTCGCACCCTTTCGCCGCACTATACCCCCCGGGGGTATCTAGTTTATTATACCACGATCTGCTGGCCGGCGTCAAGCAGAGTGGGAGAGCATGAGCTTGGGGCGCGGAGCACGGAGCAGGGGAACCAGCATCTCCGTGAATGGATGAGGTGTCGTTCTTGAGACTGCACGGTCTTGCTATCTCTGGGGATAGATCACCAATGCGGAAACCCAGTGCTGTCAAGTTGCCGCAGCCGCCGATACCGCCGAGGATGTCGTAGATGCATAGCCGGGGCGTGGTGGAGGCTGCGAACCACTGTCGCACGGTTGTTGGGCTCCGGGGATGGTGCAGTCGAGGCAGATCAGTGGCGTGGGCTGTCGTGCCGTCGATGCTGATGGTGGTCCTGGTCATGTTGCAGCGCGGGACGCTGCTGGCCGCTCTGGTGCCCGAAGTGCGTCTGGAGGCGAATGCGCAGCCCATGGTCGAAGCTGGAGGCCTGGTTAGGTACTGGATCGGCGCCTCCAACTGGGGGCTTGGGCAGGCGTCGGACCTGGCTGTCACCCATACGCTGCCAGAGGGGTTCAGCTACGAGAACGGATCGACCCAAGTATGGCTGGACGGCGCTCTCCTATCCCTTGAGGATCCGGATCAGCAGGGAACGAGCCTGACGTGGGGGTCTTTTGTCCTGCCAGCGGGGTCCGGCGTCTTTGACAACCATTACGGAGTCCACACCTTCGTCCAGGATCTGTGCCTGGAGTCGTACGTTGACTTTCAGCTGGACAAGGCCCTGGACCTGGTAGGGGTGGGCGGTCACGTTACGCAACTTCTCTACCCGGTGACCGTCTCGACCAGCGGGCCTGATCCCCGTTGGGTGTACTTCGTGCAGGCCGCGTATGACCGCACTTTGGTGCCGATCGTGCGGGTGCAAGGGGAATGGGGAGGGGATTTCTGGATCAAGCCCGCGGCAGACGGCCCAGGGGACTACACCTCCATTGCCCAGGCATACAAGAGGGTGGTCGCAGGTCTGCCGCGTCGGGCTGGGCACACTCTCTATGTGGAAATATGGAACGAACCCGACGTGCCGCTCGAGTGGAGCGGCGAGTCGAATGCCTCGGAGTATGGTCACTTCTTCGTGGATGTCGCACGAGCGATCCACAGCATAGGGGATCCACGCATCAAGGTTCTCAATGGAGCGTTGACGCCAGGCAATGTATCGTTTGTCAGGCAGCTGATCGGTGTGCCTGATTTTGTTCAGTCCTTCGATCTCTGGGCGTCTCACTGCTATCCCTTCAACCATCCACCTTCTTACAACATCCACGACGGCACGGCCCGGTATCCGCAGTACGCCATCGACTGCTACCTGCTGGAGTTGAGTGCCCTGTACACATACGGAGGAAGACCTGGGGTCAAGGTGATCTTGACAGAGACCGGATACCAGCTGTACGACCGCACATTTCACTTCGAGGGC
>Ga0307380_10000209_pt1 | contig 100755 bp, 102 predicted proteins | sample UN3MG_FD_202239 | JGI IMG/M metagenome (GOLD analysis project Ga0307380, IMG submission 202239) | Soil microbial communities from Risofladan, Vaasa, Finland - UN-3 | ecosystem: Environmental > Terrestrial > Soil > Coastal area > Acid sulfate soil | place: Finland: Risofladan, Vaasa...
GCAGTCCCTGGGAGAACGGCTACATTGAGAGCTTCAACGATAAGCTGAGGGATGAATGTCTGAATCGTGAAATCTTCCGGAACGGTGCTGAGGCGCAGACTATTGTGGAAGCCTTCAGGCAGGAGTACAATAACTACCGGCCACATAGCTCACTGGGCTACCTGACTCCGGCAGAGTTTGCCAGACGATACTACGAAAACAACCAGATAACAGAGGTCAAGCAACCACTGGAGAAAGCGGGAAGTCTCTCATTGTAGGTGGTACTAAAAATGGGGGCACCCCAGACTGGTTGCTAGTAGTCGGACTCGGTTGAGAGTCAATCCAAAAGATAATGTCCTGCCTCTCGGAAGAAGAGTTGCAAATGCGTGTTAAGTTGTTGCAAAGGATAAAGGGAAGAGCGTTTGAGTATCTTAGTCCGGGGGAGGCTATGGAAGAATTACCGACAAATGATACGGAGAACCTTGCCTTACTGAATACCTTTGCGGTTGTTGCTGAAATCAGAGAAATAAGTTACAATTACGTCAAACTGGGGTGCGGCTGAGGCCAGGATCTTCAAAAGTAATCATCACATAGTAGACCGCCAATAGGTGGGATAAAACTGGATTTTGGTGAAGATGGTAAAGCTAGATGCTCCAGATGTGGCAAGAAATATACGAGGCAGGAAACTGGAGCAGAACTGAAGGTTGAAAGGACTAGCCTTTGAGTATTTCCTTGGTTGACCTAAAGGCACAGCTTAATTCAATAAGAGATGGAGTTGATACTGTTATCCAGCGAGTTCTCCAGCAGGGGCAATTCATCCTAGCCTTTAAAGAAGAAATAGCTGCCGACTGTGGGACAAAATTTGCCGTTAGTGTTGCCTCAGGCAGTGGTGCCCTTCACCTTGCCTTACTTGCCTGTGGGATTAAACCCGGTGATGAGGTTATCACCACGCCTTTCACCTTCATTGCTACTGCCGAAACCATCACTCAAAGAACTGTAGATGACATTGGGAATTACCTTATGGGCAGGATACCTTCATGAGAGTATGCTTTTTGGCTGGCCCTGGCTCCGTTCATACTAGACGCTGGGTGTCATGGTTGGCTCGGAAGGGGCACGATGTCCATATTGTCTTTCCTGAAAGCATTTTCTCACCCTATAGCATTAAGGTAGATGGCACTAGCCTGCATCCTTTTAGGACAATGCCCATAGTCTCCCAAAAATCCCATTTGTTATTGCAGCCTGTGGACCATTGGAGGGTAAGACATATTATTAGAAGGATTAAGCCTGACATACTGCATGCTCATTATCTGATTAATTATGGGTTCCGTGCCGCCTGTTCTGGTTTTCATCCGCTGGTTTTAACCGCCTGGGGCTCAGATGTGCTGGTCCAAGCTAAAAGGTCTAATATATCAAGGTGGGAGGTTAATTTTACCCTGAAAAGAGCTGATATGGTAACTTGTGACGGAGAGCATATAATAGGTGAGCTGGTAAAACTGGGGGCTGAGCGGGAGAAGATTAAGCTTATTTATTTTGGGACTGATACGCGGAAATTTAGCCCAAGACCAAGGAGCGAAAAGCTGAGGAAGGAGTTAGCCATATTTGACTCACCCGCGATAATAAGTCTAAGAAGTCTTAGGCCGATATATGATGTGGAGTCTCTGATTAAGGCTGTACCTTTGGTACTAAATGAAATTCCCAGTACTACGTTCGTGATTGCCGGCGATGGTTCTCAAAAGGCAGAATTAAAGGGGTTAGCTGAATCGCTGGGGATTTCAGATAGCATTAGGTTTGTAGGTTTTATTCCAAATGACGAACTTCCCGAATACCTGGCTTTAGCGGATATATATGTTTCTACCTCACTCTCAGACGCTGGGCTGGCAGCCAGCACAGCGGAGGCAATGGCTTGCGGGTTGCCGGTGGTAATTACTGATTATGGTAATAACAGAGAGTGGGTAGAGGACGGTATTAACGGGTTTGTTGTCCCTTTGAGAAATCCTGAAGCATTAGCTTCAAAGATTATCTATCTCTTGCGGCATGAAGATAAGAAGAGGGAGTTTGGGCAGGCTAACCGGCAAGTAATAGAGGAGAGGAACAACTATGAGAGGGAGATGGGTAAGATGGAGAAAATCTATAATGAATTAATTGAGAGGTATAGAAGATGAAAATACTGATAACCGGTGGCGCCGGATTCATAGGGAGTCACCTGTGTGACAAATATGTTAAAGAGGGGCATACGGTGCTCTGTCTGGATAATTTTATGAGCGGCAACCTAGTGAATATCAAGCATCTGCTGGATTACCGAAATTTCAAATTAATAAAAGGCGATGTGAGGGATTTTGATTTACTGGAAAAGATAATGCGTGGTGTGGATGTGGTGTTTCATCTGGCAGCTCAAATTCACGTAGACCGGTCCTATATTGAGCCCAAGCTTACCTATGAAGTGAATGTAATGGGAACGCAGAACATCCTGGAGGTAGCTAGGCTGTATGATGCTAAGAAAGTGATTTATGCCTCAACCAGTGAGGTCTACGGCTCAGCTCAATACGCTCCCATAGATGAAAAGCATCCCCTGAATGCCCCCCACCCCTACGGAGCCAGCAAAATAGCCGCCGATAGAATGTGTTACGCCTATATCCATACCTATGGGCTAAATGTCTCCATAATGAGGCTGTTTAATGTCTTTGGCCCCCGACAGAGGGATGTTGGCTATGGGGGGGTAATATCCATATTTACGAGAAGAGTGCTAAGCAATATTCCACCAATAATATATGGAGATGGTCGGCAGACCAGGGATTATACCTACATAGAGGATGCGGTTAAGGCATATGATTTAGTTTTAAAACACAATGAGCCATTAACAGAGCCAGTTAACTTCGGCAATGGTAAAGAAATATCTATAATTGATTTGGCTAATACTATCATTGAGTTGTGCGGTAGAAAGGATAAAATAAAGCCGGTTCATGTGGAGCCGAGAATCGGAGAAGTGAAAAAGTTGATTGCTGATGCCACCAAAGCCAAGAGTCTCTTGAGGTGGCAGCCTGAATATGATTTTCTAGATGGGCTAAAGGCGTTTGTTGATTGGTACAGGAATTTCGGATTTGAGGAGAGAATCAGTCTTGACTGAAGGCTGCTATTCAGCGCTAAAGGAAGATAACAATGGACATTCTACCAGATAAGTTGCGTTTATTGTACGAGAGCATGCTGAGAATCCGCCTTTTTGAGGAAAGGGTAGCCGAACTTCTGGCTAATGAAACCGAAATTAAGTGTCCTACCCACCTTTATATCGGTCAGGAGGCGGTGGCGGTCGGTGTCTGTGCCAATCTGAGAAAGGACGATTATGTCTTCAGTACTCATCGCAGTCATGGACATTATCTGGCTAAGGGCGGTGATTTAAAGGCGTTGATGGCTGAGCTCTACGGCAAGGCGACTGGATGCTCAAAAGGCAGGGGCGGTTCTATGCACCTGACATCTCCTGATGTGGGACTGCCGGGAAGCTCGGCTATTGTTGCTGGAACAATTCCTATAGCCGTCGGTGCTGCTATGGCTTTTAAGCTACAAAAAAAGGATACCATCTCGGTAGCCTTCTTTGGTGATGGCGCAGCTAATGAAGGTGTCTTCTACGAATCCCTTAATCTAGCCTCACTCAGGAAGTTACCGGTAGTCTTTGTCTGTGAGAACAATCTCTATTCTACTCATATGCCGATATCAGCTTGTTTGATGGACACCAACATCTATAAGAAAGCTGAGTCATTTGCTATGCCGGGAATCCGTGTTGATGGCAACAATGTGCTAGAGGTTTTCAAGATAGCCAAAGAGGCAATTGAAAATACTCGTAGTGGCGGTGGCCCTACCTTACTAGAGTGCATGACTTATAGATGGCGAGGACATGTTGGCCCCAATTTTGATATAGATAAAGGGCTTAGAAGTAAGGAGGAATTAGACTACTGGATGAATCGATGCCCGATTAATGCTTTAGAAGAATTGTTGCTGAACCATAGTATTATGTCTGAATTGGAGAAAATGCAGATTTACGAAAGTGTTGAAAAGGAAGTAGAGGAAGCTATTGCCTTTGCCAAAGAAAGTCCTTATCCTAATCAAAGTGAACTTCTCAGCAATGTGTTCAAAACTTAGGCAGGCTACATAGTATGCGCAAGATTTCTTATGTCCGAGCTATTAATGAAACCTTACACCAACTAATGGAAGAGGATAGGCGTGTATTTATAATCGGCCAGGGGGTTACCAGCCCCTGGTACGTGGGAAGCACCACCGTTGGGCTTATTGACCGATTTGGCCCTGAACGAGTAATCGATACCCCGGTATCTGAAAATGGTGTGACTGGCATAGCCGTAGGAGCAGCATTAGCCGGTATGCATCCGATTTTGGTCCACTCCAGGATGGATTTCATGTATTATGCCATGGACCAGATAGCCAACCATGCCGCTAACTGGCATTATATGTTCGGCGGGCAGCTCAGTATTTCCTTAACCATCTGGGCAATCATCAATAGAGGCGGTGAACAGGCAGCTCAACATTCACAGGCTTTGCAGGCAATGTTTACTCACATTCCCGGCCTTAAGGTAGTCATGCCCAGCACTCCGTATGATGCCAAAGGGCTCCTTATTGCTAGCATTGAGGATAATAATCCTGTGGTCTTTATTGATGAGCGCTGGCTATATAACGATGTCGGAGAAGTACCGGAGGAAATGTATTCTGTCCCCATTGGCAAAGGGGTAGTCAGATGCAGGGGTAGAGATGTAACCATAGTCGCCACTTCGTATATGGTGAGTGAAGCAGTAAAGGCGGCGAAAAGCCTGGAGAAGGCAGATATTGTCGCCGAGGTAATAGATTTACGCTCCCTCAAGCCCTTGGACAGGAATCTCCTCTTTGAGTCGATAGCAAAAACAGGCAGACTGGTCATTGCGGATGGTGGTTGGAAAACATGCGGCATAGCTGCCGAAATCTCGGCTGTAGTTACCGAAAAGGCTTTTAGACATCTGAAGGCGCCTATCTTGCGGGTTACTTTGCCTGATGCCCCGGCTCCGGCTAGCTCGGTATTAGAAAAGGTATATTACCCCAATGCTAATAGCATAGTTTCAGCTGTTGAAGAGTTGTTTAAATGACTAATGTAGCAACATTTGAACGAGGTGGTCACAATGGCTTATAAGGTTCCCTTCGTTGATTATCCTCAACACTATCACAACATGGAAAGCGAGATAGACGCTGCCATTAAAGAGGTACTGTCAAAGGGGGACCTTATTCTCCGTGAGCACCTCCGACAGTTTGAAAAAAACATAGCCTCATATCTGGGGATGACTCATGCCATCGGCGTAAACAGCGGAACTGATGCCCTTTATCTGTCTCTACTGGCTGCTGGAATAGGACCAGGCGATGAGGTCATCACTGTATCCCATACCTTTCTGGCTACAGTAGGAGCCATCGTAAACTGCGGGGCTAGACCAATCCTGGTGGATGTTGGCAAAGACTATAATATGGATGTTAACCTTGTCGAGGCAGCGATAACACCTCAGACCAGAGCCATTATACCGGTGCACCTTAATGGTCGTCTCTGTGATATGGAGAGAATTATGGCAATTGCTGAAAAGCACAACCTCATTGTCATTGAAGATGCGGCTCAGGCACTGGGGGCAACGTTTGACGGCAAGAAGGCTGGTTCCTTTGGGCTAACTGGCTGCTTCAGCTTCTATCCGGCAAAAATATTGGGAACGGCCGGGGACGGCGGGCTGGTAACAACAAATGATGCGCAAATAGCCAAAAAACTACGAGGGCTAAGAGATAATGGTCGGGTTGACTGGCAAAGCGAGGTTATCGGCTACGGATTTAACAGCCGGTTGGACAACTTACATGCCGCTATCCTGAATGTGAAGCGAAAATTTTTACCACAGTGGATTACAAGGCGGCGAGAGATAGCCACTTTATATCATAAGGGTCTATCGGATTTGGATGAACTTGAGCTGCCGCCCCCACCGCAGACTGATGGTCACTACTATGATGTATTTCAGAACTATGTCGTTCGCACCAAAAGAAGGGATGAGCTGGTAAGCCATCTGAGAGAGAATGGTATTGAAATACTAATTTCGTGGCCTATTCCCATGCACCACCAGTCAGCCCTGAGTTTGGGGCATTTCAAATTACCGGAAACCGAGGCAATATCAAGAGAGGTGCTCTCATTACCTATGTACCCTGAACTAAGCGATGATAAGGTGGAGTTTGTGGTAGAGTCTATCCGTAGCTTTTATAGGAGATAGGGTTATGAAATCACTGATATTCATACAAGGAACTAAAATAACCTATAGTGGCTCTGGTACATCTAGATTTTTAATTATTGCTAATGAGTTAAGAAAGATTGGTATCGATTCACTGTTAATTGGACTGTACCCGCCTAATGGGCTTCCAGATACTGCGAGTGATAGTAATATTTTAATGGTCAAACCAATTCTATCTCAAAATAATATTATTGGACGTATAATACTGATACTACAAATACAAATGGTTGCCATTAAACACGCAATAATGTTAAAGAGTCAATATATCTATTGTCGTGGGTATGATATGATTTTTATAGCATTATTTGCCAAGATGGCTGGCAAGAACTTAATTGAGGAATTTCACGGATATCGTTATTTGGAGCAAATCGAAGAGGGAAAGAAACATCTTCGTGTAATAACTACTAAAATTCTGGACAAATTAACACTAAAATTAGCTGACCATATTGTTGTCGTCAGTCCTGGTATTCAAGCCCAGTTACCGCCGAAGTATTTTAATCGTTCTATTGTTGTTCAAAATAGTGTGGATGTTACTCCATTTGATGAAGAATTTACCGAGCAAGAAATCGCAAACTTGAGAGAAAAATATAATATCCCACCGGACAAAAAGACTGTTGGATTTGTTGCCAGTGGGGGGAAACATCTACACATTGATGATTTAATAGAATTTCAAGAGTATATAGATAATGTTTATAGTGTAATAATTTGTGACTTAAAAAGAGCCCCATATTTAGTAGAAAAAACGAAACACTACAGCAATGTTATTCTGACTGATTTAATACCTCACCGAGAAGTAGTCATACTGCTTAAACATATCATTGACATCAGTATTTTGCCTTATAACAAGGACTGGTATGGCTCGAAGGTTAAAAATTTTTTCTCCTCCCGTAAATCAAGTGAGTATGTAGATGCCGGAAAACCAATAATCGCATCTGATATTCCAGGCATCCCCAGTTTTCTGAAGGAGGGAGTAAACTACATAACATATGAATCAAAGAATCCCCAGCAATTGGCAGAGAAGATAAAATTGCTGCTAGATGATAGGGCTTTATATCGAAGATTATCTGAAAACAATCTTAAGCTAGTAAAAGAAATCACCTGGGAGCAAAATATCAAGAAGTCCGGGTTGCTTGATATTATCAGCGACAAATAATATCCGGCGTGTGCTAAGCGGAAGGAACCGGCTATGAAAATCGCGTCAATTATTGGGGCACGCCCACAGTTTATCAAGTATGCCCCACTGTCAAGAGAACTGCGGAAATTACACCAAGAGATAATAATTCATACCGGACAGCACTACGATTATGAGATGGACAGGGTGTTTTTCGATGAGTTGGAAATTCCAAAACCAGGTTACAATCTGGAGGTAGGCTCGGGAACACATGGATATCAAACTGGGGAAATGCTCAGGAGAATAGAAGGGGTATTAGTAACGGAGAACCCTGATTTAGTCTTGGTCTATGGAGACACCAATTCCACACTTGCCGGAGCACTAGCCGCTGTCAAACTGCAAATTAAAGTCGGGCACGTCGAGGCTGGGTTGAGAAGCTTCGATAAAACGATGCCTGAAGAAATTAATCGGGTGTTAACCGACCACTGCTCTGATTATTTGTTCTGCCCCACACAAACCGCTGCTGACAACCTGAAAAGGGAGGGCATAGTTAGGGGTGTTTATGTAACTGGAGACGTGATGGTAGATGCATTGCTTTATAATAAAGAGATTGCTGAGAGGTCAAACATATTGGACAGACTGGGCTTAGAAAGCAACAAATACCTGGTTTCAACCATCCACAGGCAGGCTAACACAGATTATGAGGAAAATCTCAGAAGTATAGTAGATGCCTACTGCGAAATCGATGAAATTATAGTTTTTCCGCTTCATCCCAGGACAGAGAAGTTTTTGAAAGAGTATGGCTTATATGGGAGGTTAACAGAAAAAGTTAAGCTAACCGAGCCGCTCGGTTACCTCGAGTTTTTGAAACTCCTGAGCCATGCCATGAAAGTTTTAACTGATTCCGGTGGCATTCAGAAAGAGGCATACATACTAAAGGTGCCTTGCATCACATTAAGAGACAATACCGAGTGGGTTGAAACAGTAGAGGATGGGTGGAATGTGCTGGTAGGTGTAGATAAAGAAAGAATCGTTAGAATGGCGAGGGAATTCCAACCTAATGGAGAACAAAGGAACATATTTGGGCAAGATGCCTGCCAAGAAATCTCCAAGGCAATAGGTCACTAATATAGGGGGACAAGATGGTGACATTTAAGGGTGTAGCTGCCTCTGTGGTAGAGCATCTTGGGCTTCTGGATATGTATTCTTTAGTGAGAAGGGCATTAACCCACTCTCAGGTAGCCATCCTAATGTATCACCATGTAATCCCAGAGAGTGAGAATCCTCCCTGGCTTCCGCCTACGGTTAGTCTAGAAGATTTTGAGAGAGGAATTGCATATTTGCGCAAGGCGGCTGATATTGTGCCTCTTGACTCACTGGTTAGCCGGCTTGTGCAAAAGCAACCACTACCGCGAAAAGTAGTTAGTATCACCTTCGATGACGGATACAAAGACAATTATAGATTCGCTTACCCTATCCTGCGAAAGTACAACTTACCGGCAACAATATTCTTAACAACGGGCTTCATTGGAAATTCCGATGCCTACTGGGACTATAAAATCTACTTTGCCATATGGAACACAAGTAAAACGGAGCTTGAGATTGAAGGTTTAGGGCAATATTACTTGAATTCGTCGGCTGATAGACGAAAAGCTATGAGAGAAATCATAGCCCGTTTGATGGAATTATCCGACAGAGAGAAAAACCACTTGGTGGGAAGACTTCTGGAGGGGTTGCGTGTAGAGATTCCCGGTGAGTTCGGAGACGAAATTAACCTATCATGGGACGAAGTCATGGAGATGAGCAAAAATGGAATCTCGTTTGGTGCCCATACGGTGACGCATCCAATATTGACGAAGCTGCCAATAGGGGAAGCCAAGGAGGAGATAGCTCGCTCCAAGAAGGACATCGAGGAAAGGCTTGGGGTGCCCTGCACCTCATTTGCCTACCCAAATGGCGATTTCAATGACGAGATAGTTGGACTTGTGATGGAACGCGGCTTTACCTGCGCAGTTACCACTATACAGCGAATGGTCAACAGAAACGCTGAGCCCTTTAAGCTAAACAGGATTTCAGCGGGGCCGGTGTATTATGGTCTAAAGGGTACCCTTTCTGGGTTCTATCTGGATTTAGACCCTGTGATAAGCATGATAAGCAGGATAAAGAGCAGGATGAGCAGGAGCTAGTAAAAGATGGAGCATCAGTGGTCTATCAGACCTTACACCGAGGGTGATGAAGAGGGTATTTTTGAGCTTAATAAAGCTGTATCCCCGTCAGACGAACGGAACAGAGAGCAGTGGATGCAGTGGTGGCATTGGATGTATAAAGAGAGTCCTGCCGGAAACGGCAGGATATGGCTTGCAGAGCATGAGGGGAGAATAGTGGGGCAATATCCGCTCATTTTTCTAAAATTGAAGGTGGGCAATAGGATTATAAAAGCTTCGCAAAACATAGACATCATGATTCATCCTGACTACAGATATCAAGGTATGTTCTCAAAATTGGAGAGGCAAGCCCTTGATGAAGCTGAGAAAGTCGGGGTTTATATCACTATTGGGTTTCCAAACGAGGCAGCATATCCAGGTCATATGAAATCGGGCTGGTTTGATGTTGCCACCATGCAGAGGTTATTCAAGCCACTAAATTGGGGAGATACCCTGAGAATAAGGTTTAGAAACAAACTCTTATTAAAATTTCTGGCAGCAGGTGGTAACCTGACAGATAAAGTGCTTCACACAATTAGAGAAACCCCTATTGTAGAAGGCTTAACAATCAGCCAAATCCCCCATTTTGACGACCGCATCGATGATTTTTGGACTATGGTATCCAATCAATATCAGATAATGGTAGTGAGAAATAAAGACTACCTCAACTGGAGGTATGTTACCATTCCAGATGTAGAGTATTCCATATTCGTTGCCGAAAAGGCTAAGAAAATCTATGGCTATTTGGTCTTACGGTGCGTGGAATACCAGGGTAGGAAATCAGGCACCATCTTTGATATTCTTACTCAATCAGAGCCGATAACCCGGTGCTTGATTTCAAAAGTTATGGAGCACTGCCGGCAAGAAAGGGTAGCCTTTATCAGCTATGATATAATAGCCAACAAAGCCTATCTCAAGGCCCTTAGGTCGAATGGTTTTATCTCCCTACCTTCCAGAAAAGGGGCGCGATTTGGTGCCTATTCAAGCTCACCCCATATTTCTAGGGAGTTTCTGATGGATTCCCGAAACTGGTTTGTTCAGATGGGAGACTCGGATGCTATTTAGAATTGAGGCGCTTCAAATTGCCGGGGACGGAGGTAATATCAAGAGAGGTGCTTCTATTACCTATGCACCCTGAAATAAGCGATGAGCAGGCGGGTTACGTGATAGAATCAATCCACAATTTCTACAGGGATTGAAAAGTTCTTACCTTATTGGAGAACAAGTGAAAGAGCAATTAAAGCATTTGCTAGAGAAGTGGCCAACTCTATACAGCTTTGTGGCAAAAATATATGGCAACCTGCATCGCTATAGTACTGCAGAGCACATATATTTCACTGCTGAACGCTTCGTCGGCACCAGAGCACGTGAGAGAGAATGGACTACACGACACTGCCGTAAAGGCAACGACTGGAACAATGAACGATACTCTGGTGAGGAGGACGAGTGGGTGCTGAGCTACTGGGACTCGCGAAGCCACAACCACCGCTCCTTCCTACTGGAAAAAATAGCTGGCTTCTCGCCAATTTCCAGTATTCTAGAGATAGGGTGTAACTGTGGGCCAAATTTATATCTCATTGCACAGAGGTTTCCAGGTATAGAGATTCAGGGAATTGATATTAACCCAGCTGCCATCCAGAAGGGTAACGAGTTGTTTGCCTCGAAAGGCATCTCTAATGTTAAGCTCTCGGTGGCTAAAGCGGATAAGCTCGGTCAATTTCAAGACAAAAGTTTTGACGTTGTGTTCACAGACGCTGTCCTAATCTACATCGGACGGGATAAAATCCAGAGGACTATTAAGGAGATGGTTCGAGTTGCCCGCAACGGATTAATCTTGGTGGAAAGACACTGCTTTGAACCGAGCAACAAGGACCGAGATGGTCTCGGAATTCGGTATGGCATCTTGTGGCAGAGAGACTACGTGGCTTTATTGAAGCAATTCGTCCCCAAACAACAGATACGCATCACCAAAATTACGGAGGATATATGGCCAAAGGATCCGCAATGGCAAGAAGCAGGAGCCATTATTGAAGCCACGCTGCAAATTGAGACAAGGAAGGCACAATTCCCCGACTGACAATAGGTAGAACCGAATGAAGTGTGTTCTAATTCTATGTAGTATTTGGCCGCATCACCGCTGAGGAGTTTGTATTCACAGGCTTAACGTACGCCTTATCCCCGTATCTGTTTTCAATTTCCCTAAAATATAATACTAAAGTCAGCAAAAGATATAAATGGCCTCTAGCGCAGTTCTCAATAAAATCATGTATACTTCCTTCATCTGAAAGAGCGGAGAATATATTGAGTTGCGCATAATTTTCCAGAATGTCATGCTTGATTCTTTCACGTTCATTGCTGCCTTTATAAATGGAGGTACGGCGTTGGTATTGTTTTAATAGCTGCCGTATAATTCTGCTGGAACGACCCATTCTAAGCAGAATATCATAAAACCCCTTTAATAGATAACCCCGGTAAAAACTTATTCTGGAGTTTTTTACTATTTTCGTGCTAAAAAAAGGGGCATTAAGTAACTTAGGGTCTACTGCTTGCAGAAATCTAAAGTAAAACTCTGTTCCATCAGCATATCTTTCTGGTATGTGCGTCATAACAAAACTGAATAAATCCTTTGACCATAGTGGCTCTACTGTCCAGATATGTAGCCTGCCCCTGTCTTCTCCAAAGCTAACCGATTTGTTTTCATACTCAAAGTGCCAGTGTTTGACTTTACCTCTTAAAGTCGACTCCGGGTATTCATCAAAATACTCGGTTAAGTGGCTGCCGAAGGTCTGTTCACCTAGTTTGACGACTTTACATATTCTCTCTATACTGCCAAAACCTACGAGGTGGCCAACCTTCAACATATCAGTCATCGTTTTGTAGTGCTTCTTTGATTTTGGGATGCGCTTCATAAATTCGCCACCGCCAAGCCCCGCAAATCGAACCGACATTCTCTTACTCTGTTTAAACCTCTCCACCTCATCCCGATAACAGGATAATGCTGACCATCCGTTAACCAGACAGTCGGTCCTATATATTACCCTGCTCATATCAGAAACATTCATTTCGTGGGAGGCTATAATCTTGGTGACTTCTTTATCATATAGGGCGGCAACCTTGACCGCATATTCACTCTCATCAACTGTAACCAAGTGTTCGGTGTAATAATCTACTCTGGCTCTAGTTTTACACAAGCCGCCCAAAACAGCCCTGGTATCAAACCCGCCACTTAAATCAGCAGTAATGTTATATTGTCTCTCCTGCATCTTGCTTACCCTGTCGTTGATGGATTGTAAGAATAGGCACTTACATTCTTCAATGCATTCATCTCTTGATAGTGGCTGCTGTGGCTCTTCAAAATTGAGACCGAATACCTTGCTGATTTCGACCTCTATCCTGCTGCCAGACGGTTCTATATTAAGCACACATGATGGCATTACCTTAGATATTCTTTTTACCAATGTTCTCTCACCTAAGACGAATCCAAACAGTAGAAACTCGGCTATGGAAACTCTGTCAAACTCAATAGACGGTATAAAATGTAAAATGAATTTAAGTTCCCGTGAAAATATAAACATATTGTCATCATAATAAAAAAATGAAGGCAGCCGTCCCCAACGGTCATTGAAAATAATAAATTTCTCAGGTGATTTAGAACAAATCAAGACATTAAATTCTCCATCGGAGGTATCAATAAATTCTGTTATCAAAGTCTTAAAATCATTATTTTCAGTATATGATTTTGAAATAGCTACTAATGAGCTTTCAATCTCAGATTCACTTTTATTATAGATTAGTCCCTCAACAAAGATGACAGTATTATCATATTCGGATACTTTCCGGGGATAACCTTCATAGCCAGAGAAAACTGATATCATATCATTGGTATCAATCAGCTTTTCTATCTCGTAGTAGGGCTCGTGTTTTAAGTCAATTAAGCTGTCCAATGCCAGACTTCGATTTAAGCCCTTTCTATGTACGAGACTGAGTCCGGGCATATTAGAATAGCCTCCTATGGATTATTCTTGGAGGGCAACAAACCCTTGAAAAATTTAAGCTCGCTTTTCTTAACGCCGCCTGAAAGGATAATTATAACCCCATACACTATAGCTCCACCTATTACTGATAGTATAATCTCCAGAATCCCACTGGGATTAAAATACCATATCCCCAGAACCATTATGACCGACGCTGCGATGCTTTTCAATATGGATACCCAGTCAACGGGGAAAGTAAAATACCTGAGGGCAAAATTAGCTCGTATTCCCAGGTCAACGATTCCGGCAATAAGGGTGGTTATGGCAGCACCTATAATGCCAAGCCAGGGGATAAATATCAGGTTCAACCCGAAGTTTACTGCGGCTGCGATAATTGAGGAAATCCCCATTACCTTCGTCTTCCTAACTAATTCAATAATCAAGGTTATCAGGCTATTAATAGCGTAAAGTATAGATAGTGATACAGTAAAGAAGACAATAAAATAGCCATTATTAGCAATATCTGGATTGGATAGGGAGAGCAGTAATGTTCGGGAAAGAACACATAGACCAAAGGCAGCCGGTATAGCTAGCATTAAGTAGTATTTCAGGCTATAGCTCAGGTAGCTCTTCACCTGAGCCATCTTACCCTGCTCATAAAGGTTATATATGTATGGCGGTAATGCATATACAATCGGCGCTAAGAATATAGCTGTCATGGTGCCCAGGGAATATCCCGGGCTATAGTAACCTACGAACAGGGCACCCATAAAATATGAAATCAGCAATCTGTCACTGGCTGAGATAACCCAGCCAGACATATTTACCGGGACAATAGGCAGGCTAAATCTCAGGAATTCCTTTATCCTGGAAAATCTTGGCGTTCTAAATCCGACCTCCGGCAGTATGAAGCCAAACATAGCCAGCCCAATGCCCAATCTGGCAACAAGCATAGCTGCCACTAATTCCACAATACCGTAGCCAGCCAGCACGACATATATAAGTAGACCAAGCTCCACATAGGCGCGCAAAACTGTGAAAATAGAATACTTCTTCATTTGCCTGAATGTCCTGAAATACATTAAAAGGACTGTATTCAGACAATCAAGGGGAACGACAAAGGCAGCCAGTATTACTATCAGTCTTTCCCCATCAAAAAAAGCCCTGGCTACCGGCTGTGACAAACCCCAGAGGCAGAGGGCTAGAAGCAGGCTGACGCCGAGAGTAAGAAAGATTATGGAATAAAAACCTTCCTGTATCTTCTCCTTATCTTCTTCTCCGGCTAAAAATCTGGTTAGGGCGCCAGTTAGGGCGAGGGTACCGATGGGCATCAGTAAACCAACAATAACTCCCACCTGAACCCAGATTCCGTAGGAATACGTGCCCAGGATTTTGGTTATGAAAGGAAGGAAAATTATGCCCTTCAGGCTCTGCAGTATATAGGCTGAAGTAACCAGAATGCTGCTCTTAGCAAATCCCTTGTAGCTTAGTTCTTCCACTTCCAGTCCTTTTCAATTCGCAAATGCCTGCCGTCAATCAGTTGATAAAAGCGACGGTGCACTAATCTGTATACCTACCTGTGGAGCAATTCAGCTCTACGGCATTTGCCACACCGATACCGTATTACTGCTGTATATCAGGGCTTGCTTATCAGCTTCAAGGTTCCTTATGTAGTCGGCAATCACTATCGTCCTATTGTCGAGGTAAGCTCTCTCGATACTTCTTATTGTGCTTCTATGTCTATCATTATATTCAGGGTTAAACAGATCATACTTTCTGGCAATGAATACTCTGTTACCGCTCGCCTGCATATGCATATATTCATCGTGGCTAATCGTGTATCGTAAGGCATCTACAAAATATAAATCTGTTACCGGTTCGGCGTCCAATACACCTGATAGCGTCCTTATGCTGGTCAGCTCAGATTCGGTGTAAGCCTGCCTGTGAATGTCGTATCTGAATAATGGGCTGTCGGTATTTGAGATGTTGTTTGTAGTCATGGGAAACAGGATAAGCAAAAGTATGAGGAGCACCATAAGTAATCTACCCACACTGTTTCTGACAACACTGGATAGTCCTATTATAGCTGCTATGGCGAGTATTGATAGTGCTATATACTGAAATACTAGCCATCTGGCTGTCATAACAGCTTCTTCAAAGGCTCTAATGTTAATTGCCTGTATGCCCAGCAGGCCGGCGATAATAAAAGCCAGTATTATTGGACGCAGCGAGCGATTTCCAGTGCGAAAATAAATCAAGCAGCCGGTCATACCAAGCCCAACTAGCAAGGCATAGCCGCTACCATTGAATAATGTAGCGGGATAGGGCATAGTTATTCCAACCACTGGTGCCGCTACTACAGATTGACCAAGCATTTCCATTACATATTTAAGCGTCAATACCTGAGTTTCAAAGAAAGAAGCTCCGCCCTGAGGTGGAACAGTCATCCACCAGGTGACCAGACCAACCAAAAATAGGATAACAAGTGAGGGGGAAACAATCGTTTCATGTTCGGTATCATATCTATCTAACTTCTTGTATAATCTAGCTCCAATGAGAATACTAATCAGCATGACCAACATGATAAATGCCGCTATAGTGTGGGTCCATATCAAAGTCGCCGAGATAAGCAACAATACAGAAACATTGGCTATGTTTGTTCTGCCTCTGACGAGCATGATATAGAGGAGCATTGTCACGAAACCAATGCCCAAAGACATCGCTGTTATCTGAACCCCATGCCTGATGGAAAAGTCGCAAAGGCAAAACAGAAGGGCTGATAATAGCCCAGCTTTAATACCGAGCATTTTTCTGGCAATCAAAAATATGAATAAACAGGAGAGCGTCTCAAAGAAGCCTACCGAGGCGAAAATAGAACCAGGGATAGACAGCGAGGTTATTATTTGTGTAATCGCAGTATCAATATGAAATAGAGGCAAAATACTGTACGCGTTAGGCACTTTCATTGCGGCATTTATGTAAGCTGGAATATAGCCAGAGCTAATAGTCTGCTCGATTATCATGTTATGAAGCCAGGGGTCTGAGCCAACAATGCTAGGAAACTCAAAAAAGATGCCGGCGCGGAAAATAATACCTAAGGTAATTATCTTGAGTAGAATAACGGATTGGCTGGTTTTTGAATCGGTAGAATAAAGTATCTCCCACAGGATAGAGGCAGCAGCAACAAGAGTCACCAGAAAATATGACATAGGTCTGAAGTATAAAGTATCGTGTAGAATCCATATCCCGGCACAGAGGCTTAGGATAAAAACTATGTGGTTGATTTTTCTGATACTGGGGCCTGCTCTTAACGGATGTAGATTCTGGTTTGCCTTTATCTTGTTTCGCAATAGCAAATACAGCACAGAAAAGAGCAAAACTGCCACCATCTCGGGACTTGGTCGCTCTATTCCTTTGGTGAGCAGGTAGTAAGCTACGAAAAGCAATGCTCCAATGGCAAGTAGTCGGTCAATATTGTTATTTAGCTTATCTAGCATTTAAGTACAGTATTTTTATTTCTTGTGCCGTTTAATCAGTGAAATCTCCCCCCTATCAAATTCTGACATATACATGGATAAACCCTCATCAAGTGAATAAGGAGAGTATCCAAAGTCTTTTTGAGATTTTGTTATATCCAAAACGAATCTGAAAGGCCTATCAGTATCTTTACCTACCGAAACTATTTCTGATTTTGAGCCGGTTAAACTAATAATCCGTTTAGCTAAATCACTTATACTCACTTCTTCCCCACCACCAATATTATAGACTCCTAGTTTATCCCTTTCCAATGCCAAAAGAGTACCTTGGACAATATCTTTTACATATACGAAATCACTTGTCTGTGTGCCATCACCACATATTGTAACAGGCATATTGCTTAGTGCTTGGCTGATAAACTTAGGTATTACCTTGTGTTTTGGCTGCCCTTTTCCATAAGCTCCTCCATATCGTAGCACAACCACATTTATTACTTTGGAATATACATTACAGTAGAGCTCACCCTCTAGCTTGCTCACACCATAAATTGTAGATGGCTGCACTGGATACTCCTCATCCACAGGTAAATAGCTGGGGAACTCAGAGTATACACTCATAGTAGAGGCATATATAAATTTATCCACGCTATTGAGATAAGCGGCATGTAGTAGATTCAGTGTCCCCATTGCATTAATATTAAAAAACAGAAAGGGATTGTTGAGAGCCTCCCCATGAGGCAACTGTGCTGCCAAATGAAAAATCACCTTTATATTACTGGCTTTTACTATATCGCAGAGAATTTTTACATCTCGAATATCTCCCCTGTGCAGGTGAAATCCCTTTTGGTTCAACAATGACCTTACATTGTGAACCCTACCTGTTCGGGAGAGTCCAAACACATTATACCCTCTTCGCACTAACTCTTCGCACAAATGTGAACCAACAAACCCTGTTGCACCTGTAACAAGCGCGTTCGTGTTCATATTATGCTTCTTCCACCAAATAAACTGTAGGTTATCAGCATTTTCTTTGCTTATGCTCACTGATTAATTGCTCGTAAATACTTTCTATCTTTTGCATCTCTTTGTTATATTCGAACCTCTCTTCAACCAGTTTTTTGCCCTTTTTTCCGAACTCTACCCGCATATCTTCATGCTCAATTAAATAAATGATCTTCTCAGCTAGCGCTTCCGGATTCCTTAGCGGGACAACAAATCCTTTTTCCCCGTTTTCTATCCACTCTGTATTTACCTCCAGGTCAGTGACTATCACCGGCAGCCCACAGGCCATCGCTTCTTTAGTCGCAATTGCAAGTCCCCCATCTGATAGCGAAGTACAAACATAAATGTCGGCAGATGCCAGATATTTTGGGAATTCATCGCTTGGAACAAAGCCAACAAATCTAACGCTGTCAGAAACCCCCAATGATTTGACTAGTTGCTTCAACTGCGCTTCTCGCGAACCCGTTCCCGCAATCACAAATTTCGCTTCCGGAACTTTTTGCAGCACCAAGGGTATAGACCTGACCAGCGATTCAATATCATACACTGATTCAAGGTTTTTTGAACTTATTACCACAGGTGAGTTAAGTATTCCTAAACTTTTCCTTATCCTTTCGCTCCTCTGCCTCAGGTTAAACCTCTGCGTATCAACCCCCCAGTGAATGCGATGAATTTTTTTGGGCTCGGTCCCCATTTCTGTTAATGCTTTCAGTAGATTAATCCCATCACAAGTTACCAGGTCTGCTCTTTTCAAAGCATGTTTTATTAGCCACCCTTTCCAACCGATGGCACCGGTAATAACATCCGAACCCCATGCGGTCAGGACTATGGGTCTAAATCCAGAAAGTCGACTGTAAAGCCCAGCCAGAATGCCAAAATGAGCCAAATAGTGGGCATGAATTATATCAGGGTGAATCCTTCTGATCAGTAGAGCTATTTCCAGCAATGCCCCGTATCGGGCTATATAGTGCGGGGGAAAAAGAAGCCGATGCACATCTATATTGGCATTTATTTCAGCGTCTTTACCCGGTGGATGCCAGGTGATTAAATCAACCTTCCAGTCACGCTCGGCAAAGTAGTTTGCCCACCGCTGGGTGTGGATTGATGCCGCATTTGCCAGATAACATATCTTCATTCGTGTTGATTAATTCTCTTTTCTTAAACATTTGGCGGCGTTAGGGCATATTTCCCGATTTTGATACACCAAGTCATGAGCCTGGTGATGTCGATTCTTTCAAAATTTGTAGGCTTCTTTCGCCTTCATTAAACAGTAAATCTATTATGGATAAATTGGGAATAAAATCCCCCCATAGTTGGTGATAGACAGGGTGCTCAAAACTATAGTATTTAAGCTCTATGCCGGACTCTCTGAACTTATCCTCCTCCATATATTTGACCCCACCGAATCCTGATAGATAGGTATCTGCCCCTACTTGTTTACAAATATTAATCAACAACTCCGTTTCTTTCCCTGAGACGTCAAGGTCAGATGCTTTAATGAATTTGACACTTGTGATACCCAACATATCACAATTAGCTTTTATGAGTGTCTCATTCAGGTCAGCCAGGTATTCCCATTGCTTTTGATAAATACCTGCTAAATATTCTCTATACTTATCAAGGTATGGCGCCCTGGAATAGTTTTGGCCAATAGATTTCCAATGATTTTTACTCCATGACATATCATTGTTTATCTTCGTTTCGCTGATTAATTGCCCATATTTTCCTTTGCTTAGCACACCAACTGTCAACCAGGCAGCACCCTGAGGTGTCTTTATCTTATTTCTATTAATGAAGCTATTCTTGGTATATTGGACATTATCGAGAAAGACAAATACATCACAGTTTATAACCTTGTAAAAATATCCTAGCCAGGGCAGATAGTTAGGCTGATGAATGGCGGCTACTCTCATTTCACCAATAACCTCACCAGCTCAAACGCCTCAGCGTAAGCAAAATTCACCTGGACACCTCGGGTATAGGCCAGTGCCCTGATATATTCCTGGTCAAAATATGGCCTGAAATCTTGAGAGCTGTATTGGGCTAAAGCATCTATTTTCTTCTTAATATGCCCCTCTTCTAACTTGATAAAGACATCAGTAGTGAATGTCAGATTATTCCAGGGATGTTCATAGCCCCATATAGAAGAGCTCATTTTGAATGCCCTTAATGCTTCATTATGGATTACTTGATGGTCTTGATGAAGGTCGCTTGATGCTGGAATCAGCACCAGTTCTGCCTCGATGGCTTCTTTTAGTTTAACCATGTCTTCTAGAATCTCTTGTCTATGTGATGGGAAGGTTCTAACTTCATAATTTAGTAAAGTTACCCGCTCGGGCATTATCCCCAAAATCTTTGTCGACGCTTCACATTCTACTTTCAAAATATCACTTGGAAAGTCCTGTGGTACAGAGGCTTCACAGCTTGAAAATGCCACATAGTAAACACTTTTCCCTTCTTCGATAAATCGCGCAATCGTACCCCCAGCGGCCATTTCTCCATCGTCAGTATGTGGACTTAACACCAGAATCTTATTGAAGTTAAGCATTTTTAGAACTCACCATCCCCCTCTCATTATAGAGTCGCAAACTTTCGGGATAGTTTTCGATAAAATCAACCATAAACTCAGTGACATCTATTTTCTCTTTTAGAAGCTGCTCTCTTTTACTTTTTAATACCTGTTTTGCATTTTCATCTTGCAAAAGTTCCAGTGCCTTATTGATTGCCTTATTTTGGTCACAAAAAGTGTAAAGCATCCCGTATTTATTAACCAACTCATCGAAGTTGCCAAACCGTGTTGCATCTACAGTCCTCTTGGACTTTGATTTGAATGCCTCAAAATGGACGGCAGGGGTACCCAGTAATGCCGCTTCTACAGCCGTAGTCCCGCCATCTCCAATATACAAACTGGCGTAGTAGAGGGCTGAATGTAATTTTTCAGGTGATATTAACATCTTATACTCTTTAAGGTCTTCACTGAGTTCGCTTTCCGAGGTGATAAAAACCCTTCCATAGTTTTCAAGTTTTTTTACCAGCTCTTTTTTGTTGGTTAGACCGTGAAGGTTAGTATCAGGGCTAGCAGTCCAGGAAGTAAAACGAACGACGATGAACCTCTCGCCTTCACCGAGACCAAGTTCACCCAGCACAGATGGGTCTGGCTTGAAATAGTTGGGGTGGAGGTAGGCAAGCTCATGGTAACCGTTATACCTCACCTGTTTCTTACTCAGGTCTTCCTTGAAACAGGAAGGGGTGCAGATGACATCGGTAAAGGGATAGGATAGTATGTCCTTGAATTTCAGCCACTCGGTATCATTGAATACGATTGATGGCTTTCCGGTTAGCCTGGCGGCATGTACCCCATATAGCCCGAGGTCTATCAATATATCAGGGTCAAATTTCCTTGCCAGTTTGTAGCATTTGTAATCTGTGGTGATAAGCTCATAAGCCTTTCCTATTTTGGTGGAGTGCATTTTCCCTATTGGCGTGTATTCAAAGCCATATTTGTCCAGCAAATAAAAGACCATCTCCTTTTCTCTGGCCAATATTTTGACAGTATGACCGTGCTCCTCCAGCTTCCAAACCATGTTTTTGAATAGATGAACATGCCCTGGATGGGCAATAACTATCAAAACTCTCACCGTCCCTCCCCCTTCAGCAATCTCATGTTATATAGCCCGACATTTAAATAAGGCTTTTCTGTGTTGAATACCATAAATACCTGGTCCCTTCTGTTTTTAATATCTTTAGATGCGAATCTCTGATGACCTTTGTTAGCTCTTTCTGGGAAACTCTTCTAGTGCCAGTCCACGTTCTGCCTGTCCTTAATTTAATGTTTTCCCTGGGCTCCCACTTAAAGGGGAGTTCCATAAGCCGCTCTATAATCCACTTAGGCGAATTACTAATAATAAACCAAGGAACAGGAATTTTGCCAAAAGCGCGGTGAGCATATTCGTTACTTAGCTGAAATTTAAAGTAACCTCCATACTTTAAAACTCGAGCAACTTCATCGATGTACTTAAAAATAATCTCCTTATCTGGTATATGCTGAAAAACAATATAAGAAAATACAAAGTCAAAATAACCATCACCAAAGTATCGGAGATCTAGTCCATTGTTTTTGATAAATTTAATATTAAAGATGTCTTGGTTAAATTCTTTAGCGAGTGCTATCATTTCTTCCGATACATCCACGCCACACACTTCATCAAAATCACATAGTTGAGCAAATGCTCTAGTCATACGACCCACTCCACACCCCAAATCTAACATCCTCTTGCCTTTAGGATTAAATCCTACTTCTTTAAACAAACTTAAAGCAAATTCACAAATGTCTGCTCTACCAGATTCAAAAAACTCCTGTTCATCCCATATTTTCCCACCCCGGACCAAAGTGAAATGAAACGCGTCCTTCTTAGCTCTTTCACTCCATTCCTTCTCCATCATTTCACTCGTCTTGTCAAACATAGCTTATCCTACCTTAGCAGACAGCTTTCTGATAACCTTTGCTGGAACACCAGCTACTATGGTGTATGGTGGCACATCTTTGGTTACCACCGCACCGGCAGCAACAACTGAATTTCTCCCCACTGTGACTCCGGGCAGAAGCATAGCTCCTGTGGCCATCCAAACTCCCTGTTCCACTTTGGTCGGCACGTATTTCGATTCTAAAAGTCTCTCCTGTCGAATGGGAAGTGTCGGGCTTGAATGGGCTATGAAAATATTGTGACCAGATATAATAACATCGTCCTCTATAATTACCAAATCTGGATATGGGGGGTCTATTAGTACCTCAGCCCCGATAAAGACATTCTTTCCAATCTTCACCCCCCTCATCCTCTGCAGTCGAACCCTGAACGAAGGAAGCATGAGGGGGTGCATGGCAAAAAATTGGAGAAAGCGCCCCAAAATCCTCGTAATTAACAAGCCTACTGTTGGCTCCTCAAGTTTTGCCGAGGCAGTCTGCCTCTCCGCTAAACGAATCAATAGTCTACCGAGACCCATACCTCTCCTTCCATCGAGCAACCTGAATCAATGGTGAGCTCCAGATATAGACGCAGGGCAATGAAACAAGCTGACTCCTATCTCCTTAAGAGGCTTCTCAATAACAAATATCCTCCGTTAAGATACTTCTTGAGTATCGTCCAGGATTTCATCAATCTCAGATGCCTGATTATGATTTTGGGTCGCAAATAGAATGACCTTAGAGCATACGGCTGCAATTTCTTAATCTCAACAGATGTCCTCCCCGCCGGGGTATATACTAACTCGGAGTTGGCAAATCCTGCCCACGATTGGTAATCCTCCCAGCGGAAGGATTTTAGTGTGCCATCCTTTTTGGCCAATTCATAGAGCTCGGTCATGGGATATGGTGTAGTAACAGTGAATTGTGCCCAGGTGGGGTCAAGCTCTTTGGCAAATTTTATTGTCTGCTGGCTCTCCTCTCTGGTTTCTGTAGGCAGACCGAGCATAAAGAATGCCCGAATCATGATACCGGCATCCTTGGTCATTTGGAAGACTTCGCTTACAATCTCCCTGGTGGTTTGCTTCCGGATTAGTTTCATTAGCCGCTCAGAGCCGGTCTCTACACCATAGCTTATCTGACGACACCCCGCTTCATACATTGCCTCCAATAATTCCCTATTGACAGTGCGGGTATGGGTCTCACACTGCCACTTTATCTTTTGGTGAAGGCCATTATTGACTATCTCCTGGCATAGCTCCTTGACATACTTTTTGTTAGCAGTGAAGGTGTCACCTTGCAAGTGCAGCTCTTTGGCACCATATTTTTCTATCAATAAGTTCATCTCCTGAACTATCCTTTTCGCTGATGGATACCGAGCCTTCTTGCCGAAGAATTGTGAGCAATATATACAACTGAAGGGGCAGCCTCTAACCGTCATAACATTGTAGCTGGGCAACTGCTGGTAGCTGTGAGCTGTCGGTCTATACAAGTGCATGGGGAGCAGATGGTAGGCAGGGATAGGGGTAGTGTCAAGGTCTTGGATAAATGGGCGAAGCTCAGTGATTTTGACCTCGCCACTCTCTCGGTAGGCTATTCCCCTTACCTGAGATAGAGGTGAACCAGTCTCCAGAGCGTCTATTAGTTCTACCACCGTCTCCTCTCCCTCACCAATGACAGCAAAATCTATCTCGGGATTCTCTTCCATTGTCTCCCGGGGCATCAGTGTAGGGTGAGCACCCCCGACCACTATCTTTATATTGTCACCCAGTGATTTCACTAATCTGGCGACCTCCATGGCAACAAGATACATTGGAGTTAGCATGGTTATGCCCACAACATCATAATTTTTACCCTTAATATGATTTCTTATATCATCCCTTCTATAGCGGAGGGCAATGGTGTCCAATATCTCCACCTCGTCCCCCCTTTTCTCTAAAGCGGCAGCGACGAAGGCTAACCCAAGCGGTTCAGTAACTGGGCCTACTCTTGCCAGGTCACTGCCATACCTATCAATGGGAAAAAGTGGTGGATTTATCAACAATACCTTCAATTTTAGTCTCCTTCTACTCAGGCACCGGCGAGCAAGATATTACACAAAATTAACTCCGGCTCAACTTTCTTTGCCATCCAATCCCAGTCTTTCCTATGTTATATACCAAATCAATCGCATATCTTGACAAATAATCTCTAAGGTTTGCACTCCATCTTATGGGATGGGTTAAAATACAAATATTTCCGAGTTCCCCTGTTCTGATTATTTCAATCAATTCGTCGGTATGCCTTGGTTGCATCACCTGAGAAGTAGCGTCTACTATATCTTTGGTTTTCTTGTCAAAACTCCAGGTTCTGCTGCTATCTGAAAAATAGGCAAATTTAGCATAATCTATTGATAGATAGGGCTCACCCAGTAGGTCAAAGTCAGATAATTTATGCTCCTTCCATATTTCTTTGTTATCATATTTGGTAAGGGAGGTCCCATGCATGCATACCGTTTTTATCTCATATCTCTGACGGAACATGGCTAACTCCTGCTGAAATAACTTCACAGCTAGCTCCAGGTTCCCCTTGCTTCTATCGAGGGTTTCATAATGATAACCTATCTCATGATTATACGATGCTATCCTGTCCATGATGGTTGGTACAAAGACCTTTTTTATTGTCCTGAAGTAATAGGTCGCTCTTAAGCCATATTGATATTCTACTTGTGCCATATCTAGGGCATTCTTGGCATTCACGTCAATATCGTGACGCAGTATTATAAAGTGTGTGGTGTTTTCGGCATGGTGATTAAGGTACTCTTCAAAGGTAACATTAGTATATTTAGAGGCGGCTACCGCTTCACACAACTGCTCATATTTCTTTAAGGTAAAATCTTGATTATTCAGTAATGTCAACTTTCCTCTCATCTCCCACATCCAAGTTTTTTATCACCTTGGCTGGAACCCCCACTGCTATGCTAAACGGGGGGATGCTTTTGTTGACTACAGCTCCGGTGCCAATTACCGACCGCTCTCCGATAGTAACGCCTTGCAGTATTATGCATCCAGGGGGTATCCAGACGCTCTTTTCGATTCTAACCGGCGCTACTATCCTTGGATATAAATCCTTCAGAAGCGCTGGACCATGACTATGCACACTTATGATGCAATTATCACCGATTTCTACATAATCCTCAATCGTAATCAGCTCGGGGTAGATCCTATCGAAGACTACACCATAACCAATATAAACACCCTTACCTATCTTGATGCCTCTCAAACGATGTAATCCTACCCTCCAGGATGGGATAGGAAAGGAGGAAGCAAGTCGTTCCAATATCCAATTCTTGAAAAACCTTACTATAAATAGAACCTTAAATAGAGTTTTGTTCCTACCAGAATGCTCGGCTATTTCATCTAGGTTCCTTCTATCCCTTGCTGATACCATTTCTAACGCCCCCTAATTATATCCCTACAGGTGCAAATGCTCGTTTCCACTCTAATATTCTGAAGGACATCTCTTATCCTTCTTTCTACAACTCCACCTTTTATTGCCCAGTAGAATGGGCGGTGGGACGAAAATCCCCCAGGAAACCTTTCGTCAGAGATGTCAATAGGGTGGAAGTAAATCAGGGTGTCTCCCCTCTTAAGGCTCTGCTTGAGTCCGAGCATGATATACCTGGCACCAAAGAATCTCAGCATTGGTCCGCCACCGGTGGGAAATTTAAGTCCAAATTTAAAGTATGAGAGTGGTATCTCTAGAATCCTCTTCTCATTTCCGGGCTCCAGGCTGCCCCTTTGGGGATAATATGGTCTGGTATCAACACCTTTGCGCTGAGAATCCGTTTTATTGTAGAAGGAGTTAACACAGACCGAGGAATCATATTTGAAGCCCAGTTTCTCCAATGAATCAAGCATCCACCCGGCCACATAGGCAGCCGGTGCCCTGTATCCTATAACCTCCTGCCCACCAGCTTTCTCCAGCATATTCTTGGCTTGTAGTGTTCTTTCCTCGAATTCATCCTGTGACATCAGTGGCTGTTTCGTCTTAGGGTGTATTTTGCAGGCATGATGCAAGCCGTGGCAAGCAATCTCATGTCCTCGTTCCGCAATTTGCTGTACCAACCCCGGGTAATGTTCAACTACATCAGCTACCACAAAGAAGGTAGCCCTAACCTTTAGTTCATCAAGCATCTCTAATACTCGTTTAGTTGGCTTGGTGAGATAATCATAACGCCCCTCCCACTTGGTGAAGAACTCATCGACATCCCTGAACCTGGAGAAGGGCGAGCCGGTAACTGATGGAATATGATACCAGTCTTCTATATCTACTGTAATTGCGAGCAAGGGCTATCGCCTCCATATCGGCACGAGATACCTCATCTTGAGTCTCCACAGGAAGCCGCGCAGCAGGAGGGGAGAAACCCTAGTTATATAACTACTATACTCTATCTTGGATTTCTCCCTGCCATAGCGAGCGGGTATGGGCACATCAGCAACCTTGCCGCCGGCAACATTCAGCTTCACCAGGAGGTCATTGCAATAGCCATAACGGGGGTAAATCCTGTCTAAGTCAATCCGCCTGAGAGCCTCTCGGGTGATGGCAGTGTAACCATTCTGGGGGTCTCTCATTTTCCAGTATCCTGAGGCAATCCTGGTAAGCAGGGTCAGCAGCCAGTTGCCGAAGAAACGCCAGTTGCTCATGCCACTACGATGTCCAAGCCTGGAAAGACGGTTCCCCTTGGCATAGTCGGCCTTCCCATCAATAATCGGACGCAGAAGCTGAGGCAGGTACTTAGCATCCATCTGCTTATCACCTGCCATTACCACGGCAATATCCATACCCTCTTCCAGACACTTCTTATATCCAGTGACAATAGCTGCCCCCACACCCCGATTCTGACCATTGGACAGGATACAAAACCGCTCACCAGCGAAACCTTCGATAATCTGGCGAGTGGCGTCAGTACTGCCATCGTCCACTACATAGATGCGGTCAGCAATCTGTGGCATGCCTTCCAGTGTCTCTGAAATGAGCTCTTCCTCATTGTATGCCGGTACCACTATACCCAGCTTATAACCCTTGTACATTGACACCTGCCTGCTCTGCCTGTAAGGCAATATCCAATGTTATCAGACCATCATAACCATTGACCAGCAGCTCAGTATCACTTTGCACACATTGCAGGAAATGCTCCAACTCCAGCTTTAATGGCTCTGCCTTCTCAACCTTTATCATCTCCATGCCATGAGAATTATGTACCGTAAGCTCCTGTTCAATATAATCCAGGTAGGCAATCCCTTCGCTCCCCGTGGCTACCAGGCTTCTTACTTTATGAGGAGTGAACCAGTTCACCTCAATATGCCCAGTTATATCTCCAAAATCAAGGATGACTATCCCATGATCCTCCTTCTCATTGTGAAATTTGCCAGCTTTAGAGAAAACCACCACCGGTTCCTTGCCCGTCAGATATCTAGCTATATCAATATCATGGGTGGCAGAATCAATAATGATTCCCACATCTCTTATTCTGGAGGCAAAAGGTCCCACCCTCCTCGTCGAGATTATCATCAACTTGCCTAGGGTTCCTTGGTCTATTATCTGTTTCAGCCTTAATACTGCTGGGTTGAACCGCTCAATATGCCCCACCGCCAGTTTGACGTGGTTCTCCTCTGCCCCTCGTATCATCTCCCCCGCCTCCTCCAGATTGGAGGCGATTGGCTTCTCCACCAGACAATGAACCCCTTGCCTAATAAAGTCCATGGCAATCTGCCGATGCAGAGTGGTAGGCACGGCAATGCTGACGGCATCAACCTGAGGTATCAGCTCTGCATAATCGGAGTAGTATCTGGTTCTATACCTTTCACCTATTTCCCTTGCCCTTTCTATGTTAGCGTCAGCCACTCCAATCAGTTCACATCCCAATTGAGAATAGACTCGGGCATGGTGCTGCCCCATCATGCCCAAACCGACTACCCCTATCTTAATCACCGTAGAATCCTCCCGATTCCCTTATATTTCAATCCGTGCTTCAATACCTCTTTAGGGCTGAATATACCTCTAATATCTATAACAAGGTCTCCCCTCATTATCTCCTTTACTCTTCTGAAATCTATTTGACCATACTCGGAATGAGCTGTAGACAATATAACGCAGTCCGAGCTGTCTATGGCGTGGTAAAGGTTTGGGTCAGTCTTGAATTGAAATTGAGTGCCATCTAGAAACGAGTCGTGAACGGTAACATCGTATCCTTTTTCTATCAGCAAGCGAACCAGCTTTAGAGTATGTGATGTTTCAAATGATTTTATATCTTCCTTGAAGCTCAATCCCAATATAGTTATCTTACTCAAGCCTTCATCTACCATATCTACTACATTTTGGAATACAGATTCGTTCACCTCCCGTGCGGTTTGCATAAGTTTGGGGATAACCCCCCTTTTCCTGGCATCGCTGATAATATAGTAGGGGTCCACCGGGATACAATGTCCGCCAACTAAGCCGGGACTCAGAATATGGCTATAAGGCTGGGAATTAGCTACCCTGATTATCTCATAAACATCAATGCCGTAAATTTCGCAAATGCGAGCCAACTCATTGGCAAAGGCTATATTGACATCACGATAGGCATTTTCTATTACCTTCTCTATCTCTGCTGCCGCAATGCTGCCCATCTTTAATATACTGGGGGCAAAGGTAGAATAGATCATTGAAACAATAGAAGTGCTCTTCTCGTCTATTCCTCCCACTATCTTGGGATAAGCCTTCAAATCCCGTAATACTTGTGGAGCTTGTGTCCTTTCCGGTGAATAGGCTAGTCCAAAGTCTCTCCCCGGCTTAAGCCCGGTTCTTTCCTCTATCACCTTTCCCAGAATATTCTGAGTAGTAAAAGGCGGGACAGTGCTCTGCAGAACAACCACCTTACCCTGTGAGAAGTTTTGAGCCAGCTCGTCAGCTACCAGCTGGACAGCGTCTATCTCTGGCTCCTCACCCCTTATCAGTGTCGGGACAGCGATGATTATAAAATCGCATTCTTTAATCGCTTGTATCTGAGAAGTGGCTTTAAAAGTCTTCTTGGCGACCACTCTTTGTATTAGCTCTTTCAAGCCAGCCTCATCAATATAGGGTGACTCACCAATGCTAATCTTGGTAATAATCTCCTCGTTAATATCCACCCCCACAACCTCAAAGCCCTCATCGGCAAGGGTTGCTGCCAGGGGTAAGCCCACCCTGCCCAAGCCAATCACGGCTATCTTTATCTCTCTACTAGCGATTTTCCTTTCTGTCTCTTCTGGTGGTAGGGAATATATCATTTTCTCTTTCTCCCTGCGGGGATGCCGACAACAACCTGCTTACTGGCTACATCGGCGGTCACTACTGCTCCAGCCCCCACCACTGCCTCGTCCCCAATCACAATGCCAGGTAAAATAGTAGCATTTGCTCCGATTTTAGCCCCCTTCTTTATTGTCGGACCCTTAAGCTTAACCGGCCCGTACTTCATATATTTATCATTAGTGGTAACACAACAGGGTCCGAGAAAAACATCATCTTCAATAGTAGTGTAAGCAGTAATATAGACATTAGTCTGCACCTTCACCCTATTGCCAATTTTACAATTGCCGTCAATTACCGAGTTTGTTCCGAGCAGAAAGTCATCTCCAATCTCCGTGTTCTCCCGAATCAGGACATTATGACCACTTTGAAAATTTTCCCCGATTTTGACCCCGGAGTAAATCACACTACCACTCCGAATCAAGGCTCTTCGGCCAATATTTACCTCCCCCCCCTCATCGTTTCCAATGGTAACATTATCCTGAACCACGCTATCCTCACCCAGCTTCACCTTGCCATAGAAAATTACATTCTTACCAACCTTCATAGCTATTCACCACCTCTGCCACATACTCTAGCTCTTCTCTATTTAAGGCTGGGTGCACCGGGAGCGATACTACCTGCTCACTTGCTTCCTGAGCCTGGGGAAGATTTAGGCTGTTATATTCTCTAAATAAAGGCTGTTTATGTATTGGAATAGGATAATAGATGCCATATCCTATCCCCTTGTCCTCCAGGTAATTTATAAATGGCTTTCTGTCCTTCACCCTGATAGTATATTGATGGAATACATGTCTTACCTTGTCTATCTCACTCGGCTTTTGTATTTTAGTATTCAGGTTCTGATTATAATAGGCTGCGTTTTTAATCCTTTTCCCATTAAACTGTTCCAGCTTCTTTAACTGAACCAAGCCAATAGCAGCAGCGATGTTAGTCATCCGGTAATTATAGCCTAGGATTTCATGCTCATACCTTTGCCCTTGCCCATGGTCACGAAGCTTCCGTGCTTTTTCGGAAACCCCCTTATCGTTGGTGGTAATTATCCCCCCCTCCCCAGTAGTCATATTCTTGGTGGGGTAGAAGCTGAATACCCCGATATCCCCTATTGAGCCTACCTTCCTCCCCCTGTATTCAGCCCCATGAGCTTGGCAGGCATCTTCAATCACATGGAGATTATGTTTTTGGGCTATTGCCAAGACAGGACCCATGTCACAAGGTTGACCATAAAGGTGAACTGTCACTATTGCTCTGGTTCTCTCGTCAATCCTATCCTCTATTTGCTGGGGGTTAAGATTATATGTCCTGGGGTCAATGTCGCAGAAAATGGGAGTTGCCCTTTGCATCACGATAGAAGAGGCCGAGGCGATAAAAGAAAAGGGAGTGGTTATTACCTTATCCCCATTCCCAATTCCTAAACAAGCAAGGGCGATATGCAAAGCAGAAGTGCCACTATTTGTGGCTACAGCAAACTTTGTCCCTATGTAGCTAGCCCACTCTTGCTCAAATCTTTCCACCTCCTTCCCCTGGGCCAGATAGCCCTTCTCCAAAACTCTGGATACTGCCTCTTTTTCTTCTACTCCCAAAGATGGTTTTGATATAGGAATCATCAATCCTCTTCTCTAATTGCAAATTCTTATAAATGAACTTGGCTACATTTCATCGGATGCGCTGCTTGTCACTACCCATTAGGTTCCAAGTTTGGAACAGGCTTGACTGCTTGCTCGGTGAATTCCGTAGTGCCTCTCGCATCAAAGCTCCTCACCTTCAATCCCTGCCTCTTCAAAAAGTTGCCTAAGCTCTCTGCGAGCCAAGCGGGTGGGCTCACCACCTTGTCTTTCCCAGCGCTGCACAGTGGACAGGCTAACGCCTATCTCTCGTGCCATATCTTCCTGTGTCCAGCCTCTTTTCTTCCGCAGTTCCCTTACCCTTCCCCTGAGTTGCTTCATTATACCCCTCTCGAGCTATGTTACGCAACGCTTTACCTTGCATAATATTAAACCATTAGTGGACACTTGTCAAGTATTTCGTCAGATGTCAAGCCAAAGGTCTATCGCTAGCAAAATGAGCTGAGACATAGGGGCTCATTTGATTGTAGTTATGTTCTGTTGTATAGTTATTACGCTGAACCTGGTCAAGGATATTAGCCTACTATGAGGATAAGACTTCAAAATGAACTCCTGTTCCTAAACCTGCTCACAATTCTGCTCATTGCTATCGTCATCTTCATCCCCTCTAACGTTTTGCGTATAATCGTGGGGTTACCCTTCTTGCTCTTCTTCCCCGGGTACACATTGATAGCTGCGCTCTTTCCCAGGAGAGATGCCTTGGACAGTATTGAACGAGTGGCTTTGAGTTTTGGGCTCTCCATTGCTGTAGTTCCACTCATCGGACTCGTCCTTAACTACACCCCCTGGGGCATCACACTGTATCCAGTCCTTATTTCCATCGCCACTTTCATCCTGACCACCTCAATGGTTGCCTGGTATCGGCGGCGCAGATTACCTGAGGTGGAAAGGTTTACCGTTTCCCTGAATTTGAGTCTGGCTCTCTGGGGGGGACAAAGGTCACTGGACAGGATTCTATCCATCATTCTCATAGTGGCAATACTAGGAGCTGTCGGAACTCTAGGCTATGTCATAGCTACACCCAAGGTCGGGGAGAAGTTTACAGAGTTTTACGTTCTGGGATTAGAGGGCAAGGTTATAGACTATCCCAGTGAACTGAAGATAGGTGAGGAGGGGAAAGTAATAGTGGGTATTATCAACCGAGAGCATGAGACGGTGAGCTACCGGGTGGAGGTGAGGATAGATGGGGTGGGGAACAATGAGGTGGGGAACAATGAGGTGGGACCGCTGGTATTGGGGCATGATGAGAAGTGGGAGGAAGCAGTAAGTTTTACTCCGGATAGAGCGGGAGATAGTCAGAAGATGGAGTTTTTATTGTATAAGAATGGAGGAAGTGAGCCTTACCTGAAGCCGCTTCACCTGTGGGTTAATGTAAAGGAGTAACCAGGTTCTTGCTCTTGTCGCTCGCGAGATTTGTAGTGGGCCTGTGAGTGGGCTTGTCTATCAGGGTCAACTCATAGCGAAGGGGCATCCAGAAGCTGAACTCATGGCTGAGCCGGGTTGCTCTGGTATTCCAGTCAAACTATTGCCTTTACAAATTAAAGTTTGAGCCTATCAGCTACCCCATATCTCAGATGCTGTGTCCTGACATCACTATCAGCCAAATTGCTGTATCTCCTCGTCTTAATAAGCGACCGGTGCCCTAATTTGCGCTGCAAGCTAAAGACATCGCCACCATTCCTTAGATACATTACCGAGCTTGTATGCCTCAGCTTATGGGCATAGCAGCGTTTTAGCCCTGCTTTCTTACCATACATACTGACCAGCTTCTCTATTCGCTTGGCTGACAATGGTTGCCCATCCTGCCTCAGCCAAAAGCTGTCTGTGCCTACGGCCTCTGGCCTGTGTTTCATCTGGTACTTCATTAGTGCCTTAGCAACCCGCCGTCCAAATGGAATATACCTCTCTCGGCTGCCTTTACCCATAACTTTGAACAAGTTTTGCTCATAGTCAATATTACTGGCCTTGAGTCCGGCAAGCTCAGAGAGTCTAATACCAGTGTCGACCAAGGTTAATAATATGGTGTAGTTCCGAAAACCTTGGCTGCTGTGTTTATCTGGCTGAGCTAAAAGCTTTTCGACCTCTTTCTCTGAAAGAGTAGGTATCACTATCTCAGGAGCCTTGGGCGTCTTTACCTTCTCTATTGGGTTAACCTTGACAAACCCCTCGCGACACAGGAAGCTGAGAAAGGCCGTTATTGCCCGGCAATAAGTATCAATAGACTGGGGTGATAGTTTGGCTTGCTGAGGTTTGTTGTAGGGGTGCTGGGAAAATTTATGCTTGCCTTGTAGTGCGATGACAAAGCGGCGAAAATCACTAGCGGTAATGCTGGCTATATCCTGGTGGTCGGGGCCAAGGAAGTCGGCAAAGTAGCCAACACTAGAGGTAATCCAATCGATAGTCTTGGGACTCTTGCCCTCAGCCCGGGCATAGGTTTTATAGGCTACCAGTGCGTCTTGAAGCGTCATCACCTCAAACTCCCTACACTGATAGCTTGCAGTAGGGGATAGCCTTTGGCTATGACAGTTTAGGGCATTTTTGTCAAAGCAGTTGCCCTTTTTAGGGTCAATGTCTTGAGTGAGGGCTAAAATTGAAGCTAAAGTGGGCAGTAGAGGACTCGAACCTCTGACCCCCTGCGTGTAAAGCAGGTGCTCTAACCAACTGAGCTAACCGCCCACGGTGGCGCGCTTGGTGGGGCTCGAACCCGCGACCTCAGCCTCCGCAGGGCTGCGCTCTATCCAACTGAGCTACAAGCGCCTAACTAATAGTAGTGCCGAAGGGGAGATTTGAACTCCCATGCCCTTACGGACACTACGCCCTGAACGTAGCGCGTCTGCCATTCCGCCACTTCGGCATGACGGGAGTCACTTGCCTCCTTTTTACAAATGAATTATACTTGGCTTAGGTTTAAGTGTCAATGTCGCAGCCCTTATGGATATTGGGGAGCTAAGTTGATGAGAGTTATTTTATTTACTGGTAAGGGTGGAGTAGGCAAGACCAGTGTGGCAGCGGCAACAGCACTGCGCTCAGCAGAGTTGGGTTACAAGACCATCATTCTCAGCACTGATGCCGCTCACAGTCTCTCTGACTCCTTTGATACTCCCTTGGGTAATGAGCCCCGGCTCATCATTCCCCACCTCTGGGGGCAGGAAACTGAACTATCCCAGACCTTAGAGACTCAGTGGGGGACTATCCAGAGATATCTATCGGCACTCCTTGCTTGGCGGGGCATGGATGAGATGGTCGCTGAGGAGATAGCTATCCTTCCCGGAATGGAGGAGTTAACTAGCCTGTTATGCATTGTTCATTACCAGGATGAGGGACAATACGATGTCATTATCGTAGATTGTGCCCCCACCGGGGAAACATTGCGCCTACTCAGCTTTCCCGAGATGCTGCACTGGTGGATGACAAAGATGTTCCCTATTGGGCGCAGGGTGGCCGGTGTGGTATCCCCCTTGGCAAGAGCAGTGATGAACATACCTCTTCCCGATGATAAGGTCTTCAACTCTATTGAGGAACTCTACTCCGAGCTTGACCGGATACGCGCTCTACTCACTGATGCCGAAAAAACATCAGTGCGCTTGGTGGTTAACCCGGAGAAGATGGTGATTAAGGAAGCTCAGCGAACCTTTACCTACTTTAATCTCTATGGCTATTCTACCGACCTCGTCATCTGTAATCGCCTCATCCCTAAGGGAGTCGGGGGTCACTATTTTCAAGCTTGGAAGGATAGCCAGAGAAAGTATCACCGGCTAATTGAGGAGTGCTTCGCCCCTCTACCTGTCTCAGATATCCCCCTCATGGAGCAAGAAGTGGTGGGCATACCCAGGCTGCGGGTTATGGCAGAGGCGCTCTACGGTGAGGGCGACCCCACTGCGGTTTTCTTCCGGGGGCAAGTTCAGGATATCCAGAAAGAGAACAAGCATTATGTCCTCACCCTTGCCTTGCCCTTCACTAGTAAGGAGAAAATCTCCTTACTGCGGAGCCGTGATGAGCTTACCATCCAAGTGGCAAGCTTCAGGCGGAATGTCATCCTCCCCCGTGTTCTCCGTGGCTTGGCGGTGAGTGAGGCAAAGCTAGAAGAGGGTAAGCTCAAGATTAGATTTCTTCAGGAGAGAAGTGGGGACGGTAAGTAGGCAGAAATTTTACCGAGATTAGGGGAGGTGAGGATATGAGTGACAGTATTTTTGAGGTGGAGTATCACCCTGGCAAGGAAGTAGTGTTGCACTTCAAATCGCCAAAGTTTCAGGGGCTACCCGATTCTACCCGGCAGCATCTAGTGGTAGTGCGGAAGGAAGCGCTGCTGGCACTGCGCAGTATACTTGATAGGGTGATCGAGAAAGCAGAGGAGCCCGAGAAAACCAAGGAAAGAAAGAGAACCAGGATTAAGGTTCAGTGAACTAACCTTTCTTTCCATTACGAGGGCAAAAACCAAATTAGCTCGGTTAATAAGGGTGTCTGAGGAAACCGTAAGCTCGCTTCTTGATGTTTGGAAACTGGGAGAAGGAAAACCATGAGCAAACATTCTCCCTGGTTGGCAGGAATCAAAATGTGGAGCTGAGGGGACTCGAACCCCTGACCCCCTCCGTGCAAAGGAGGTGCTCTCCCAGCTGAGCTACAGCCCCATTTGTTAAAAACATTATACTAACAATAGGTCTTATTCGCAATTTCCCTCAAAAAGGCTTTACCATCAAAAGAGGAAAATAGTAAATGGCAATAACTCATGTCATTATTCTGTTGGTAACTGGCGTAGGCGTTGGCTTTGCTAGCGGGCTTTTGGGCGTAGGTGGCTGCTTCATTATGACACCGGTTCAGTATATGATATTTACCGATATGGGCCTCCCCATAGATATGGCTATGAAGCTGGCATTCGGCACAAATCTACTGGTTGTTTTGCCCACAGCCATCAGCGGTGCCTGGAGACACCATAGAAAGGGGGTGGTGTGGTGGAAGGCAGCTCTTATCATGGGTAGCTGCAGTTTGGTAGCTGCTTCTGGCGGGGCTACTCTAGCTACTCATCTCCCCGGGGCAGCGCTGAAGACAGCCTTCGGCTTTGTAGTCATAGCTGGTGGTATCTGGATGCTTATCAGCCGACCGTTAAAGACTGAGCAAGAACCAAAGGATAATCCTTGGCTGTGGCTTGCCTGGGCCATCCCTATCGGCTTCATAAGTGGCATCCTTGGCATTGGCGGTGGTGTAGTGGCAGTCCCTGTGTTATTGCTGGCACTCAGGTTTAAAATACATAATGCCGTAGCTACATCCTTGGCTATGATGATATTCTCCAGTATTGGTGGTGTTATTGGCTACATTATAAATGGTCTCGGTGTTCCCAATCTGCCAGCCTATTCTATAGGTTATGTTAATCTCTTGGCGTGGTTTCTGCTGGCAGCCACCAGCGTTGGCATGGCACAAGTCGGGGCTATAACTGCCCATCGCCTCCCCGCCAAACAACTAAGGTATATATTTATTGCGATAATGTTCTATATGGGGCTCAAGATGCTTGGTGTCTTTGACTGGCTGGGCTGGTCAATATAGCCACAGCTACCAGAACAGATTATTATAAGGCCAGGTTCAATATCCCCCCCACTAGCAGAGCAGTCGTAATCATTATCCCTGCCGACTTAAGCATATTTATAACCCCCAGCTCCTTGAGAAGGACAACAAAGGTAGCAATACAGGGGAAAAACATGGCTAAAACCACACTGCCAACAACCAGTTGCTCATTACTTAATGCCAGAGGGGCGAGCATCCCTAGGGCTACATCCTTACGCAGGAAACCAATAACTAAAGCCGTTACCGCCTCCTTAGGTAGTCCCAGAAAACCGGTTACTACTGGCGCGGTGAAATTGGCAACAGCATCAAATATACCCCAGACATAAAGGATATTTATTACCAGAACAACGCCTAGAATAATAGGGATAGCCTCTACCAGGAAACCGTAGACCCTCATCCATAGCTTTTGTAAAACAGTTCGCCATAATGGCAGACGATATGGTGGTATCTCTATCAACAGCTCTGGGCTGAATCCCTTAACGGCATGGTTAAGTATAATCCCCAAAATAATCCAGACTATGAATAGTGTTCCGTAGACAATAGCCACATACTGCCCCCCCCGCTCCCCGACTAATCCGAAAATCATCGCCTGCAGGGCAGCACAGGGTATAGCAATAGATATCAGTGTCGCTGCAATAAACCTCTCCCTCTTGCTTTCCAGAATGCGGGTAGCCAGAATGGCTGGCACATTGCAGCCAAACCCCAGCAGAGTAGGGATGATAGAGTAGCCGTGCAAACCCAGACGGTGCATAATGGTATCCATCAAAACTGCCAGCCGCGGCAGATAACCTACATCCTCAAGCAGCCCCAGAACTAGGTAGAAAGAGATAATGTAGGGCAGAACCATGGCAAAAGGAACATAAAGTCCGGTGGTCAATAACCCAAATGATTCAACAAAGTTCACTTCCCCACCGACTATCTTACCTATCAGGATATCATGAAAAAAGCCAGCACCGCCCAGGAGGTCGCTTAACCCCAACATTACTGGTGCCCACAGATTTTCAAATAAGGGCTCAAGCACATAACCAATCAGGCTCTCACCGATGAGACGGATTACCCCAAAGGCGCTGGCAAGAACAGCTAAAGCTATAATGCCACCGGTTAGTGGCTTTACACTGGCATCCCCCAGGCGCTCCAACCAGGTATGATGGCGATGGGTAATATGCTGAACTTGGTCTATGATGCCACCAATAGTAGCCCAGCGCTCATCGCGACTGCGGGCAGGAGCATCAGGTGAGATAGCTTTGGGTATGTTCTCCACCAGCTCTTTTATACCCTGACCAGTTAGCCCTACCGTAGGAATAACCGGCACCCCCAAAAATTCCCTTAGCTTGTCTAGGTCAATATGTATTCCTCGGTGCGCAGTATCATCCCATATATTCAGGGCGACTACTACCGGTATATTCCCTTCCAGTAGCTGTAAGGTTAAGTAAAGGTTCCTCTCTAGATTGGTGGCATTAACCACATTTATGACTACATCCCCGGTGCTGAGCATCTGGGTGGCTATTTCCTCGGCTTCAGTGGTTGGTTCCAGGGTATAGGTGCCTGGCACATCAATAACCTCAGCTATCTCATCCCCCAGCTTCATATTCCCCCGAGCATAGCTCACTGTAGTGCCGGGGTAATTAGAAGCCATCACACGAATCCCAGTTAGACGGGAAAAGACGACGCTCTTCCCCACATTGGGATTACCCATCAATAGAATCTTCATCTACTACCTAAACTAGCCTAACTGTTATCTTATTAGCCATACCAAAGCCGATAGCCACCTGAGCATTACCCACCTGGATGGTTACCGGTCCCCGCATAAACGTAGAGCCAACCTTAGTTACTCGCTGCCCAGGTCTAATTCCTAAAGCATTAAGGCGATTAATCAGACTGCGTCCACCTTGGATTTGAAACACTATTCCGCTCTGCCCAATCTGCATTTGACGCAGAGTCATTTCCTGCCTACTAAACATAAATCATACCCTTCTCTCTAGCCCTTTCAATCGGGTCATTCCCTATCAAATACAAATGCTTCTTATTTGCAATAACTATTTCAAAAAAATTATTCCTTGTTTTGGCGACACTTAGCACAATAGCCGGTCATCCAAACCTCAACACCGGTGACCTCAAAGCCCTTCTGGCGACCTATATTATCCCTCATCTCCTGAGTCGCCTGACACTCAAACTCCACTATCTTGCCGCAGCTCAGACACACTAGGTGGTGATGCTCAGCAGACGGCTTCACCTCATAGTGATGGTGAGTATCATCATAATGAAGCTCCTCTACCAAACCCAGTTTCTTGAACATCTGCAGTGTCCGATAGACGGTGGATAGACTAAGGCGAGGTTGCTTGTCTCGGGCTCGGCGATAAACTTCATCAGCATCCAGGTGTCGGTGACCGTGGCGGATAATTTCAAGAATTAGAGCTCGCTGATTGGTGATTCTCAGCCCCTGTCTATTTAATGCTTTACGGCTATCCTTTAGTGGCTTAATTTCTGTGTTCATGGTCATTATTGCTAATGCTTCTTATTTGCAATCATTATAAACCATAAATATACTCTTGTCCATACCACTTTAGTCTTTTTAATGGGAATCAAACAGAGAAAAGAAGAATTTACTCTTGTAATAGCCCTCTTATCTTTGTGATGCACCCCTGAGCAGCTCGTTTGCCCTGTAAAATGCACTCCTGAGCTCGATGGAAGTCCCCAGCAGCGATATGGGCTACTTGGGGCTCAATAACTATATCCGCCCCCTCTAGGCTGTGCTTCACCATTGAATGGGTAGTAATGTATACCGTTTGCATTATCACATTGATAATATTAGGCTCTTTGGCATCTTTTATTAGCTTCTTGCCCCTTCGGCGCCCTCTCTCACTAGCCTCCGGTATTACATTCACGGCAATAATAAAGTTAGCCCCCATTCTTTGGAGAACATTCACCGGTATCGGGTTCACTAGCCCACCATCAACCAGGTATCTGCCTTTCCATTTAGCTATAGTGAATATCACTGGAACCGAAACACTGGCTCTTATCCCTTCCAATACTGAACCCTGGTTAATTACTACTTCCTCACCAGTCTCTATATCGGTGGCTACACAAGCCAAGGGTATTTTTAAGTCCTTAAATTCCATATCACCGATAACTGACCTCATCAGGTTGTTAATCTTCCTTCCCCCGATGAAACCGGTTTTGGGCAGGGCTAAATCTACCAGGGAGACTAGCCTCTTCCAGTTCAGATCCATAACCAGCTTCTTTATCTGACTGGCATCCTTGCCTTGAGCATAAAGGGCACCAATGACAGCCCCGGCGCTGGTGCCAGCAATCATATCAATAGGAATGCCTTCTTTTTCTAGAACCTCCAGCACTCCAATGTGGGCTAACCCCCGTGCCGCACCAGTACCCAGAGCCAGGCCAACCTTTCTCTTTACTCCCATAATTCCTCAATGTCCTTCTCTGCCTGTTTTCTAATTTCAGCCTCTCCACCGGCGATAAAGCCCCGGTAGGACTCAGCGGAACCATACTCCCGTGTCCTCACTACCACCGGCATCGGCACCGCATGACCGAAGATAAGTGCTTGCTGCCTGGATTCCAGCCTGGCTAGCACTGATTTGAGCTCACTTCTACCAGATACGCCGGCAAGAACACTGTCAATGTCCCGCTCATTGTCTAACAGGCAGGTTATCTTGGTCCCGATTTGCGACATAACCTCGTCATCAATGCCGCTGGGTCGCTGGTCAATTACCAGCAGGGTAACATTATACTTACGCATCTCACGGGCGATAGTGCCAAAGATGGTCTGACTGGCTACCTCTGGATTAAGGAATTTATGGGCTTCCTCAATAGTTATCACCAGAGGGTGGGGTGGGGCAATATCCTCGCCTATCGCCTTCTCCATTCTCTCCCGGTATTGAGCATGGATGCGGCGGGTGAGCAAATTGGCTACCAGAATATAGGCGGTAATATCAGTATATCTGCCAAATTCCAAAACTACATTCATCCCCTCATCAAGATATTCTAAAATACGCTTTACCGGGTTGTCGGGAGAATGGGGTAACAGGAAGGGGAGCCGCCTGATGGTTTCCAGCCCGCGCCGTAGGTTACGATAGGTGCTGTCATGAATACTTAATCTGGTTAGCAGTTGCTTGGTTTCATCTCCATCCCCTAGGCTCAGGGTAGCCTCAATCCACCTTTTATCACCAAACTCCCTGGCTAGCTGATATACCGCTTGAACCGAGGCTTCAGTAAGATTCAGTGTCTGGCGCAGTAGCCCTATGTCTTCAGGCTCAATCTCATCATAGCCTATCCTGACCACAAAGTCGGTGCTTACTCGCCGACGCCTTGAACTCTCCTCATCAAGGGTGAACACGGCTACCTTTGACGGGAAAAGCTGCTTTAACGCTTTAACCTTCCGCCCCTCCTCGCTCCTGCCCTCCCAACCATACTCACTGTGCATATCAAAGACTAAATTTACCGCCGTCCCTTTCTGCAGCATGCCAATGAGAAGCAATCTGGTGAGGAAGGTCTTCCCCGTGCCGCTCTTGCCGAAGATGCCGTTAGACCGCTTAACCAGCTCCTCGAGGTTAAGACAAATCTTGGTCTCCATATCCAGTGGTGTGCCAATATAGAACTTCCTTTCATCTTCTTTGCCGAAAACTAGCTCTACATCCTGTTGCGATGCCAGATTTACTGCTGAGAAGTGGCTGGGAACCGTCTTAACCGGCTGGGGTCCCTCAATTAAACTGGTAACATCACCGCTGATAGTAAGCATAGGTAAAACATGGAGTGTTCCATAAGTGCTGGTCCCGGCTAAGACCTCACTGGTAAACGGGTCAGAAACGTCAGGGGGGATTAGGCTAAGCTTCTGGTCTATCACCCCCAGGCTGACATCGGTTATCATGCCGAAGAAACGCTGCCTCTCCCCCTCAATAGCTACATAGCGCCCCACCGCCATATCCTCCACCGAGGCTGAGCTATCCAGCCTGACCTCTACCCCTTTAGTTAGCGAACCGGAGACGACGATGCCTAGCCTTTGCCCACCAATGTCTTCCTGAGTCATTGTTTAATCCTCCCCAGGATAGCCTTGAGCCGATTAAACTCACCACTGAGTAATATGGCTAGTTCCTTACCTGCCGCCACCAAAAAGTGGTGGGGGTCTTCATGTACCTGGCTCATCTGCCGCAGTGAGGCAGCCACTAGCTCCTCTACCGAAACCGGCAGGCGAGTATTAATCAATACATTGATAAAATCAAAGGACTGGCTAAACTCCTTCACCTCTTCAGGCTCACACCGGTAAACAAAGCTATGGATTCTGGCTGGCTGGGGTGGCAGGTAGTGATGCAATTTATCACCCTGTTTGTGCCCCACCACCAGAGCCCCGAATTCACTCCTGAGTAGTTTTAGTAGCTGGGGGCTTGACTGATAGATTGCCTCCTCGCTAGCCTCATCCTTACCCCGGGCAATGGGGCGCCGCCCCGGCTCAAGACTGGTGGTAGTAGCATTATAGACGATGCCATATAGCTCCACCGACTCGTCCCTGGTCTTCACCAGACTGCCCAGAGGCGGCGACTGGTAAAGCTCATAGCACTGTGCCACAAACTCGGTAGTGCTGGCTTCAATAACCTCACCTACTCTTTGTGCTTCATCCATAGAACCCTATCCCCTTTATCCCCTTCCCCTTGGCAAGGGGAAGGGGAAGTAGTTTGGTAGAGGGGCTTCGCCCCTCTTAAACACCCTTTAGATTAATCTACTAGAAAGGATGGAGGATTAGAAGGGGTTGCCCTTATTACTCTCTTATTTCTTCTTTTCCTTTGGCTTCTTGGACTTCTTTACATTCTTTCTTCCCTTACTTCCCATCTCTTTCCTCCTGCCTATTCTGCTTCTAATAATACATTTATAAGATAGCCTTTACATTTGCCTGTTACAGTAACTACCTGCCCTTTAGTAAGCTTAGCTAATTGAGGTTCGTAAGCACTTGAGAAGGTGCACTGAACACCCCAAACCTCATATTCTCCGCCACCAGTTAAAACAACATATGGAGAGCCTAATACATCCTTGTCTATACTACTTACCACTCCTGTTACTTTAAGCATTTTGTCTTTATATTTTTGGTCTGCTGCTATCGCATTAGCTTCATATTCTTCGTACAGTTGAGCTGCCGAGATTTCAATTACTGCTGGCGCAGCAGGCTGGGTTGTGGAGGGACTTGGAGCAGGTTCACCACAGGCACTCAACAAAAGAATCCCAATAACCAGAATTGGTGATAATATCCGCTTCATTTTAACTTCCCAAATGGTTTTACATACTAGAACCATTCCTTACATTTCCAGCATTGAGTGTGGAGTCGGTTCTTATCCTCAAGAAGGCGAACCATCATTTGGGCTAGTATTCCATGATTTTCTTTCCCCATGTGAAATCTGTGAACACCTTCCCTGACAACTCCAATAGCTCCTGGTCTGCGTCCTATTATTTGAGCTAATGATTCATGGTCTAATTCAGGGCGATATAATAGCGCCGTAAACTCACACTCAGTCCAAGGTCTTTCTTGAGCCACCTTGCTCACCTCCTTTTTAACGCTCTCAAACTTAGTGTATGGAGTTTGCCGAGTTTTGTAAAGAGCGTGGGGCAGAACCTCTCCTTCCCCCTCTCCTTTTAAGGAGAGGGGGACAAAGGGGGTGAGATCAACAATATTTTCAATTAAAACAATCAAAAGCCTGTTTCCCCTTTTGATTTTTGGTCATTTGAATTTGTTTAGAGTTTAGGGATTAATATTTAGTATTTAAAACTCCTATTTCTTCTTTTCCTTCTTCTGCTTGGACTTCTTTACATTCTTTCTTCCCTTACTTCCCATCTCTTTCCTCCTTATTTTAATGAATTCTTTTAACTTCCCTATCCTCTTCCTCACCAGTATATTTCAATACTCGATGTCACTAAAAGGCCCCGCGTGCTCCAGGGTAAGTAGAAACTTGAGAGGATGTAGTAATATGAACTTAGTGTATCCCACCAGGAGTCATTTCTGACGTTTGTCCCTGTAATCCTGTATAATTTGACAGCCCGATACTCTTTTCCAGCTTTTACACGAGCGATTGTATCTAGTCCTTCTGTACAGCTAACGTACACTAGTCCATAGTCAGTTGTCAGGAACGCATTCAAGGCATGACCTATACTCTCATTTCCGAACTTGATCTGTACCTCCGCTGCCCGAATTCCTGCCGCTTCTGCATTGTTGTGAACATCCCTAGAAAATTGCGAGCAATCGTACACATCTTTAATATAGGTATGCTTCTCAGTCTGGTCTTGAGAGAGGAAATCCATTAACTGACTCCAGGTAGGATTAGTTGCTGTGGGATTGTCAATCAAGGCCACATCAGAACATTCCTTACTCGTAGAAAGAGTAATTCCCAACCCCCCTAATGTCTCTTGAGCTACTGTTAACTGCTGTTGCGTGCTCGACAATGTAGCTTGAAGGTTCGTTAAGGCTTGCTGAGCAGAGGAAAGCTTCTGGTCCGTGGAAGTGAGTTCCGCTTGGGTTAAGGAGAGTGTTTGCTTTGTAGAAGTAAGTTCCGCCTGTATTGAAGTGAGTGTTTGCTTTGTAGAACTAAGTTCCACCTGCATTGAGGCAAGCGTCTGCTTTGTAGAACTAAGTTCCGCCTGCGTTGAGGCAAGAGTACTTTGAACAGACTCCAATTCAGTATTCAGAGCATCTCTGTCTTTAGTGATAACAACGCAGTACGCAATTGCTGCCACCAGAGCCAAACCCAAGATAATGAAGGGTGCTTTGCGCTTCCAAGACCAGAAGGAATAGCTAGGGGCTTTATCTGAATCCTCTTCCATCACTCTATAATAGGCTTGACTTGCTGTCAATCCATTCTTCACAAGCTCTTGCCAGCGACGCATCCTTTTATTTAATGCGATTCGTTTCTCACTACTAGCTGTTGCAAATTCCTTACGATATATTTCCCACACATTGTGCTTATATTCCCTTTCTGTATCTTGTAATTCCATTTCAGCCTCCTAATCACTTCCTCCATCGTAGGCAAGCTTGAACGGGCTTCGCCTGTTCTATCTCCTCTTTCCCCTTTTGATTTTTGGTCATTTGAATTTGTTTAGAATTTAGAGATTAGTATTTAGAATTTCCTATTATACCCACCTTGTCCTTTTACTCAAGCTCTTGGCTGAGCCAAGGCTGGGCAGATGCTCATCAATAAGGGCTGACTCTACCAGTTGCCAGAAGTTTTCTCTATCCGCCCCGGTTACCACCGCCTTTTCATGGGCTTCACTTAATGCCACCGGGTATCCCTGCCCCCGTTGGCACTGGTCCAAAACCAGGCTGTGAGCTAAACTGAGCCGGCTTTCATCCATTGCCACCCACTGCGGAATCTCAACCCTGGCTATTTCATCACCCACCCTCAGATAGAAAAAATAGACCCGGTGCTCCCCGTAGTGCTTGTCAACTATTTTTGATGGGCTGATGAACAGTGCTGACCTCTCCCCCTGAGCTAGTATGTTTGACAATAGCTCCCTGTCCTGAACACCAGCCACCTTATCGCAGTCCCTTTTTTCATTAGTCGGACAGTATCGGTCACAGTCGGCAGGCTCATGGGGGCAGAGAGCTACCCGCAGGGCATTAACTACATCGGTGCTGCGGGGGAAGCTAATATAGCTGGCCAGGGCAAGCCTCTTATCGGTATTAAGCCTCTTTATTTCCTCAAGATAGCTTAGAAAACCCTTCTCCAGCAGCACCTCGGTAACAAACTCAGGGTAAGCCTCCAGTCCCCACAGAATAAGTGAGCCATCAAGCAGAGCCAGACTTGAACTCCCCGGCGGTAGCTCTGCCGCCAGCTCAGCTAGCCGGTGGCACTCAGCCACAGCCCGCTTGATACCCAGAAGCGCGCCTTCTATTGGTTGCTCACGACCTTTACCTCCACTCGGGGCAATCACCAGGTCTTCATCCCCAGAATAGAGGCAGGGGAAACTATCAAGGCTAGCCCTGGACTGGGCACCGTAATGAAGAGCGGTGGTACCGATATTTATCAAATAGCACCGTGTTGACCGATGGCGGTCAACATCAATATGGGAGCCATCGGTAGCAACGATGGTAAATTCGGTGGGGAGGGGTGGTGCTTCATAATGACGGTCAAGCCCGTCTACCAGACCGGCTACCAGCCAGGTTGTCTTGCTGGATGTAATCTTCCTCTTTAAATAATCAATGTCGCTAGCCTGGCTATGAAGAATATCCAGAGCTTGGCTCAGGCGCTTCTGCCTTTCTTCACCACCTGCCTTTAGCTTGGTAACCATGCCGCCAACCTGCCCGGCAACCTTGGTTAAATCTAGTGACACCTCTAATTATCCTCTAACCTATAGCCTAATAGCAGTATAATTCATTAAAGTAATGGACTCAAGCCAGTGCACTCGTTCATATGATTAGCGACACATTGTTTCTTTGCTTTGTCATTGCCCCCTTTCCCTGTCATTGCGAGCCGAAGGCGTGGCAATCCCCGGGCATTCCTGGAGATTGCTTCGGCACTTTGTGCCTCGCAATGACAATAGGACGGGGCGCCTCACAATGAAATGAACAACCAGGGCTTGTTCCCCACCTAAAGTGGAGGATACTCTTATACTTTGAACTATCACTCATCTATCCGAACGAGAGCAGCAGGTGCTGTATATAGGAGTAGGTTACCAATACAAAAGATTAAATAGTGCTATAATTAGGCAAACTTAGCCTTCACCAGTTAATAAACTACTATCTGATTAAAGAAATTTTATGCTCCCATTTTTATTGAGTGTGGTCGCAATTTCATTGTCAGGGGTAATGATGCCCGGACCAGTGTTTGCTGTGACCATAGCCAAAAGCTATAAGTCCCAGTTTGCCGGCATCCAGATAGCCTTGGGGCATGCCTTAGTAGAAATCCCCTTGATGCTGCTCATATACTTTGGCTTTGCCCGATTCTTTCGGCAAGAACTGGCTCAAATCATCCTCAGTATGCTTGGCGGGGCTATGCTCATCTGGCTTGGCATAGGTGTGTTCCGGGCGAAGACCAGGGTAATAGAAATAGGCAAAGATTTACCCTATAACTCGGTTGTTGCCGGGATAATTACCAGCGCCTTCAATCCATTTTTTATTCTATGGTGGGCAACTGTAGGCAGCAAGCTTATCATGGACTCTCTGGATTTTGGCATAACCGGATTTGCTTTATTCATTACCACTCACTGGCTGTGTGATTTGGTCTGGCTTTCATTTGTTTCCATTCTGGTCCATAGAACTCAATCGCTCTGGGGAAGAAAACTTCAACAGGGGCTGTTTATTGCCTGCAGCCTGTTACTTATCGGATTTGGGGTTTGGTTTCTGATATCAGGCATCCAGCTAATGGTTTAGGCTCCTGCTATCTGTATCAATATTGAAATTATTTAGCAACCTATCCCCCTGCCCTCTCCTTCAAAGTAGCCGGTAACAAAAAGATAGTTAAAGAGAGGCGAAGCCTCTCTTATACAACCCATTCCCCTTCCCCTTATCAAGGGGAAGGGGATAAAGGGGATAGGGTTCCCTAGTGAAAACCTGAAGGGGTGAGGTCAATAAATAATCGCATCACTCTTATTGCCCGCCGAACTCTATATCTGGTATCATTGAGATTGGGCAGATTTGGTAAAAGGGAGAGGCATTATGACAGTAGGCTTTGTCTATGACCCTATCTATCTCAAACATGATACCGGGCAGCATGTGGAAAATGCCAAGCGTTTAGAAGCAATCATTTCTCACCTTGAGCAGACCGGGCTCAAACAGCAATTGACTTTCATCAGTCCTCGCCCTGCCTCAACTGAGGAATTGTCGCTGGTGCACGATAAGGGATACATCTCGCACATCCAGGATGTAGCTCAGGGGGGTGGCGGCTGGCTGGATGCTGATACTGTAATGTCCCCCAACTCCTATGAGGCGGCTCTTTATGCCGCCGGTGGCCTCATCAGAGCTACTGAGGCAGTTATGAATGGGGAGGTAGATAGTGCCTTTGCCTTAGTCAGACCACCGGGTCACCACGCCACTTCCCAGCGAGCTATGGGTTTCTGCCTGTTTAATAATGTGGCTATCGCTACTAAGTATGCTCTGGCTAAATATAAACTGGAACGCATTGCTATCATTGATTTTGATGTCCATCATGGTAATGGAACACAAGCTACCTTCTACGATAACCCCCACGTGCTCTACATATCCACCCACCAGTACCCCTTCTACCCGGGGACGGGTAGCATTGAACAAACTGGCACCGGAGCCGGCAAAGGAACTACTATCAATATACCGCTACCGGCTGGCTGTGGTGATGCCGAATATTTACAGAGCTTTGAACAAATTATCATGCCGGCAGTCAAGCGGTTTAAACCTCAGCTTATTCTGGTTTCTGCTGGCTATGATTCCCACTGGGACGATGGGCTAGCTCTGATGCAGGTAAGCGTCACCGGCTTTGCCCGAATAATAAAAATCATCAGGGGGTTAGCTGAAGAACTGTGTAGCACTCGTCTCGTCTTCACCCTGGAGGGTGGCTACAATCTAACCGCTTTAGCCGTCTCAGTAAAGGCTACCTTTGATGTGCTTCTGGGTAACGCCACTATTGAAGACCCGCTGGGTCAATCTCAGCCTGGGTTTGAGCCGCCCACCATCGCCCCCCTGATTAAGGCAATAAAGGAAATACACAGCTTGCCTTAAGGGCTTCTCTTACGCAGATTGCAAGAAACGTAGCACTGGTCACACTCTATACTGCAGGGTTCAACGTGAATTGTTACACTGCTGTAAGGCAGCCTATTTTCTATATCCTGCTCTAAGTGGTCGCACATCCGGTGTGCTTTTTTTACGCTAGCATTCTTGGGCACTACTAGGTGAAGGTCAATAAAGCGCTGGCTTCCTGCCTTGCGAGTACGCAGTTCGTGAAAACCTACTAGCTCGCTGCCATGCTCCATAATACATAACCTGATGGTATTCTCTTCAGCCTCGGGCAATTTAACATCAATCAGCCCCCCAAATGATTTCCTCAACACATCATAACCCACTTTTAGGATAACCAAAGCTACTAACAGGGCAACGATGGGGTCAGCAATATTGAGACCGGTTACCCGTATCACAATCAGCCCAACCAAAACAGCGCACGAGCTTAATACATCTGAAAACAGGTGGGCAGCTTCTGCTTCTAGAGCTATCGAGTCGGTGCTTCGTGACACCCTTAACAAATACCGGGAAATAAGAATATTTATCACTATCGCTGCCGCCGTTATATAAATCCCTATGCCTATTAGCTCTAAACTTGCTCCGGCAATCAGCCTTTTTACTGCCGTATAAACAATAATGCCAGCGGCTGTAAATATTAACCCTACCACCACAACACTAGTAACATTCTCGGCCTTACCATGGCCAAAGGGGTGTTGCTCATCAGCAGGTCTACCTGAAACTCTGACACCAATGAAAGTAATAAATGCCGCTATCAGGTCAAGCGAACTGTGGACTGCATCAGCCAGGATGCTGATACTCCCGGTAAGGATACTGGCAACTACTTTAATTAGCACCAGAAAGCTGACAGAAGCGATAGCGAGCTTGGCAGCATTCTCTTTGCTGGCTAACATCATCTATCCCCTGGCTTTGGCTCTAGGCAGTGGTAGCCACCCAATAAACCTACCCCATTCCCCCTTCTCCCAGACCACCAGTAGAGTGGGGGCAATACAGATTGAGCTAAAAGTTCCAGCAATGATACCAATCAGTAGTACTACAGCGAAATTCTGAATTGACGCTCCGACGAAGAGCAGCAGGGCTAATACCACAAATAGGGTGGTCAGGCTGGTATTCAAGGAACGGCTGAGGGTCTCCACCAGGCTGTTATTAACTACAACCTCAAAGCTGGGGCTTATCCCCTTTATCAGGTTCTCGCGTATTCTATCAAAAACAACAATAGTATTATTTATGCTGTAGCCGATAACAGCCAGGATGCCAGTAATAAACATTAAGTTAACCTGCCAGTTTAGTATGCCACCGAGAATGGAGAAAATCCCCAGTGCTATTAGTGCATCTTGCACTAAAGCCACTATGGCACAGGTGCCATAACGGAAGGGGTTTGGCATCCTACGGAATGCCCAGGTGACATAAAGTAATATGCCGATTGCAGCTACAGCTACAGCAATAGCTGCGTTCTGTGTTGTCTCCTCTGCTACCATGGGTGATACTGAATTAAACTCTGGCTCGGTGAGGTGACCAAACCTTTTAGTTAAGGCATCCTCTAGCTGTGCCTTGTCTTGGCTGGTTAATTCGTGGGTGCGGATGAGGAAATCGCCATCTCCAGTGCGTTGAATGATAGCATTGGTATAACCTAGGCTGGCTAATTCCTGCTTTAGCTCACCTTGCTCTACCTTCTGCTCGAAGCTCACCGTCATCATAGAGCCACTACTAAATTCAATCCCAGCTTTTAGCCCGAAGGTTGCCAGAGAAATGATGCTAATCAGGATGACTGCTCCTGAAATAACAAAAAACCAGAACCTTTTACCTACAATATTAAACATCATTTCTTTCCTATGTATGGGCTAAACAGTGAAGCCCTCCGCGCCAGGCGAGTGCCCACAAATAAGCGCAGCAAGGTTCGGGTAACTACGATAGCAGTAAACATGCTTACCGCCACGCCGATAAACAGGGTCAGGGCAAAACCCATTACCGGAGCACTGGCAACAATGCTACTACCTAACCAGTAGAGAATGACGCAGACAATAAAGGTAGTTACATTGCTGTCCCTGATAGCTGTCCAGGCGCGATTAAATCCAGCCTCAATAGTTGCCCCTAATGTTCTGCCTGTCTGAAACTCTTCCTTCATCCGTTCAAAAATAAGCACATTGGCATCTACCGCCATGCCTATGGACAGGACAAAGCCGCCCAGCCCGGCTAGGGTAAGGGTTACCGGTATCAGCTTGAACAGTGCCAATACTAATGTCCCGTAGAAAACTAAAGCCAGGCTGGCTAGAACTCCTGACAGGCGGTAGTAAATAATCATAAATAGCATAACTATTATTATCCCAATCACTCCTGCTTTAAGGCTCATATCAATGAAATCAGCCCCCAGTATAGGCGACACGGTTTGCTCATAAATGGGAGTAAGGGGAATGGGAATGCGTCCAGCATTAAGCAGATTGGATAATTCACTGGCATCATTAAAGCTCAACCCCTCAATCACACTACATCTCTCTAGGGCATCCATCACAATAGGGGTTATAGGCTCATCGTCCTCGCCCCGAATTGGCTCATCACCAAGGAAAATACCCAGGGGCTGATTCAGAATGCGTGGCGTTATCTGCTCACACAGCTTCTTCCCCTCCTCAGTCCACTCAAAATATAATATTATTCTACCCATCCTATCCCTATCTACGTAGGTATCCTCCGTAAAGTAGTTGCTGCTAAGCGCTTTTTCCTGTCCATTAATTACTCCTGTAGCTGGAACCCACTTCGTCTCCCCATTTTCATCCGTTACTCGCTCCCGAAACTCAAGCAGTGCTGTCTGACCAACGAGCCTCTTTGCCTTCTCTGCCTCACTAACACCGGGCAACTCAACCAATATGCGGTCTTTACCCTGCCTCTGGATAACCGGCTCAGTTACCCCGAAAACATCAACCCTTCTTTCAATAACAGCTATGGCACCATTAATGGCTTCGGCTTCCTTGCCTGCCTCTACCTCAGACAAATCAGCCTTATAAACCATATGAACACCGCCCTGCAAATCCAGCCCCAACTGTATTCCCTCTCGTCCAAACCTTTCACTATCAATGGGCAGGATTACCCACAGGGCAAAAGCGAAAATGGCTAGTATTACTATAACAACCAGCGAATTCCTTCTCGTCATATCTTTTCACACTGCCTTACTCAATAGATGCTCCCGAATATAAGCCAGAGCCTCCTCTTTGGTAGTTAGCTCCCCTGATGCTTGTGCCTCACGCACTGCCTCTAGTAATTCTCCAATCTTAGGTCCCGGGCTCATACCAAAGATATTGATTAAATCATGCCCATCAACCAGCTTAGGCGGAATAACCAACCTTTCCTCTTGAAAGCGCTGAGTCAGTACATACTCTACCATTTGGGCATGCTCTTGCCAATGGGCTATATTTAGTTGTGGCCCCCTGGTGGCTAAATGGTCAGCCAGGCTCAAAAATAGTATATCAATTCCAGCCTCTCCAGTATCACGAAAGTAACGGTAGATAGCCTTATGCGAAGGAAGCTCATCATGACTCATCTGCCCCGGGCGGAGGTGATGCCTCACCATAATTTCCACCAACCTTACCTCTTTACTGCTAAACCTTAGCCTTTCTAGAATATTAGCTGCTGTAGTTGCCCCCTCCTTGCCATGGCCTAGAAAACGCAACCGACCTTGAGCATCAATGGCTTTGGTTTGAGGCTTAGCAATATCATGAAGAAGTGCCGCCAGTTTGAGTAGTAACCTTCTGGTGCTACCGCTGCTAACCTCAAGGTCAAAGTGCTGAGCCAGCACTGCTGACCACGGAGCAACAGCCAGAACCTCCTCACTGGCATACTCCCACCCTCCTTGCCTGAGCAGGAAATCAACAGCAATTACTGTCTTAAGGGAATGCTCAAAAACATCCCAGTAATGCTCCTTGGGTTGCTCAACCCCCTTTGTCTCAGCCATCTCAGGAATCAGAGCTGCGATTAGCCCCAGCTTATCAAGGTAGGGTAAAAGTTGCTCGGCTCGAGGAATAGCCAGTAGTCGAAGTAGCTCCTCTCTTACTCGTTCACTAGCTACACTGGCTATAAGGTGGGAATAGCGTTGAATTAGAGCCTCGGTCTCCTTATCAATACTAAACCCAAGCTCGGCAGCCAAACGCACCCCTCGTAGTAAGCGAGCTGCATCCGATTCAAAAGCTGTATCTGAAACAGCCCGAATCACACCCCGGTGAAGGTCATCCCAGCCATGAAAAGGGTCTATAAGTTGAACTTCTGTATAATCCTTCCCTAAGTCAACTGCCATTGCATCTATAGTGAAATCACGCTGTGCCACGTCTTGCTCAATGTTGCCTTTAAGCGTGGAGAAGTCAAGTTGCCATTGCCCTCTGGTTGAGGGTACTCCCTTATCAGCTAGAACTACCCTGCCTACCCGATTTACCTTATCCAGCAGGACATACTTACCGCTCAGAGCAGCAGCTACCTTGGCAGCAATCTCCAGCCCATCTGCAGCTACCACAATATCAATATCAGCTGTGCCCCTTCCCAGCAGCACATCACGCACAAACCCACCAACAACATACCATTGAATACCCTGCTCGGAAAGAAAATTGCTTACCTTGGTCAATAATGATAGGGCTCTGGGCTCAACTAAACTGCCCCTAAAATCCATCTTATCCATTCTAAAGCTAAACTATACTACCAAAGCACGCATTTATCAAGGGCGAATTAAGCAAAGCCATTTATCAGGGAAAAGAACGGACGGGTTATAAAATTGGGGCGAAAATCCCTTTCCCCGTTGGCTTGGGGTGAGCAGTGCTCAAGCCTATGGCTAACGCTTTTCCTTGGTTATGCTCTTGGCGATGCTCTTTAAGATAGAGAGGACTCCAATGACAGCACGCTGCACATCAAGAGGCTCTTCGGCTAGCACCCTGGCTACATAGGGGTCTAATCGCCCACCACTATAGGTTGGGTGTGCTTCAGCTACGCTGGGAGGCTGGGGTGACAGGTAGCCGGCTAAAGTAAATAGCTCATCCTCCTCAAAGCCTAAAGGCTGGGCAACTTTGCGCAGAATTGACGCTGAGGGAAAGCGCTCGCCCCTCTCTATCCGACCTAGATGTGATGCCGATACCCCTGACAGAGCCGCTAATTCTTGGAGTGTTAGTGGCACTGCCATTCGTTGCTGCTTGATTATCCTGCCTAACTCATTTCTACTAGTGTCACTCATGATTAAAGTATAATTCGCCAAATGGCAAAAGTCAAGAGGGTGTACTCATTCATATGATTGGTGACACATTGTCCCCTTGCCCTGTCATTACGAGCCGAAGGCGTGGCAATCCCCGGGCATTCCTGGAGATTGCTTCGGCACTTTGTGCCTCGCAATGACAATAGGAAGGGGTTCCTCCCCCTCTTGCCGAGTGAGGTTGCTTTCTCTAATTGGATTTGTAGCCAATTGGCTAAATAATCTCACCATAATACTTGACAACTGGCGATTTTATGGCTATAATATAACCATCTGTCATCATAGAGGTTATAGTTATGTTAGTGAAGACTAGGGTCTTTGAGTTGAGCAACGGAAGCTACAAGAACCTGTCTGAGTTAGCCAGGGTTATGGGCATATCAGTAAGCCAGGTTTATCGGGTGAGGGAAGGCAAGCGCAATATTAATCAAAAATTCATCATCGGGGCAATAAAAGCCTTTCCCGTACACAGGCTGGATGACCTTTTTTACCTTGTCCCTGAGTCGCCAACCGAAGACGAACCACTAGCAAGATAGAAACAGAAGACAGAGCCCACACAGCAATCACCAGAGAAGATTACCTCAGTTATAGAGGGATAGGATTAGCACCTTTTGCCATTTGGCAATTATAATAGCATTGTGTCACTTGGGATGGCAGTAGCCTAGGTCAGACCTACCGGGTCAATATCCACCGTCCACCCTTGGGGAATAGGTATTTGACAAAGAAAACTAGAGGGCTTCGAGCCGCGGAGTATGAGCTGCCACCGAAACCTGCCCCGTAGCCTATGAGTAAATGCCGGAGCCGGCCCGATTACACTGAGGTCGGCTATACCCTTTGAGTCTCTTTCCTCAATGAGCCGGCGCTTCATTTTTTCTGCCTCCCTCTGGCAAAGAGTATCGTTAGTATGGCTATAAACAAGCCAGGCCAGCCGGGTAAGGGGAGGATTATGAAGCTGGCGTCGGTAGGCAATTTCCTTATTATAAAAAGAGGCATAATCATATTTAGCTGCTGCCTGAATGGCATAGTGCTCTGGGGAATAGGTCTGGATGATAACCTGACCCCCTAAAGTGCCCCGCCCTGCCCTCCCCGCCACCTGACACAAAAGCTGAAAAGTCCTTTCCCCAGCTCTGAAGTCGGGCAGGTTCAATCCGGTATCAGCACTAACTACCCCCACCAGGGTAACCAGAGGCAAATCCAGCCCCTTGGCAATCATTTGTGTGCCAATAAGAATGTCAGCCTCATGGGTGCGGAATTTGCCTAATATCTCCTGGTGAGAATACTTCCCCTTAGTAGTATCACTGTCCCAGCGCAGTAGTCTGGCTTGGGGGAAAGCATAACTGGCTTCCTGCTCCAGCTTCTGGGTGCCAATGCCTAAAAACTTTATCCGGTGACTCAAGCACCGGGGGCAAATCTGGGGAACTGGCATTCTATAGTTGCACTGATGGCAGACTAAAACATCCTCGGTAAAATGATGAGTGAGGGCGACCTCACAGCGCTTGCAGCGGAGAACAAAGCCGCAGCTTCGGCATTGAATAAAGGTAGCCGCTCCCCTCCGATTAAGAAATAGCATTACCTGCTCCCCACCTCCCACAGCTTTAGCTACGGCTTGAGACAGAGAGCGACTAAAAAGGCTTCTGTTTCCTGCCTTAAGCTCGTCCCTTAAATCCACTACCTCAACCTGGGGTAAGGGTGAGCTTTGGCTGGGGGTAACCCGCTCCGGAAGCTGAAGCAGATGATAGCCTCCCCGTTGAGCATAGTAAAAAGTCTCTATATCAGGGGTAGCACTGCCTAGAATAACCACCGCCCCGGTTAGCTCGGCTAGCTTTATCGCTACATCACGAGTATGGTAACGCGGTGATTTATCATGCTGTTTGTATGTCCATTCGTGCTCCTCATCAATAACTATCAGACCCAGGTCAGGTTGAGGAGCAAAAATAGCACTCCGGGAACCTATAACTACATCAAATTCCCCATTCCTTATCCCCTGCCACTCATCAAATTGCTCACCCAGAGACAGCTTACTGTGAAGGACAGCTACCTTATGGGGAAAGCGAGAGGCAAATCGCTCTATAGTCTGAGGGGTAAGGGCAATTTCTGGAACCAGAATAATACCCCGTTTACCCAGCTTCACCGCCTCAGCCAGAGCCTGTAGGTAGACCTCTGTCTTACCGCTTCCAGTAATCCCGTGAAGCAGGAAAACGGCTGGGGAAGTATAGCCCTTTGCCAGCCGGAGTAGGCTGGATTGAATGGACTTAAAGGCTGATGTCTGAGCAGCGGTAAGGGTCAGCGGCTCTGATGGGGTAATATCCCGGTAGGAAATTGGTTCGCGTCTTACTTCAATCTGCTGAAGTTCAACTAAGCCCTTGCCCATCAGGGCTTCAACGACAGATGTTGAGCAATTAACCCTCTTTCTAGCCTCAGCCAGGGGTACAGCCTGCGATGCCTGTGACAGAAATTCAAGAAGGCTGGCTTGCTTATCACCCCTGCCTTGCTCACGCCGCCTGGCTGCTTCCTGCTGGGCTTCGCTAGTCGTCACCGCTAGCCGCAGGTAAGCCACCTTCTTCGGCTTTACCCTAACCCGCTCTAGCTCGTAGCTTTTGGCTACCAGACCCTGACCAATTAGTTGAGATGTTACCAGCTTGGCCTGTCTAGCCCCCAGAGCCTTCTCCACCTCCCTTAGACCAACCTTGCCCTGCTGCCTCCGAACTAGCTGAAGAACCTGCCTCTGTTCTGGGCTAAAAGAGGATAAATCCGGCTCAGGCGGAGTTGAGGGGCTGGAGATAAAGGTAACTGCCTTCCGCTCAAATCCCGGCGGTAGCATTAAAGCCACGGCGTCAAAAAGGGGTGAAAGGTAGTGCTCGCTTATCCACTGAGCCAGTAATACATGGGGGGGAGACAGTAGAGGGTAGGGCTCTATAACACCAACTATTTCCCTGGTCTCTTCCACTGCTGGATAATCACTCAGCTCTAAAACAATGCCCTGGAGGAGCTTATCGCCAAAGGGGACCCATACCGCCTGCCCTACATCAATACTCAGACCAGAGGGGATAGCATAGCTAAATGTCCTGCGCTGGGCTACTGGTGAATTAACACTAACCTCAGCATACCCCATCCTGTACTCCAGCAAGGTAGCTCCAATTTTAATCTTGCTTCGGTTTCTTTTCCCTGTCTATCCGCTTTTCTTTGAGGCGAGACGCCTTGGCACTGAGCCCGCGCAGGTAGTAAAGCTTAGCCCGCCGCACCTTCCCGTGCCGCACTACCTCTACCTTCTCCACCAATGGTGAACATAGGGGGAAGGTGCGTTCTACCCCGACACTATAGGCAATACGCCTCACCGTAAAATTTCCACCCTCAGCATTATGCCGAACCTTAATTACTACCCCTTGAAATAGCTGGGTGCGCTCCCTTCCTCCTTCTACAATCTTGGTGCTAACCTTTACCGTATCGCCAGGGGCAAGAGCCGGAATATTGGGATTCAGTTTAACTTCAATTAACGATGCCATGTTCATTCAGTAGTGCTCCTCCGTATCGGAGTTTATTTATCAATCCGATTTCTAAACATAAACTATACTCCCAATTGGCTAATTTATCAAGTAACTAGGAGGTAACCTTCACTACAACCAGGGATGAGGCTGGTAGTTATTCGGTAGACGTTAATGGACTTAGCGGTTCATTCATGGTAAAAAAGGAAGCACTTAACTGGACTATCCTCGGACCAGTTATCGCTGTGGTGGTCTTTTTAGCTATCTTCCTGCCCATCAGACTAAAGAGAAGAACAACCGCCGCTTAGGCTTCTCCTTTCAGCCTGTCTACTAACTTCCTCTCCTCTGAAGATAGATTAGCTTTGTCTAGTAGCTCGGGACGACGCTCCAGAGTGCGCAGGATAGACTGCTCACGGCGCCACTTGGCGATTTGACTGTGGTTTCCCGAGAGTAAAACCTCAGGCACTGACCATCCTCTATATTCAGCCGGGCGGGTGTATTGGGGGTATTCCAGCAGCCCGGTGGCATGAGAATCATCCACTGCCGAAACCTCAGAACCAAGAACCCCAGGCAGTAACCTGACCACAGCATCCACTACCACCATCGCTGCTAGCTCGCCGCCGCTAAGCACATAATCACCAATGCTAATCTCATCGGTAACTAGGTGCTGGTGCACTCGTTCATCAACCCCTTCATAATGACCACAGATAAGGATTAGATGACTATACTTTGATAATTCGCCAGCAATTCCTTGGGAAAAAAGCCGACCCTTCGGGGTAAGCAGGATAATTGGTAATGCGCCAACCCCTTCTTCACCCTGTATCTCCGATTTTAGTGACTCTACCGCCTCAAAAATCGGCTCTGGCTTGAGCACCATACCGGCACCACCACCATAAGCATAGTCATCAGCGGTGTGATGTTTATCATGAGTATAGTCTCGGATATTATGAATACTGACCCTCACCAGCTTACGGTCAATAGCCCGTTGGAAAATACCAGTATTAAACGGACCCTGGAACATCTCGGGGAATAGGGTTAAAATATGAATTTGCAAACTATTAATCCCTCTCTGTGTCTGGAAGCGTGTGTTCAGTTACCTCACCCTTAATAATTTCTATAGCATGAGGAATGACAGGTAGTATTACCTCAAGACACTCCCGAACTGCCTTAGGGCTACCCGGCAGGTTGATAATAAGGCACTTTCCCCTAACACCAGCCACAGCTCGACTCAATATAGCCAACGGCGTTACCTTAAGAGTTCCAGCTCTCATCACCTCACCAAAGCCAGGCACCACCTTATCCACTATGGAAAGGGTCGCTTCAGGGGTAACATCACGGGGACCAAGCCCGGTGCCGCCGGTAGTTAAAATAATATCTACATCACCTTCGTCTGCCCACTGGCTGAGCTTGCTGGCGATAATATCTACCTCATCAGGGATGACCTCATATTTAACTACGCGATTATCTAGTACGAAAGGACTATCCTTGATTACCTTACCACTCTTATCATAACGCTGTCCCTGCCAACCCTTATCACTAATGGTAAGTATGCCCAGATTAAACATAACACTACCTCTCCCAGGCCAGATTGTATTTTACCACATATAAAACATGTAGCAAAATCAGGAAATCTGAAAAATTTAACAAAAAGACTTGACAAACTGAGAGGGTTGTGCTTAGATGGTAGAAAGTGGGGGATTGTGGTAAAGTAAGGGAACAAGTGTAGGGCTAACTATGTTCTTTGGTGAATTTGAATATAAGATTGACGAGAAGGGTAGAGTGCCTGTCCCACCCAAGTTTAGGCAGGAACTAAAATATGGGGTGGTGTTAACTCCAGGGATAGAGAAGTGCATCACCGCCTACCCCCTACCTGAGTGGAAGAAGCTGGCGGCTACCCTTACTACCGGCTCAGTTACCCCCAGTAAATTAAGAAGGCTAAATCGGGCTGTTTTTGCTACCGCCTTCAGCCTCAATATTGATGGACAGGGCAGGATAGCCCTACCTATCCCATTGCGAGACTATGCCAAGATTGAGGATGAGGTAGTTATCGCTGGAGCCAATAATTATCTTGAATTATGGAATAAAGAGCAGTGGGAATCAGAAAAAGCTGCTAGCCAGGAGCAGGCTTGGCAAATTATAGAAAGCTTGGAGAAATATTGAGGAGCCTAGAGATGTTAGTCCCTACTCATGTCCCGGTTCTACTCCAAGAGACCGTGGAGGCACTCGCTGTCCAAGCCGGGGGTCGCTATGTTGATTGTACCCTCGGCGGTGGGGGGCACGCCGCCGCCATTTTAGACCAAAGCTCACCCGGCGGACAATTATTGGGCATTGATGCTGACCCAGAAGCTATAAAAATAGCCAAAGCCAGGCTTGATGCCTATAGCGGCTCAATTCTCCTGGTTAATGAAAACTTTGTTAATTTACAGGCTATTTGTCTTAAACATGACTTTTCTCCAGTGCATGGCATTTTATTTGATTTAGGGCTTTCTTCCCTTCAGCTTAATAGCAATGGTCGTGGTTTCAGCTTCCAGCATGACGCACCTTTGGACATGCGTTTCAGTCCCAGCCAAGAGGTTACCGCTGCTGATATCATTAATACCTCCTCTGAAGCTAAACTAGCTCGCCTGATAAAAATATACGGTGAAGAAGGCTACAGCCATCAAATAGCCCGCCATATTGTACAGGAACGTCCGATAAGGACCACCCTGCAACTGGCTCAGACGATAGAGCGAGCTGTCGGAACTAGAAGGGGTAGAATCCACCCGGCTACTAGAACCTTTCAGGCGCTGCGAATAGCGGTTAACCATGAGCTTGAGCATCTGGAAGCAACTCTAAAACAGGCGATTAACCTCCTCGGGTTTGACGGTAGGCTGGTTGTTATTAGCTATCACTCTCTTGAAGACCGCATAGTGAAACAATTCATGCACCAGGAATCAAGGGACTGTATTTGTCCACCAGGTACACCTGCCTGTATTTGCCAGCATACTGCCTCCCTGCAGCTAATTAATAAAAAGGCTATCACTCCTTCGCCGGCTGAGGTTCAGTTCAATCCGCGCAGCCGTAGTGCTAAATTGAGAACGGCTAAGCGCATTGATACTCAGGATAATTTAGCCTGGCTGAAAAACGCATTTCCCCCGCCTATGGTTAAGGCTGGGGTGATGGGTTCAAATTTACTAAAAAACTGAAGGGCTTTTTAGTGCTCTAGGTTAGATAAAAAATTTAATACTGCTAAGGAGGAGACTAAAAGTGTAAAAATTAATATGAGGCAAAGGGGCAGAATCTAGCTAATAAGGAGGGAGTAGATGAAAAGGCGGACTATTTTAACTTCTATTGATGTTGGTACTACTAAGATATGCACTACTATAGCTGAGGTAAATGATGGGGGTGGTATCCGAGTTGCCGGAGTAGGCGTTACCCCCTCTGAGGGGTTACACAAAGGTCTGGTAGTCAACATCAGCGACGCCAAGGAGTCAATTCGTGAGTCGGTGAAAAAGGCAGAGCAAGCCAGCAACTATAAGGTAGAGTCAGCCTATGTCGGCGTAACTGGTAGGCATGTCACCTCGCTGAATAACCGGGGGGTGGTAGCCATTACCCGTAATGACCGGCTGGTGCGACCGGATGACCTGAGGCGAGTGCTTCAATGTGCCCAAAGTGTCAAAACCCCTAGTGACAGAAGGCTGCTCCATGTTATCCCTCGGGGTTATGCCGTTGATGGTCAGGTAGGAGTCAAGAACCCGGTGGGAATGCATGGCTTCAGGCTAGATGTAGAAACACATGTCATTACTGCCGCCGTAACCTCTGTCCAGAACCTGGTGAAGTGTATCCGTGGCATTGGTATAGATATTGACGGCCTCGTCCTTGAGCCTTTAGCCAGCAGTGAGGCAGTATTGACCGAAGATGAGAAGCAAGTAGGGGTTGTATTAGCTGATATAGGTGGCGGAACTACAGATATCGCCGTTTTCAAAGACGGAAGCATCTGGCACACCTCTATTTTACCTGTGGCTGGTTATCAAATCACCAGAGATGTGGCTATCGGTTTGGGGCTGCCATTTGATGTGGCTGAGCAGATGAAGAAACGGTATGGCAGTGTCATGCCAGTTTACGAAAGTAAAGCAGAAAGTATCGGCACAATATCACAGGATGGACACGGGGTCTCCTATCAAGACTTGTGTGACATTATCAGAGCCCGGGTTGAGGAAATCATAAGGCTTATCCTGCTCGAGTTACCACGCTCTGAATATGAAACACTAGTCCCGGCTGGCTTGGTACTCACCGGAGGTAGCTCCAACCTTTCTGGCATTGAAGCACTGGGGCGTGATATAACACGACTCTCGGTAAGGGTAGGCGTTCCTACCAGTGTCCATGGTATCACCGATGCTCTTCGCGACCCGGCATATGCCACCAGTGTTGGTCTTCTGCTCTGGGGGGCAAGGCACGAAGGCACACAGGCTTGGCAAACTAGAGGATTTGGCGTAGGTCTACGGCGCCTAGTTTCCCGAATTAAGAATCTATTCCGCTAAACATTAAAGGCGGTAAAGAAAGGAGGAGGAAATGGCAAAAACAAGTTTTGTTCCAAACCCAGCCAAGATTAAGGTTATTGGCCTAGGTGGTGGTGGCTGCAATGCTATAACCCGTATGGTTAGAGAAGAAATTCAAGGCGTGGAATTCATTGCCATGAATACTGATTCTCAATCTCTGGCTATTACCGAAGCCCCAGCCCGCATCCAGCTTGGAGAGAAGCTTACCAAGGGATTAGGCGTGGGCGGTGACCATGCCCTGGGTCAGAAAGCAGCTGAGGAGAGCCGCGACGAACTTAAGGAGCTCGTCTCAGGGGCTGATATGGTGTTTATCACCTGCGGCATGGGCGGTGGTACTGGCACCGGGGCTATCCCTATCGTGGCTGAAATAGCTAAGCAGAGTGGAGCCCTGACTATTGCCGTAGTTACCAGACCATTCTCTTTTGAAGGCATCCACCGCTGCCAGGTGGCAGAAGAGGGTATTGCCCGCTTGCTAGGCAAGGCTGACACCCTTATCATTATCCCCAATGACCGCCTGCTCGACCTCTGTGACCAGAAGATGGGCGTGGATAACGCCTTTAAGCTAACCGATGACGTATTAAGACACGGTGTCCAGGCTATCTCTGAAGTTATCACTGCCCCCGGGCTGATTAACCTTGACTTTGCTGATGTCAAGGCGGTGATGAAGGATGCCGGTCCAGCTTGGATGTCCATAGGCATCGGTTCAGGTAAAAACCGAGCTGCGGATGCAGCTAAGGAGGCCTTAGCTAGCCCAGTATTAGACGTTTCCATTGAAGGGTCAAAAGGGGTATTATTCAACATTGTTGGCGGTAGTAGCCTTACCCTGGTTGAAGTTAATGAAGCCGCCCAGGTAATCAAGGAGGCTGTTGACCCCGAGGCTAACATCATCTTTGGCGTGGCTTATGACCCCACTATGAATAACGAGGTGAGGATTACCCTAATCGCCACCGGATTCATTTCCAAGACAGGGTCGGTCGGTGTTAGCAAGGAAGACGAGTTTACACAACTCCTTAGAGGCTTGAAGGGCGAGGAAGAACTGGATGTTCCTTCATTCTTGCGTCGCCCCCTGTTCAGCCACCGGCGCCAGGCAATAACGCCGCAAACTCAACTTGTTAGGACACCCCTACACACTCCAATTCGTTAGAGCTCTCGGGGAAATCACCTTACTAATGAAAACCTGAGATTAGCGGAAAGGCTGTAGGTGCTCTAGTGCCCTACAGCCTTCTTGTTTCTTAAAAAGCTTGACAAATACTACATATTGTGGTATATTAAATTCATTATACTATATAATGTGTAGTATTTATTATGAACTGTCCCTATTGTGGCTATCATGACTCCAAGGTTATAGATTCTCGTAATGTAAACGAGGGCATACGCCGACGCCGCCAGTGCTTAAATTGCAGCTCCCGTTTTACCACCTATGAGCGATTACAGCCAGCCAACCTGTTCGTGATTAAGAAAGACGAGAGACGTGAAGAGTTTAACCGGCATAAACTGCTGACCGGCATTCGCAAGGCTTGTGAAAAACGACCACTACCCAGTGACACTGTAGATAGACTTGCCGATGATATAGAGGCTGAGCTTTACCACTTAGGTAAGGCAGAGATACCCAGCGCCGTCATCGGCGACATGGTAATGGCAAGGTTAAAGAGCCTGGATTACATTGCCTATATCCGCTTTGCCAGCGTCTACCGGGAGTTTACTGACATCACTGCCCTGAAACAAGAAATAGATACCCTGCTCAGTGCAGGTGCTGAAATATCTCAACCTGCCGGTCAGTTACCCCTGCTCCCCGACAACAGATTAAAGAAACTGGCCAAAAACCGTAGAAAAAGTCGCCAATGAACACAAGCTAAGCCCGGTAAACAAGCGAAAATATAGAGAAATACTAAATCTGGAGGATACTGTGTCAGATAATCGTGGTCAAAGAGATAACAGCGAGAGCCTGCTCAACCGCACCCACATCGCCCGGGCTGTCTTTGCCGCCGCTGAGTCTATGGGTATGGCTGATAGAGAGCTAATTGAGCAGCTCACCGGTCAGGTAATTAAACGCCTGGAAAAGTCCAAACCCCTGCCCCAAGCCGAGCAACCCCTACCCGGAATGGAAGACCTTGTCCTCAAGTCCCAGCGTAGACAGAAACGCCTGCCCACCGGGCCTGAAATTCAGGCTATGGTGGAAGAAATCCTGGCCAGTAAAGAACCACTTCAGAAAGAGGAGGTTAAACCCAAAATGGAGACAACCACGGTTAAGCCAGCGGCTAAGGCTGCTGGCCCGGTCAATCTGAGTGAAAACGCCCTTCATGTTCTGGAAAGGAGATATCTAAGGAAAGATAAGCAGGGGCAGGTTATTGAAACAGCCGAGGAAATGTTCCACCGTGTAGCCCAGGCCATTGCCTCAGCCGAGCTCATCTACCACCCTGAGGCAGATGTTAAGGCTAGGGAAGAAGAATTCTACGGGTTAATGGCAAACCTGGAATTCCTGCCCAACTCCCCCACCCTGATGAATGCCGGCAGGGAGTTAGGCCAGCTCTCAGCCTGCTTTGTCCTTCCCGTGGAGGATTCAATGGAATCTATCTTTGATGCGGTGAAAAATACTGCCCTCATCCACAAAAGCGGTGGCGGCACCGGATTTTCCTTCTCCAGATTAAGACCAGAAAAGGACCGCGTTGGCTCTACTGGCGGGGTAGCCAGTGGCCCGGTCTCCTTCATGCGAGCCTTTGATACCGCCACCGATGTCATTAAACAGGGGGGCATGCGCCGTGGGGCAAACATGGCTATCCTTAGTGTTGACCATCCCGATATCATGAACTTCATAGAAGCCAAGGATGACCCCACTGCCTTTACCAACTTCAATCTCTCAGTGGCGGTAACTACTGAATTTATGGAAGCAGTCAAGGCTGGCACTGACTATAATCTGGTAAATCCACATACCAAAGAAACTAAGGCCAAGAATGCTAAAGAGGTATTTGATAAGATAGTGGCTCTGGCTTGGAAAACAGGCGACCCCGGCATTGTCTTCATTGACCGAATAAATCAGGATAACCCCACCCCACATCTGGGCAGAATTGAAAGCACCAACCCCTGCGGTGAGCAGCCCCTCCTCCCCTATGAGTCATGTAATCTAGGCTCCATCAATCTAGCAAGGATGCTACGAACCACAAACGGAACTGCTGAGATTGATTACCCTAAGCTGGCTAAAACAGTAAAAACTGCCGTCAGGTTTTTGGATAATGTCATTGATGTCAATAAATTCCCCCTACCTCAAATAGAGGAAATGACCAAGAAAACTAGAAAAATAGGGCTTGGGGTAATGGGGTTTGCTGATACGCTAATCATGCTGGGCATCCCCTATGACTCAGAAGAGGCGCTGCAGATTGCCTCCACCATTATGCATTTCATAAATGAAGAGGCATATAACGCCTCGGTAGAATTAGCCACGGAGCGAGGAGTCTTCCCTGCCTTTAACGGCAGTATCTATGATGTCCCTGACGGCCCCCGACTAAGAAATGCATCCTGCACCACTATCGCCCCTACCGGCACCCTGAGCATAATAGCTGGCTGCTCCAGTGGCATTGAGCCCCTTTTTGCCCTGAGTTATACCCGAAATATCCTGGATGGTGCCCATCTCATAGAGGTAAACCCCTACTTTGAGGAGATAGCCAGGAGTGAAGGCTTCTACTCCGAGGAGCTTATGCAGCAGCTGGCATCAGGGGCTAAACTCGGCGATATAGACGGGGTCCCCGATAGAGTCAAAGGATTATTTGTCACCGCCCATGAGATAACCCCGGAATGGCATGTCAGGATGCAGTCCGCTTTTCAGAAGTCAACTCATAACGCTGTGTCTAAAACAGTCAACTTCCCTCAGGAGGCTACCAGGGAAGACGTAGCCAAGGTCTATATGATGGCTTATGAACTGGGGCTAAAGGGGATAACCATTTACCGGGATAGGAGCCGTGAGGCACAACCGTTAAGCACTGCTCAGGTGGAAAAGGTTGAAGGCGCTGGGCTTACCCCCAGGAGAAGGTCAAAGGTAACCTCTGGGGTAACTGAAAGGGTAACTACTGGCTGTGGCTATATCTATGTAACCGTAAATTCTGATGAGCGGGGTATATGTGAGGTTTTCTCCAGCTTGGGCAAGGCTGGCGGCTGTGCCTCAGCCCAACTTGAAGCCACCTGCCGCCTTATCTCTCTGGCGCTAAGGTCAGGGGTAGATGTCGCCTCGGTAGTCAGGCAGCTCCGCGGTATCCGCTGCCCATCCATTGCCTGGGAGGAGGGAAAGGCGGTGCTCTCCTGCGCCGACGCCATTGCCAGCGTCTTGGAAAAACATACAACTGGTGATAACAAGCCTGAGCTTCACGACTATGGCTTAGCCAAAAATCTAGCCGGGCAGTGCCCTGAGTGTGGCAACCTGCTCGCCTATCAGGAAGGCTGCTTCATCTGCCCCACCTGCGGCTATACCAAGTGCTGAACATATAAAATCTAAGGACAAGGAGGTGAACTATGACTGAACAGCCTGTCAAAAAAGAAATGAAGGTTGCCTTCCCTGAAAATCTTAGAGGCGGTGTGTATGCTAACAACATGGTCGTTACCCATACCAAGGAAGAGTTTATCCTGGATTTCATGATGATAACACCTCCCGTTGGCTCGGTGACAGCACGGGTGGTTATTAGCCCCGGCCATATGAAAAGAATGATTTCTACCCTTAGAGCTAACCTGGAAAAATACGAGTCCAAGTTTGGCAAACTGACTGAAGCTGCCGAGCCTTCCAAACCAGCAATAGGCTTCCACCCCCCATCAGAATAGGAAAAGTGAAAAATGTAATTTGACCTCCTATATCAAAAAGGCTGCCGCTCTGCCTGTCGGTTATCCCCTGTTCACCTCACACCACTCTCCCTATTCGCAATTACCCCCAATAGGCTATATAATTGAGAAAACACAACATGAAGGGGAGGTGAAGTATGACGGATACACTAGACAGGGTAATGATATTCATTGATGGCAGTAACCTCTACCACTCCCTCAAGAGCTTTTTCAATAGAGCTGATATAGACATGGGTAAGCTCGGTAAGAAGCTCTTGGACAAGCGTCGGTTGGTAAGAATCTACTACTATAACGCTAAGGTAGGCCATAAGGAGGAGCCAGAGCGATACCGGGACCAGCAGGCATTCTTTGCCAGTGTCAGTGCCATACCTTACTGTGAGCTGCGTTTAGGCCGCCTTGTTTACAACAACTGGCCTAACAGCCCTCCTTACGAAAAGGGGGTTGACATACAATTAGCTACTGACTTGATAACTCACAGCTTTAAGAACAATTATGAGGTGGCTATTCTGGTCGCCGGCGATAATGACTATGTAGGCGCTCTCCAGGCAGTAAAGGACAATGGCAAGAATGTAGAGGTTGCCTTGTTTGGTAAAGAGCGGACTTCCCGCCAGCTAAGGGTAGTAGCCGATAAAATACTAACCGTAAACGCTCGGTTTCTCAACGGCTGCTGGAAATAAATAAAAAGTCAGTAAATAGCCTTATGGGTTGGAATGAAATTAAAAAAGCTAGGCAGCGGCTTTCCCGGGAACAGGGCACTATCATCAAGGATTGGGGGGGCAGGCTCCCCATTGCCCTTATCTACCCCAACTCCTACTATGTAGGCATGTCTAACCTGGGGATTCATACCATCTATAGTTTGCTCAATAGTTACAATGGAATCGTTTGTGAGCGAGCCTTCTGGGAAAGGGAAAATAGAGCTCAACAAATTCCTCCCCTATGTTTGGAATCCCAGCGACCACTTTCCGATTTTGCTGTCCTTGCCTTTTCCATCACCTATGAACTTGATTACTTTAACGTAGTGTCGATTCTTAACGCCAGTGGCATACCTCTTTATGCTGCTGACCGTGATGAGAGACATCCATTAGTTATAGCTGGTGGTCCCTGCATCATAGCTAATCCCCTCCCTTTATCCCCCTTCTTTGATTGTCTCTGTATCGGTGAGGCAGAGCCAATGCTTCCCATCATACTGCCTGTACTATCTGAGGGCATTAACGGTAAGCGCTCCGATTTGCTTAAGGCGCTAGCCTCACTACCTGGTGTTTATGTGCCTTTAGCACACTCTGGGGCTCCTGTGGTTCGCCAGTGGGCAGCAAATTTGGATGACTTACCTGTTGCCTCCACTATACTCACCCCCGACACTGAGTTAGGCAACTTATACCTCATTGAGGTAGAGCGGGGCTGCAACTGGGGTTGCCGTTTTTGCCTTGTCAGCAGTAGCTTTCGTCCTATGCGCTTTCGCTCCCTGGATAGGCTAATATCTCAGGCTAAGCTAGGGCTTAAGTATAGAAAGCGCCTGGGATTAATAGGACCTGCCGTTTCCGACCACCCCCAGATAGAGGAGCTGCTGATTAAGCTACGGCAAATGGGGGCTGAACTCTCCACCAGCTCACTGCGAGTGAAGCCCCTTTCCCGCATAGTATTGAGGGAACTAACCGAGGGAGGAGCACAAACCATTACACTTGCCCCTGAGGCTGGTTCCCAGCGCCTGCGCCACGTTATTAAAAAAGGCATCTCTGAAGACGATATTCTGGAGTCAATAGGCAAAGTCGCTGAGTACAACCTCAAACAGCTCAAGCTCTACTTCATGCTCGGCTTGCCCTCAGAAACTGATGAAGATGTAGAGGAAATCATAAACCTGGCCCTTCACTGCAAGAGCATACTTGACCGGCGGCAAAGTGGCACCCGCATTACGCTCAATATTTCCCCCTTTGTCCCCAAGGCAGGCACACCCTTCCAGTGGCTACCTGTGACCCCGCCCCCCATTCTAAATCGCCGTCTATCTCTACTCAAAAAAAGCCTTCCCCCAAAAGGAATTGAGCTTAAATGGGAAAGCCCGGTTTGGAGTCAGGTTCAGGGGGTCTTAGCCCGGGGCGACGCTAAAATAGCTGAGGTGCTGGCTAATATAGAGGAGGTATCGCTATCCGGCTGGCGTCACGCTGTAGCCAAATGCCATTTAGATATTGATTTTTATGCTCACCAGAGGTGGGATTTTGCTCAAAAACTACCCTGGGCAATACTGGATTCAGGCACTAAGCTGGCTCACCTTGAACTTGAACTAAATAAAGCCCTGTCCCGGACTACCGTTGAGCCAGTTCAGCAACAGGGCGAAGAAAGCACCTGCAATAGCTGAAAGCAACACGAAAACTAGCCCATACAGAACCGTTTCACCTCGTAGTGTCCAAAACGAAACCAAGGTGTGAAACTCAATGTTATTGGGTAGGTAAACTGCTAGAATGGTATCACCCCCAAATCCCAATAGGCGGTCTCCTATAATATATTCTTGCTGCTGTCCCTTAGTCATGGGTGGAACTACTATGTCATGTGCGGTTTCCGCTCCGTGTTCAAACTTTATGACCCATCTCAGAGTGTGACTCTGAACGTTTGCTTGCACACATGAGACAGTTAACGTGAAGCGTGGCCTTGTGTCTTTAAGAAAGGGGAGCCAGCGCACATGACGCTGCCACCAACCCAAAGGTTCAGCCCTCAAATCATAGTAGTGATGAGGAGGTAAGCCAGGCCAACCCACCGTTTGTGATGCTGACATATTAACACCTCATCAGCAGGATTGCATTTCTTATTATTTTGTACTCAATTCAATGGTACTGTTTACAGATTCTTTGCCCACCTGACCGCATTTAGGAAAATCTGGAAGCCGTCGCCATACTGCTTGGCTCAATATTAACCCAGCATTTTCTCCAGGCTCCCCCGCCACACCGCCTCCATTTGCTCCAGAGCCAGGTCTATATAGCTGTCAATAACTAACCGCTTACCACCTACCACTCCCAGCTTGGTTAACGGCACTTGGTCGGCGGCTGCCATCGCCTCCAGCTCTTTAACCCTGTCTGGTCTCGCCGAGACAATAATTCTTGACTGCACTTCGCCAAATAGGGCAGCATCAACCCTTCCCTCAAACTGCCATCTCTCTCCCTTAAAACCAACCCCCCGGCGTAAACAGCACTCGGCAAGGGTAATTGCTACCCCACCATCAGAACAGTCGTGAGCCGAAGCAATAACCCCCCGCCCAATAGCCTTCAGGCAACAGGACTGCACCCTCTTCTCCAGGTCTAGGTCAATATGAGGTCTGCCCCCCACCACCCCATGAATCAGTTCAAGGTACTCACTACCCCCCAGCCCTTCGTTGTCAAAGCCACTGCCCAGCAGAAATACCTGGTCACCCTCACCAGCAAAGCCCATATCGCACCGCCGGTCTACATTCTCAATTAGACCTACCATGCCACATATTGGTGTAGGATAGATTGCCCCTTCCTTTGCCTCATTATACAGGCTGACATTGCCGCTGATTACCTGAATGTTCAACCTGCGGCAGGCTCTACCTATACCACGAATACACTCTTTAAGCTGGTAGTAAACATCTTTGCTCTCTGGCTTGCCCAGGTTAAGGCAATCAGTAACCGCCATGGGCTTGGCTCCAGTGCATACCAGATTGCGGGCAGCCTCAGCCACAGCTATAACTCCGCCTGCATAGGGGTCAAGGTAGCAATAGCGCCCATTCCCATCCACGGTAAATGAGAGCCCCTGCTTACCCCCCTTCACCCCCAGCACCCCCCCATCACCATTGGGGAGACTAATAACATCAGACTGGTAAGCCTGGTCAGAGTGACGGAATATCCATTCCCGACTGCAAATATTGGCTGATGCCAGCAATTTAACCAAAACGGATTGAGCTGTCTTCTGAGTCAGGTCAGGAAGATCCTCTAGGTCAAGGCACTGAAGCCGCCTTAACCACGCTGGTTTCCTCACCCGATAACTATACATCGGTGGGTCAGTGAGTAGCTTTATCGGGGCTTCAGCCACCACCACCTCACCCTCCCTAACTCTAGCCAGCCCATCATCAGTAACCTTGCCGATGATGTCACAGCGAAGCCCCCAGCGGTTAAATAAGCCTTTAACCTTATCCTCAAATTCCCTCTTGACTATTATCAGCATTCGTTCCTGTGTTTCGGAGAGCATAATCTCATAGGGGGTCATCCCTGCCTCTCGGCGAGGCACCTTGAGCACATCAAGCTCTATGCCGTTACCAGCTCTGGCTGCTGTTTCTACCGTTGAGCTGGTTAAACCGGCAGCACCTAGATCCTGCATACCTACCAGCCAGTCGGTGTCGGCTAGCTCAAGGCAGGCTTTAATAAGCAGCTTCTCCAGACTTGGGTCACTGGCTTGAACTGCGGTGCTGGGCTCAGCCCCAGCCTCAAATGTTCTTGATGCCAGCCCTGAGGCACCATGAATCCCATCCCGCCCCGTTTCAGCCCCAACTATCATCAGCAGGTTACCCACCCCGCTGGCTCTGGCTCTAACTAATTTCTTTACCTCCACAATACCCACACACATAGCATTAACCAGCGGATTGGTTGAATATGATCTGGAAAAATAGACCTCTCCGGCGATAGTAGGGATACCTAGCGTATTCGCATAGTCAGTAAAGCCAGCCACTGCCTTACTGAATAGATACCGATTATGGGAGTCATCCAGAGGGCCAAACCGTAAAGAATCAATAGCTGCTGTTGGGCGAGCCCCCATAGTTAGAATGTCCCTTACCACCCCACCCAACCCGCTGGCTGCCCCGTGGTAGGGCTCAATAGCCGATGGGTGGTTATGGGATTCAATTTTCATTACTACTGCTAGTCCATCACCGATGTCCACTGCACCGGCATTCTCTGTCCCCAATTCCACTAATACCCTCCTGCTGGGCGCAGGAAACAGCTTAAATAAAGGCTTGGAATGTTTGTAACCACAATGCTCACTCCATAGCGAGCCAAACATGCCTATCTCTGTAATTGTGGGCTCTCGGCCTAACTTACCGACTATTAGTTCATACTCTGCTTCGCTTAAAGCCACTTCGTCTAGTATTCGCTTATCAATGGACATAAACCACCGCCTTTACCAAAGGAATTCTGAAGAGGCATAACCCAACACTAGGGAAATAGGTTTACTAACCCAGTAGCTCGGTTACTACCGAGTTTATCTCTCGTCCATCCGCTCTCCCCTTAAGCTGAGCAATGAGCTTGGGCATAACCTTTCCCTTGTCACCGAGTCCCTGTGCCCCTACCTCCTCAATAACTTGGCGAGCCTCAGCTATAATTTCCTCCCTGGTCATCTGTTCCGGCAGGTATCCCTGGAGTATAGCCAGCTCAGCCTCTTCTTGAGCCACCAGGTCATCGCGCTTTCCCAGCCTGAAGGCTTCAATACTCTCCTTGCGCTGCCTAATCTCCTTGGCAATAATGCCAAGCAGAGCTGTATCATCTAAAGGAGCTTGCCGGGCAATCTCAGCATTTTTAGCCGCTGCCATCACTAAACGAATGACTGAGCGCCTTACCTTGTCTCCACTCCTTATTGCCTGCTTAAGGTCATCAGAAAATTTTTGTTTTAAATCCACTTCCATTTAAAACCAGCAAAAGATACTTGCTACCTTCTTAATGCGCTAGACGTCTTACGTCTCCTAGCTGCTGCCTTCCGCTTACGCTTAATGCTGGGCTTCTCATAGTGTTCTCTACGACGTGATTCAGCTAGGATACCATCCGACTGCACCCTTTTGTTAAACCGTTTGAGTAAACTCTCAAAGCTCTCGTGATCACCGGCGACTACATTCGCCACATAGCCTCACTCTCCTTTTTTAACCTCACTTATAATACCCTGTTTATTAAGGGAAGATTAATAAAATAATCTTATACCATCGTATTTTAGACAGCATAAGCCATTCTGTCAAGGAACTGTGCTCGTTCATATGATTGGTGACACATTGTTCCCTTTCCCTGTCATTGCGAGCCGAAGGCGTGGCAATCCCCGGGTATTCCTAATGCCCGCTCCTCCTTAATATCTCGCCAGCCGCCACCACGCCCGAAGCTGAAGCCTGGACTAAACCACGACTAATACCAGCTCCATCACCAGCAGCAAACATATTGCTAACCTCGGTCTCCAGACTGGGGCTGAGTTGAGGTCGGCAAGAATAGAACTTCACCTCAACCCCGTAAAGCAGGGTGTGGGGTGAGGCAACACCCGGAACTAGCTTATCCATTGCCTGAATCATCTCCACCAGCCCGCTCAGGTGACGATAGGGAAGGACAAAGCTAAGGTCGCCAGGGGTAGCACTCTTTAAGGTGGGGTGAACTAAGCCCCGCTCAATGCGCCCTGGGGTAGAACGCTGACCTTGCATCAGGTCACCCAGGCGCTGCACCAGCACCCCACCACTAAGGATATTAGCCAGCCTGGCCAGATACTTACCATAAGCAATAGGCTCCCGAAATGGCTCGGTGAAGGTTGTGCTCACCAACAGGGCAAAATTAGTATTGCCAGTTCTACGGTTGGCATAGCTATGCCCGTTAACTGTAATTACCGGGTCATAACCCCCCGTAGATTCCATAATCACCTCACCAGCCGGACACATACAGAATGTTCTAATCCGGTCATCAAAGCTCTTTGACAGGAACTCCAGTTTTGCCTCATGTAGCACATCGGTCAACTTTTCCATCACTGCCACTGGCACCTCCACCCTAATCCCAACATCAATAGGGTTATTATGCGTGGTTAGACCAAGTCGTTTAGCTTCTGTAGATAACCAGTCCGCCCCCTCCCTGCCTGGTGCCAGAATCAGATAATGACAGTCAAACCTTTCCCCACTACTAGTCTCAACCCCCTTAACCTCGCCATTATCAACAATCACCGTGGAAGCTATTACCTCAAGCCTAAGTTCCAGGCGTGGAGCGAGGTAATCCCGCATAGCCTTGAGTACCAAACGGCAGCGCTCAGTGCCTAAATGACGAAGAGGCATCGGTATCAGCCGCAATTGCACCAGAGAAGCCTGGCGGCGCAACTCATCAACCCCATCCCCCACCCCGTAGAGCTTATTTGGAGCGCCGAACTTTAGGTAGGTATCATCAACATACTTAATCAGGCTCTCGGTATTACTCTCCCCAAGGTAATCCCTCAGCCGACCCCCCACCTGTGATGATAATGTTAGCTTACCATCACTAAAAGCTCCAGCCCCACCTAAACCGCAAACCAGATTGGTGCGTTTATCAATATCCTCCCCCTTCTCTATAAGTAAAATACTGAGGTCGGCTGCCCGAGACAGCTCTAAAGCGGCAAAGATACCCGCCGGACCACCCCCCACAATGATAACATCGTATTTCTTAGCCATCTTATTTACCACTGCCATTGTATAACCCCCTAGCTTTAATCGTCAAGGAAATGGATTTATTGACATTGTTCATCAACCTCACCCCCTTTATCCCCCCTTCAAAGGAGAGGGGGAAGAGGTTTTTAGAGAGGGGCTTCGCCCCTCTCTTACTTACACTCCCCCTTCCCTTATTAAGGGAAGGGGGTCAGGGGGATAGGTTACCAGACCATCGCCTATTTGACATTTGCCAGTTGGCGAATTATTATTCAAATAGAGAGTTAGCCAAATAGTTGAGCAGTAAGGGTTAGAGTAATGGTGGTGGAACAGAAGAAGCAAGGGACAGAATTTATCTCGGCTACCATCCACGAACTTAAAACCTCTCTCACCGCTATTATTGCCGCCGCCGAGCTCCTTGCTGATGAACTCCAGCAAGGCGAGAAGAGCTTGATTGGCAAGCTCATCCGAAGCATTATCCGAAATGCTCATAGCATAGATGAGAAGCTGCCTCACGCCCTAGAAGTGCAAAGATTACTCACCGGGAATCTCCAACTTAACCCTGAGCCTGTTGCCATAGGGCAGGTTATCCATAATGTGGTGGCACTTTTTTACCCTAAAGCTCTAAAAGAAAAGCAATCTCTAACCCTGGAATTGCCCGATTCTTTGCCCCTGGTCAAGGCGGATAGTCAGCATATAGAGCGGATTCTGCTAACCCTGGTAGCCAATGCCAGCAAGTTCACCCCAGAAGGCGGCAAAATAAAGGTAAGTGCCTGGCAGGATAACAACACCTTAGTGGTTCAGGTAAGTGACACCGGGATAGGCATCCCCCCTGCGGAACAGGAACGAATATTTCAGCCCTATTACCAGATTAAGCAGGGTGGAGGCAAGCTGACTGGCAGCGGGCTTGGCCTGGCTATTGCTAAATCCATTGTTGAGCTTCACGGTGGTAACATTTGGCTGAAGAGTGCAGTCGGGCAGGGCAGCAGTTTCTTCTTCTCCTTGCCCTTATCAAGTAGTCAGTAAGTGCTGACATTGTAGGTTTAATATGAAAGTAGTAGTAATTGATGACTCTCCCGACGTTGCCGAGGTTGTCTCTCTATGCTTTCAACTGCGCTGGAGCGGCACTACTGTGGTTTCAGCTAGCGAAGGTGCCAGGGGACTAGAACTTATTGAAACTGAGAACCCCGATGTGGCTATCCTGGATATAGGCCTGCCCGATATGGATGGCATTCAGGTCCTGCGCCAGATACGGAACTTCTCCCAAGTGCCAGTGATAATGCTAACGGTGAGGGGTGAGGATGCTGATATAGCTAGATGCCTTGAGCTGGGGGCAGATGACTATATAGTAAAGCCCTTCAGCCATATTGAACTGCTCGCCCGGGTGCAAGCCGTGTTGCGCCGTGTCCAGGGGCTGCCGGTTACTGGGGAGCGCCCCTTTGTTAGCGGTAAACTATCGGTCGACTTCGCCAGAAACGAGGTCAAGGTGGAGGGGAAGTCAGTAAAGCTTACTTCCACTGAATACAAGTTGCTTTGCCACCTCGTCAGGAATGAGGGACATCCGCTCACCCATGAAAACCTGTTAAGAAAGGTATGGGGAGAAACATATATTGACGCCAGAGACCTCCTCAGGGTGCATATTCAGCACCTGAGACAGAAGCTGAGGGATAGTGTTGAGTCACCGACTATTATCGTTACCGAGCACAGAATAGGCTACAAGTTTGTCAGACCAGCAAACCCTTAGCTTTTTATTCAGTAACCCGGTGGCACTCATACCCTGTTGAGCAAGGCAGAATATTTAGGGGCATAACTTAAAAACTAGGTATATACTGCCACCACCACTGCTTCCTTGATATTATGCTCATCAAAGAATATAACCGCCAGCTTCCTGCCAACAGCCATTTCCCCTGCCGGCAGGTTTCTGGCTACAGCAATACCTTCCAGGTAAGCCTTGTAACTGCCTGATAGCTGGATAGTGGCTGTGTAGTCACCGGGGTTGAAACTCTTTAGCACCGCCTTTCTCAAACTCATCTCCATTAGCCTCCTTCAAAACCTGCTCCCCTGAAGAATAACCTGGTATTAAGGGTGTCTAAGAGGGGCGTTAGCCCCTCTTTATTGATTCCTTCCCCCTCTCCTTTGAAGGGGGGATAAAGGGGATGAGGTAGATGAATAATCCCTATACCTCCCCCAGTGATAACTTTTCCTCATATTCCCCGCGGCGAGGATTATAAATCAGGCTTAGCCCTAGCACCCTCCTCTTCTCCCCACTGAGCCCAGCTCGGTTGTCAGTTATATCAATGACATCATGCAATTGTTGACCGCAATTAACCGGGATTCTAATAGCCCCCCTGGCTGATTCTATTTCAGCCTGTCTTAAGTAGGCTTCTCCCCGTTCTTGAGCCTTCTCAATAGTATCTATGTTCCTGTCCTCCTGTTGGCTCAGCCTATCATAGACCTTGGCTATCTGAGTCCACGAGAAGGAATCAGCAATCACCGGCTCCCCCTTTACCGGGTCGTAGCCCTCAACTTGAACCCGATTAAGCTCCCAGGCTCTCTTTTGGTATCTGCCCTCAAATATGGGATGAGACGAACCGTAGGAATAAACCGAATTGTCAGCCGGCTGGGGATTTACCACATAGACCTCATTGCCCTCAATAAACACTACATCGGGGACGAATGACAGCAACTTTTTAATAAGAATATCGCCCCGGTTATCGGCATGGATGGCAAAGTCGGGGTAGTAGTTAGTTATAACTGATGACTGGGATTTAACCTTAAGCTTCAATCCCACTCTGGCTAGGATGAATTCAAGGATTTGCTTAACATTCATCTCATCGGTTTCCTTATTCCATCGGAACTGGTGTCTGGCTCTCCAATTTTCAATTAACCCCCAGCCATCGGCGGCATATAAAATAAGACTGGACTTACCGCCAGCCGAGGTATGCTCATAGCCATTAACCCAGAAGGCTTGACCTGAGCTAACCTCGTTTCCCTCAGAGGTAGCATAGCCGGGGCTGACCTCTAACTGACAACCTGTGTCAAGGACTGATAGCTCCCCTTCTCCTGGTGAGGCATATTGACCATCGTCATTCCGTAGCTCAACAATTAGCCTACCCTGGCTTTCAGTAAGCTCCTGCCTTAAAGACAGCACATCAGCGGTTAAATCAGTACTCTCCTCGGCTAACTTAGCTCGCCACACACCGCAAGGGGTAGACAGCCAGCAGTAATCGCCATGATGGGCAATAGCCATACCATACTCGCTTGACAGCTCAAACGGCACTGGCTCGTGCCATAGATTATCAATGAACTTGGCGTTGGAGTATGACCGGAAGGGACGATTATAGGCTTCGGTGCCAGTAAACCTCTCAATGAAGAAACACCAATAGACATCCGGCTTATCCATAAATGCCCTATGGTATTCAAAGTTACCATCTGATGGTGCTGAGGCGAACTCCTTTAACGATGACCAGCTACCGGGGGATACCTCACCGCCATCACCATAAACAAGCGACCACAGCTTAAAATTGCCGTTCTGATCCTTCCCGGTGATAAAGAGATTCCAGTCGCTATCATAGACGGTAGCCACTCCTGACAGGTCGCCGGTGGTCTTATCCCAGGCAGTTTTATTCTGCCACTCACCGTTTACATACTTCTTGACATAGAGGGTTGTCTGGTCAGCAAAGAATAGGGCAATATCGCCGTTTGGCTTATAGGCGGCAGTTATGCCGTAAATGGCGGTGGTGGGGCAGTAATCAATAAGCTCAGCACTTCCCCAGGTAGCTCCATAGTCGGTGCTCTTTAGCTGGTAAACCCCCCGGTCACCTTTTATCCAGAATATAGAGACCTCAGCTCCCAGAGAGGCGGTAGCCACGATAACCGCGTCATACTGGTTACAGTATGTCCACTGACTGAAGTCCGATGATGGCCCCGGGTCAGCCACTCGTTGGCGGTAGAGCTTCCTTGAGTCAGCTGGAGGGGTTATCCTGACCCTGATAACTGACCCATCATCGGGGATAGTCAGGGCGTGAAAGTAATCAGCCTCCGAGCCAGAGTAGAGCCTTGCCCAGTCAAGCCTGACCACTCCGGCAATCTTATTCTTGGCTTCCACCCTGACATAGGGGATTCTGGTAGCCTGCTTCTGGGCAGCTAGTAAGGTTGATGATAAACTTCTCAATTCCAGTAAGCCTCCTTCAGGCTTTTATCTTTTTTAATTTCTCCCCCTCTCCTTTTAAGGAGAGGGGGACTAAGGGGGTGAGGTCAATAAAACTGACTTACCAAAGCAGGGGGAGCATCAAATCCCCTGACTGCTCTGGTATCCATGGCATTCCCCAGAAGAGATGACCGAGCAGGATGCCGAGAGCAGTTGCCACGGCAAGCCAGATAAGCGGCTTGCTGTGGTAGCTATCCCGGATAATATATGTCCACGGGCGCCTGCCTATTCTTAGCCATAAGGCTCTATAGAGGCGCTCCAGCCATCTCTCACTTTTCCCTTCCATTCTCCTTAAACCTCTTGACTGCTCTCTCGCCAAAGTACTCAATAACCACTACTGAGACTAACCCGGCTAGTAAGGCAGGTACTTCCACTTCAGTCATAACGCAGATGCCATAGACCATGAAACCCCAGATGATGATAAACGGCCTGATGATAGCCTTTATAAACTCCACCCACTCCTTCATTTTCATTTACGCTAAGGCTGCCAGGATATCGGGCAGTGGCTTGTTGGCTTTTCGGTAGTGCCCTGCCAGGTGCTTGGCTGCCTTAAGTATTGCCTCGGGGCTGGCATCTACCCTTTGCCCCCTATATCCACCCGGGGAGAGGGCAGCCACTGCCGCCGGCATCCTATCCCAGTCAACGGTCTTCTCAATATCAAGCTTCCCCTTGAGCGCCCTGAAGATAGCTTTAGTGTGGTGAGGTAACTTCCAGGTGTCTGGCTCATCAGGGTCGCCGACAATAGCAAACACTTCTTTCGGCAACCCCTCTTTGGTCTTGGGGAGTCTCTCTTTTACAGTCATAACTTATCTCCTTCCTTGTCATTGCCAGCCGAAGGCGTGGCAATCTCACTGGCTCCTCGCCGCCACTTCTATACTTTATGCTATTTACTGCCCCTGCAAGCTATTTTTCACTGTAGAGTTGCTGGGTTCTAATCCTCTGTCTCCTGCCCAGCCTTTTAAGTGCCTCCTTGAAGGTTTTGAGTCTCTCATTGCCCCAGATTCGGTATTCCCTCGGCGTCATAATGCCGCCGACATTGACCCTGTTTATAGCATGGGCTGCCCAGCTGACAGCGGCATAGCCTGCGGCGCTGGTAGCGATTAGGTCTTCATACTTGGCAGGAAGGGTGGAGGTAGCATCAAGGCTGTGGAGCTTGCCGTAGTAGATATAGCAGTTGGAGCCATTAGGTTCCTCCCCGCTTATTATGGTCAGGGTATCCCCCCAGATAGAAAACTGCTGATACCGGAGTTCATCCACAGGATATTCCACCGCCTGAACCATAACCCTATCGGTAAGGCTTGATATGTCAAGCTCTCTACTGCCGCTCACGGTAGCTAGGGTAGCCTTCACCGGCAGCGGCACCCTCTCCGATAGCTCCTTTAAAGCACGGTTAATGTGCCTGGTTAGCTCATCATCTGACCACTGGTAAGGGGTAGCCTCATCCCTGAGGTCTCTCCTCACCAGGGTTATCATTTCACTTAAATTCATATATTCACCCCCCAATAAAAGATTAAAAAACCTTTTTTATGTTTGCACCTTTCTTGATGGTAGTGCTCTCTGACCGCTGGGGGGCAACCTCATATCTCCCCCCCCAGATGCCGCTTCCACTTTGGCTTTGAACCGGTCGTAGCCTGAACCCCCCTCCCCGGCAATGATTCCGGCAAGTAGCTTGGCTAGGGCATCAGCGCCAAGCCCGCTATCGGTAGCCAGAAAGGCCTTAAGTAAAAGGCTTGCTTCTATGGCTGAGCCCCAATCACTGGCAGCCAGCAGCCTGGAGAGTAAGCCTTCAGTGCCGCTTCCTGAATCGGACCTCAATAAGCTAGCCAGCAGGGCTAGTCTAGCCTCTGTGCCCGCTCCATTATCTGACCTCAGTAGGCCGGCTAGCAGCGCCAGGGTGGTATCTACTCCAAGCCCGCTATCACTCTGTTGAACTAACCTTGATACCAGGGCTTCAATGCCGCTTCCCGTTTGTGTGCCACCAAGGGCAGTGATTAAACCGATGACCGCGTCAGCACCAGAGCCAGCCTCGGCTTCAGTCAAAGCACCAAGAAGTGAACCAGCCTCAACACTGTGAGGAAAGCCAAAACCCTCTACCCAGCCTGCACCATTTATAGTGCCATCATAGTGATTGTCGGTCTCATCATAAATCGTATCCCCCGAGCCTTCGTCCATATGCCACAGACCTACAGTATGCTCGTCAAGCTCAAACTTCTTACCCTTGCCGCCATTCCAATTAGCCTGATGCTCTGATAGTGTTCGGATTGAATCTGAAACTCTGACCTCAGCAATAATTCCCCCGAGGTTATTACCCGCCGAGTCATTCCCAAGACGGATGTTGCCTGCATCAGTATGCTCACTTGGACTAGTTGTAAAAGTTGACCACCAATATATGAACCATTAGCATACATTTTTACAGTATTCCCATCCTGAGTCGCCATAAGATAATTCTTCGCATTAGGGATGACAACGCCGTCTATGTATTTGTAGTAGATAGTATTGTCTGCACCTTGAAGAGCCCAGAGAACTCTCTCTGAGGCGTGGTGCATCAAACCCATAATATAAGCTCTACTCTGCTTCCAGAATATGTAACCATAATCCTCAACAACTGGGGGCTTAAACCATACCTCCACTGTGATTTTAGTTAGAGACCAAGTCTTACTTCCGCAATCAACTACGTCGGTGCCACCACCAAAGCTCAGGGCGTGTCCATATCCCTCTCTGGCAAAGAGGGCTCGCCCAATGATTGCCTCTGTAGCCAATCCCGTATCGGGTAGAAATATTACCCTGTCGTGGACTAACTCAGCCCCGCTGCCGTTGTCGCCCCTGACCATTGCCTTATCCCCTGTTCCCTTCCACAGGTCGGACAAACTATCTATCCCGCTGCCGCCTTGGCTAGCAGCTAGCCTTCTTTCTAATAATTGCTCAATACCACTACCAGACTCGGCAGCGGCTAATAGAGCCGCCACCGTTGAAGACAAGGGGAAGCCAGCCCCGCTATCAGAGCCAGCTATTGCTGCCAGCAGGCTGATTACGCCGTCACTGCCAGCACCACTATCAACTGTTTGGTGACTGGTGATTAGTGATTGGAGAATAGAGATGCCAACCCCTGTTTCCGCTGAGACTAACCCCCTTGCCTCAATCGCTTCGGTGCCACTGCCCAAATCCCCGGCCGAAGCCAGGGCTCCCTCCGCAGAGGCGGCTTCAATGCCCTCGCCGGTTTCATCTAGCACTATTTTCCTCCCCCCCACCTTCTCAATGGCTGAGCCCACCTCGCTCCTCAGTAGACAGGCTAGGAATGACAGCCCCTCGGCAGCACTACCACCCTCCTGGCTGACAAAGCTGGCTGCCTGGACAGCTACACCTGCCCCGCTACCAGCTTCAGTTTCTGTTAAACAAGCCGTCTGGGCTGATGTCTCTGCCCCGGAGCCAGTATCAGATGACGACTTTGGCGTCTCAGTATGATAGCTAACCTCAACATAGACCTGGGTGCAGATGGCAAAAAATTCACCGCTACTGGATGACTTAAGGGCTACCCCGGCCTCTAAGGCACCTATCTCAGCCCATGTCCACGGCTGAGAGGTGTTGGGATTTAGCTGGTACTCGGTGCTGAGGTCCTCCCAGCCAGAGGTGAGGTTATGCTCCGTGCCCTCATAAAGGGTGCTATGGGTCCTAATCACCGTTTTGGCGTAGTTATAGTTGCCGCTGATGCCATAGCACCTGGCATAGACAGTAACCTTGTCAATATCCCCAACACCCCCTCCAGTGGGGAGGGCATAGGTATCAGTGGCAAAAGATGTCAGATTGTGGCGGACATAGGTAGCGGAATCATCCGGAGTCGCTTCATCAACCTTGTCCCAGTGCTCCCCGCTAGTAGGGTATTGACCAGCAATGTTAGTTTCAGCCCCGACACCATTAGGTCTCAGGATTTGTGTTGACATGTCACCCTCTTCCGTGTCACTGCCAGCTATCAAATGCCGGAGCAAGCCCGTCTTAGGGCTTGCTCCCCTTACTCTGACACTACGACAGTGTTATTGATACTTCCAGTGTCCACGTGCCTGATGTTTTAGTACCTAGGTTTTCCACCTTTCGGTTCAGACACTTGGCGCTGGTCGACTGTTTGACTACCCACTCATTCCACGCATAGTTGGCTTCAGCAGCACCAAAACTGGACTTAAATGTCGCCTTCTGTGACGTTGATGTTGGATAGGTCGCCTCCATCCCCTTATAGGTCTTATTTGTGGCTGCCTGAAGGTCAGTCTGGGTAGCATCAGCCGCCGTACTCGAATCACCAACACCAATCTGGGCATGGGTGTTATCCAGGATATGGTCAGCACCAGAAACTGCCCCGGTAACCAGGTCCCACATTTCGTCAATGCCAGTATTTAATAGGCAGTTCCCCTCACCCTCTATCACCTCGTAGGGCTTAAATAGCTGGTGAAACTCATCTTCCCTGCCTTGGAAGGGCTCAATGTCCTCGTGATATTTGCTGAGCCTGTATCGGCACAGCCAGTTAGCTAGTTCCTGTCTTTTCATTGTTATTAACCTCCTGTTATCTGGGGTTATTTACTAATCTTCTTGTTAGCAAATAACCTGTTTGTTATCTCGGTGGGGGACCCCCTATTGAGAGCCCCCCCTTAAGCTTCTTAAATCTCCGATGCGCCGAGTTGGAGATAGACGGTGGCTAGGATGCCAGCCGGCTTACAATTGGCGGCATCGGTGGATTTAACCTTGACCACGATACTATCCCCCTCACTGACCGGGGCAACATCCTTATCAAAGCGGGCAGTGGCATGGTCGGCACCAGCCGAACTGCCAGCCCCAGCCACAGTAACCTCAGTTCCATCTACCCTCGTGCCGCCGACATAAACCGAGCCGATAACATCATCCCCCTCACTCTGTTTGGACTCTATCTCAAGGTCAATTCCTCGAATAGCTCCTGCCTGAATAGGGGTGAACTTGGTTACCGAGCCGCCCCCCTGAACCGGTGCCATAGCCTCATCAGTTTCTGCTAGAGCGGCGGTATCCTTATCTAACTGAAAGGTCAAGACGACTATCCCCGAAATTTCTACAGCCATAGTTACAAACCTCCTTCTATCCTTAATTTAGTCTTTAACCCCAATCAGAGCGGCAGCCTTCACTGATGAGAACAGAGCCAGCGAGACATACCACTTAATCCTGGTTCTAGACGCGTCTTTAGTCTCAAGCGAGCCGACAGGCTCTACTTGCAGATGACCGGGACTGGTTAAGCCACAGAGGGCTCCTTCCCCAGACTGGACGGCATAGATGGTAGAGCAGGTGCCGCCGGTAGTTCCCGTCTCTAGGCTGGAAGCCACCGTGTGACTATCAAGAATCCAGTCATTGACCCCAACCGGGATGCCGTCCCATAACTGGATAAAGTTACCAAAGTTATCCCTCTCCGTTACCATCATCCCTGAGCTGGCTGCCCTGACCAGGGCATTAATCTTCCTTCGGCTGCGGCGGCTCATTAGCAGCATATCAGGCTTACCACCCTTTATCGCATCAATAAGCTCATCTAGCTTATCTAGGGTCAGAGTATCTCCGCTAGCCCCCATAGCTATCATCTGGTCGCTGGCAGTAGTCGTGTCAATAAGCCGCCTCAGACCATCAAACTGCTTGGCATTGGTCGCTGAGTCTCCATAGATAAAGGCCTCCTCAAACTTGTCCTTGACTGCCTTAGCCTTAAGCTCAATAACCGCCGCTTCCAGGTCCTGAAGATTACTTCGGGTAGCCTTGAGGAAATTATCAATATCAGCGTCTCCACCCATAATCTTCAGCGTTGTCGTTATTTGTTCAAAGGTTGGTGTTGACTCCGCCCAGGTATCGCCAACATCATAGAAGTCAATTTCAGGCAGCGTCTTCTCTTGGTTATAGGTTAAGCCGTTACCTACAATCTCAATGAACGGCAGCCGTTGCAGTATGGGCGAGTCCTTAATGATGGTTTCCACTACTCCTTGAAGCAGCATATTATTTGATAACTTGGCACCTTCATCTAATGTTAATGCCATTATTTTTTACCTCCTATTGCATATTGAATCTTCTCCCGTGGCGTTAGAGCTGACAGGTCAGGTGGCACCCTCTGCGGAGCTCCGGTGGGAATCTTAACCGCCTGAATCTCTGCCTCTAACCCCTGCCTCACCTGACTAATTATGCCTTTAGCCTTCCCCAGAGACTCATTGATAGATTCAATGCTGTCGCTGTTAATAAGCTCCTCAGGCACTCCCGGGTTGGCTTGCATCACCATTGCCTTGTAGTTAGCTAAAGCCTTAGCCAGAGAATCCGTGGTAATCTTAAACCTTTCCTCTGACTCAGCTACAGCCTGTTCCAGCTCGGTGATGCGGCTATTAGCCCTGGTTAGCTCCTCATCTCTTTGAGCCACCAAGCCCTCAAGCTCAGTAACCCTGAACGCTAACCCCTCCCCTGACTCCTCCACCTGGGGTGTATCCTGGTTCTCTATTTGGTTTGCCCCCTCGGTTTCTCCTATGGGGTTTAGTTCATCATCGACCAAAACAACCTCCTTTTTCTGTCATTGCGAGCCGAAGGCGTGGCAATCTCGGTGGTGGGGTGTTTCTGGAGATTGCTTCGGGACTCTGTCCCTCGCAATGACATTATTCGCTAACGCCCTCTACTTGGGGTTCTATCGCCCTCTCTCTCGCTCCGCCCCTGGTTGAGCGTGCGTTAAGCTCCCTATTCATCCTGAGGATGGTTTCTCTCTCCTCAAGCCATGTCTTAAACTCCATCTCTGGCTCTTTAACCCCAATCTCATCCATTGCCCGCTTTCTTGAGTGGATGCCATTCTGAACCAGCACCTGCTCATTAGACACCAGTCTCTCCATATCCTGAGGTAATACCGGACCCCAGACTACCCGCAAATGGTTATCGCCAAAGTTCTCATTCTGGTATTTCTCCATTAGCTTCAGAATCATCCTGTTCCTCTGATTATAGGCGGCTGCCCTGATGAGCCCCTTTCGCCTCACCTTCTGTAATAACGGCTGAAGCTCAATCTCAAGGGCTACCCCTGACAAATCCCTGGTGGTGCCACCAAAGGCAGCCCGCGGCGATTCTGATATATCGTGCAGCATTCTATACAGCAAATCTATATAGCTAATGTGAAGCCCAACCCCACCACCCTGCAGTAGGTCAAGTAGATAGGCTTTAGCATCCTCAGGTATATTCCACACCGCCCCCGGCCTAACCGCAATATCCTCAGCCTCTTCCACATTCTCTAGGACGGCAATGGGATTACCTGATAGCTCCAGTATTCTTGATAGCTGGCTCATCGCCCGGTTAAGCTCTCGCTGCGGCTCTATAATCTGGGGCAAATCAGATATGCCCCAGAACTTCTTTGGCTCTCTCAGATTAGGATAGAGAATAAACGGAATAAAGCCATAGGGATTAGCCTTCCTCTCCACCTGAACATTATCAAGCCACAACTCAAATCCCTGAGCTGTCCATAGCTCAACCACGCTGGCCGTCTTGCCCTTAGGCTTTACTTTATACAGGATTTCTACCTCATCCGAGGTAAGGCTATACCTTGAGGCTACCCTCCACACCCGTGAAGTATCATCTCCCACTCACCAGGCGTAGATACCTTGAATATCAGGCGCCGTAACCCTGACACCTTTTGCCTCTTGGTCCCAGATAACCTTAAAGCAGGCATCACCAAGGATGGCACAATCAACCTCAGTCTCAAAGTCAAGCTGCTCCAGACTATTATCCTCATACACCCGGTGCAGGGCTGCCTCTGCTCTTCGGGCGTTGGCTCTAGCCTCATCTGAATCCTCTACTGCATCAACCACAAGATTAATACCAGACATTAGATATGAGGTAACCTTATCTATAACCACCTTGGCGTAGTTAAAAGTCAGCCGCTTCTCACCCCGTTTTGCGTAACCTTCCCATTGCTGACCGTGGTAGAAATCAAGTAGCTCTTTATAGCCCCTGAGCCTGTCCACATCTAAACGAGCCAACTCTGTAGGGGTAAAACCTTCACTCACTTTTAATCTCCTTTATTGCTGCTCACCATCAGGGGTGTCTAACCGGAACTTCACCCCCTGTTTCTTTATTTTCCCTATTTGGGGGCTGAGGAAAGGGAGTCATAGAGGGGCGTAGCCCCTCTGAAAAACCATCCTCCCCCTCTCGTTGTCAACGAGAGGGGGACCGAGGAGGTGAGGTTGATAAATAACTCTTTAATGCCCTCTGTACCGTTCTCTGGCTGAGCCCAAACATCAATGCTAGCTCCTTCACCCCCTTACCCTCAGTATTGAATAGCCTGATAATCTCCCTGTTCCGCTGTCTCTTCAGCCAGCGCTGCCTCCCCCCAGGCTCATCATAAATACATTTTAAAAACGGACAGTTAAGACAGTTTGATTTGTGACCTAAGAATTTATCGGCAAACTCACAGCCTTCATCCCGATAGTGGCAATACTCCGGTGGTAAATCCAGCTCAATACCACTGTCCCCATAAAAATTAGAAATCTCCCCGGGGGTATTCTCACCAGCTTGCTCCAACTCCACAGTTCACCTTCTAAAACCTAGCTATATGATGCCAGAATAGCACATATGTTCTAATATAGTCAATAGCATTTTGTCACATTTTGAGGACAAGGGGCTGCTATCGCTCAGATAGATGAGTGACAGTTCAAAGTATAAGAGTATCCTCCACTTTAGGTTGGGAACAAGCTCTGGTTGTTCGTTTCATTGCTAGGCACCTCTTCCTATTGTCATTGCTAGGCACCTTTTCCTATTGTCATTGCTAGGCACCTCTTCCTATTGTCATTGCTAGGCACCTTTTCCTATTGTCATTGCTAGGCACCTCTTCCTATTGTCATTGCGAGGAGCCTCTTCCTATTGTCATTGCGAGGCACAAAGTGCCGAAGCAATCTCCAGGCTCATCTTGTATTGGAAGAGACTAGGACTTGACAAAAATTACCGTTAGGGTTATTATTGTTTTAACAAAGTAATATTTACCTTGGGAGATATTATGGTGTTATTGGATAACTATTTCACTGTGATAGAAGCTAGCCATCAGCTTAGAGTCCATCCTGAGACTGTAAAACGGCTGTGCCGCCAGGGAGACTTACCGGCAGTAAAGATTCATAATACTTGGCTAATCAGTAGAGACACCCTTGATAATTTTGCTGGAACTTATAACTCCAACCGCGGTGCCAGAAAAAGATTAATAAAATAAATGGAGAGTTTAAAGAAGGTAAACTGCCAAATGAAACGTAGTAAAATCCTCCGAACTCTGCCTGTAGCTATTATCTTATCCCTGCTGATAGTGCTCATACCGTCCACGCCAGCCCTGGCAGCACCGGAAATTACCCTGTCTTCTACTTCAGGCTCAATAGGCACTAAGGTCACTATAACCGGAGCAAACTTTGAATCCTACCGGGGCGATATCATCTCTATTTTCTTTGATGGCGTAGAAATCGCTAACAGCCCCTTAACCGTCCCCGAAACCGGCTCTTTCACTACTTATTTTAATATCCCTGATGATGCCGCCCCTGGGAGAGCCTGGGTTAGAGTTAAAAGCGATATCGGCACTGAATTGGCGAGTAGTTCCTTTGTTACCTGGGAAACTGAGATTGAGCTCTACCCCGCAGACGGCGCCGTGGGCACTATAGTAACCATTAAAGGCAAGGGTTTTTATGCTGACGAAGCAGTAACCGTCTGCTACTACAATCGTACCAAAGAAACCCTGGGCACTGAGGTGGCTACCCCTGCCGGTGAATTTACTTGCACCTTCACTATCCCCGAAAGCACCGCCGGTGAGCACGAGATTATGGTAGAGGACGCCGAGGGTAACTCCACCAAAGCCAATTTTGAGGTGATTCCCTCCACCACCCTTAACCCAACCTCAGGAGCTATGGGAGATAAAATAACTGTCAGCGGCGCCGGCTTCGGCGATGATGCTGATGTCACCATCTACCTTGATAATATTGAGCTGGCCACAACTCAGACTGATAAAAACGGTAGCTTTGAAACCACCTTCTGTGTGCCAGTAGTAAAGCCCGACACCTACAATATTGAGGCAAAGGATGATGGCAGTAACAGAGGCAAGACAGGGTTCGCCATAACTGCTGGAGCTAGCCTCAGCCAGACTACAGGCAATGTCGGCACACCCCTCATTGTCAGTGGCACCGGCTTTAAGGTTGGCGCCCCAGTTACTATCACCTATGATGCTGTTGAAGTAAAGACAGCTATTATCGGTAACGACGGGGCTTTTTCCATCGCCTTCAATGTTCCCCCCAGTGTTGGCGGAAATCACACCATCATCATCACCGACGGCACCAGCATCATAAACCGCATCTTCACTATGGAATCGGAAGCACCACCAATACCAGCACTATTACTGCCAGAAGATACCGCTAAAGCCGAGGCAGAAGCATACTTTGATTGGGAGGATGTTGACGACCCTAGTGGCATAACCTATACTTTACAGGTTGCCTCTGATATTGATTTTAACACTATAATTTTGAAGAAGGCAGACCTGACTTACTCAGACTACTCCATTACTAAGGAGGAAGAACTACAGCCAACCATAAAGGAAGCCCCTTACTACTGGAGGGTAAAGGCTATAGATAGCGCTTCTAATGAGAGCCAGTGGTCAACCCCGGGGTCCTTCTATGTTGGCTCCTCATTTTCTCTCCCTGGCTGGGCGCTATATACCTTGATAGGGCTCGGCGCATTCTTAATCGGCTTCTTTACCTTCTGGCTGGGGAGGAGAACTGCTTACTATCGCTCGTTTAAGGGGTAGATTAAAGAGGCAAAGCCCTGCTATAATAATAGAAAATCTTCCCTTCCCTTATCGGGAGGGGAACTAAAGGGGGTAGATTGATAAATGAAACGTATTAAAATCTTCCGAATCCTAGCTTTAGCTGCTATCCTGTCCCTGCTGGTAATAGCTATCCCAGCCTCACCAGCCTTAGCCGCAGAAAGTATTGACCTGTCTCCAACCACCGGTGCGGTCGGCGATAAGATTGATATTGGTGGTTCCGGTTTTAAAACTGACGGCACAAGAGTATATATCTACTTCTCCAGTCAGGAGTGGGATGTAGGTGATGAGATTGATGGTGATGTTACCGTCTACTCACTGGTAAAAAAGAGAACCCCCGATGTCACTGGAGAACTGGATACCTATTTCTATGTCCCTGAAATACTTGATGAGGGTGATGATGGCGAGGATGACCCTGAAGATGTGGTTGGTGGCTACTACTATGTCTATGTTACCTATGGTGACAATGATGACATAGAAGCCGTTGAAGAGCTTACTGTAAGAGGCATGGAGCTGAGCCCGGACGAGGGCATGGTGAACACCGAGGTTGAAATCACTGGCGTTGGCTTTACCAACAGTAAAGACATTAAGTACATAAAATATGACGATGAAGAGGTAGATATAGAAAGTGGTGATGAGGGAACCGATAGGTACGGTGAATTTATCTCGTCTATTCTCATCCCCGAGAGCACCGCTGGTGAGCACACCATAACCGTTAGAGATAATTCTAACAAGGAGGCTTCAGCTACTTTTACCGTAGACTCTGAAATAACCATCACCCCCATCTCAGGCACTAAAGGTAATACGGTGGCAGTTACCGGAACCGGCTTTGGTGCCGAGACGGATGTTGCCATTACCTTTAATGATGTTACCGTTGCTACCAGTACCACTGGCCAGGATGGTAGTTTCACCGCCAGCTTTATCGTTCCTGATGTAGCCGCAGCTATCTATGATGTTGATGCCGAGGATGACGATAACAATGATGCCGAGGCACAATTCACTGTGGGAATAGCTACTGTTCTTACCATCAGCCCGGTTACCACCCAGGCTTCACCGGCTCATGCTGGCATGAATATTGCTGTTAGCGGCCTCGGCTTCAGAGCCAGCTCGGCCATAACCGTCACCGACTTAACTAGCGGTCTTCTGATAGCCACTACTACCAGCAATGCCGATGGAATCTTCCAGACTACCTTTGAGGCTGCCGGCGCTGCTGGGGAGCATGTTATCACTGCCAGTGACGGCACCAGTACCCTGCAGGTCTCCTTTATTATGGAGTCGCAGCCACCCTCAGCCCCAGCACTACTACTGCCTGAGGCTGCCACCAAGGTTGAAGCACAGGTATCCCTTGATTGGGAAACTGTTACCGACGACAGCCCCCCGGTAACCTATACCCTTCAGATTGCCACTGATGATAGCTTCACTCCCGCTTCTATACTGCTGGAGAAGAAAGGGTTGACTAAATCAGAATACACCACCACCGAGGCTGAGAAGCTATCATCAACCAAAGAGGAAGCCCCTTACTACTGGAGGGTAAAAGCTATAGATGCCATCTCCAACGAGAGTGAATGGTCAACCCCCGGCTCATTCTATGTTGGTGGCATTTCCTTTAGCCTGACCGGTTGGGTTCTATATACAGTGATGGGGGTTGGCGGCTTGATCCTCCTCGCCCTTGGCTACTGGCTGGGCAGGAGAACCACCTTCTATTAACCGCTATAGGTAACCCCATCCCCGCGACCCCCTCTCCTTATTAAGGAGAGGGGGTATTTTTTTGCTGACAACACACAGTCATTCATGGAGGTACGACACTGGAATTATGGCTCTAAATGCGATTCGCAGATATAATAGAAACAAAGCCTTGCACTTAGCGTTGAGTATGCTACAATTATTATAAGGATGCATACCAAGATATGCCTGAGCTAGAGATGAAAATATGAAAGTTCTGATAATTGAGGACGACCCTGAAATTATAGATGTAGTGGCTCTAACCCTTGAGCTTAAGTGGTCTGATGTCAACCTCATCTCCACCTTTTTGGGGGAGAAAGGGGTAGAGTTGGCTAAGAAAGAGCTCCCAGACATTATCATCCTCGACCTGGGGCTTCCCGATATTACAGGCTTTGAGGTTTTGAAGCAGATTCGTGCTTTCTCCGATGTGCCGTTGGTCATCCTCACCGTAAGGGGGGAGGAGATGGATAAGGTCAGGGGGCTGGAGTTGGGAGCTGACGACTATATGGTTAAGCCTTTCTCACCTGGTGAGCTTTTAGCTCGGCTGAAAGCCTTGCTTCGCCGCGGCCAGATGCCTGAAATAAAGGCTAAGGTTGCTGACAAACTTTTCGTCAGGGGTAAGCTAAGGATTGACTTTACCAGCCGGGAGGTGAGTGTTGGTGACAAGCTCGTGAAGCTGGGCCCTCGCGAGTATGACCTCCTTTATATGTTGGTGACCAATGCGGGGGTGGTGCTATTGAACCAGAAGCTCTTGGAGGAGGTATTTCCAGAGCACAGGGCTGATACTCAATTTCTCGACGTATATATCAAGAAACTCAGGGAGAAACTGGAAGAGGACCCCGATAGTCCAGAGATGATTCTCAGTGAGGGTGGGATAGGCTATAAGTTTGTCGGCTGGTAAAGCTGTCCTCACCCAATCTCTCAATATTACTGTTAAATCAAAATGCGCATTCGGCTCTCCTCAGCCTTGGCTATTGGCTGGGCAGGAGAACCACCTGCTATTAGGGTTATAAAAAGAGGGGCTAACTAGTCCGCTTCCACCTCTTCAGTTTTGACTGTGACCTCAAAGTCCGGCCAATCTTGCATTTCTGGAACTCTATCTAGGGCAGAAGCTGCTGTTTGCTCCGAAATCTCTAGTCGTGCACACCACACTCGCCGAATCTTCCCTCTTAGACTCATATGATAGCTTTCACACTCACTAGAATCTGCGATTTCTAGTTTCCGAGCGTTATTCGCAATGTCCGGAATAGCACCGCTATCACCAATAAGGAATATTGTGCGAGCACCTAATGTGGCGCATTTGGCTATTCGCTTTAGGTACGGCCTCTGACCTTCGAATGCCAATTTCCAACGTTCTCCAACTATGATTATACTAACCCTGAACCGCTTTTTTATATGATCCAGTGCTCTTTTGGTTCCGGACGGATGCTCCCGTGTTGCCTCCACTGCGAAATCAATGAAGTTTACAATCCACTGCTGGTGTTGTGTCCGCGTGTCAGCAGTATGCACCCTGCCCGCATAATCTCGGAGCTCAGGGAGCAGTATTCTGGTGAAGTACCCATGCTCATGTAATCCGTACAAGGTGTCGTAGTCCTTTTGAACATCTGGGTTGGTCTTGAGTTTATGTTCAAGAACATCCTGTTTAAAGTATAGTAAACCCTCACGTAGATCGTTTCGCTCTAGCACGGCTTGTACAAAGACTAAATCCAGTGCATGCCTGAATTCACTCCATAAGTAGTTACGTGTCTCAGGTACGAGTCCTGACTTGCAGTAAAGCAAGGCGCCTTCCACAATATTCCGGTGCGGATTCTCGGAGTAGTCAAGCCTGATGATAATCCTTCCATCGCGAAAGAAGGAATCCGGAGAGAGTTCACCCGATGTTACCCATACGAGTGAAGCAGGGTGCGGAAGCAACCTCTTTCCTTCGCATCCAAATTCTTTAACTGCCCTGTTTAGGTTACCCTCAACTTCATTGCAAACTACAACTCGTTTTAGCCCAAGTGGCAAATAACCGATTTTTCTCAGCAGGGACGCGACAAATAGCTTGGCTCTTTCTGGGAATACTGCTTTAAGTAGTTTCCAGAGCGCTACTAGTACGACAACCGGAATCGCCACTTTACCGGCGACTATTTGTGCTCCAGCCAATTGTATTTGGGGAAGTAAAAGCCAAACGGCGGCGACTACCACAAGAATGATAACCACCGCCGCTACTGTCGCATTTCGTGCCATTCTATTCCTTCAAAGCGAATTCTACGAAGCACTGAGGCTTGTTACATAGGAATCCTACCTTACGATCCTCCATAGGGAATACCAACTTAAGATTTGTGTAATCCACCATTTCATTGCATATATGGCAACGACACTCTCCTCCTTCGAACTTATCATGGAGACCTAGCTCTTTAATTAGACGTGCCACATCCTCACTTAGGACAGCATCCACATTCACTTTATCTATAACTGCCATATCTTAAATCACCTCCATTTTCTCGGATTGTCTCTTATTAGCATCATTTATTGATACATCCCGACTCCCCCTCAATAACAATTTTAGTTTAAAATCAAGCATTTGGCAAATATTTTATTTCATATTGAGCCTCCTTGCCTAATAGCTCCCCCTCGCCCCACGCGGTGCATACCGATTGCCAGCTTCCACCAGAAGCGCCAGGCTCATCACAAAATCGTCATGCCCCTGCGAAGGTTCCACATAGAAATTCATCGTCTGATTGGGACGATATTGGCTCTTAGCCCTCTCTATCTCAAACCAGAACTCCTGCCCCTCGGCTGAGCCATCCCCGGCATACATCTTTACCCTGCCTGAGTTAATGGCTGCCAGCAGGGCAAAACCTAACTCCGACTTTGACCGAGCAGTAAAGGTGAATGGAATAACCCTTGAACCCAGTGACTGCCTGAGGAATGAGCTCACCGGTTGACCAACCCCGGTAGCATCAACCACCACCTTACGGCAGTGCCACACATTTTTGAGAATGTCAATTAGCTGGGGATAGAGTTCAGCATGCTTCCTGCCTGTCCACCAGTAGTGCTCCACCACCCTGACCCTGGGCTGTTTAATCATGTCATCACCGGTAGAAAAATCTAGCTCGCCGATAGTAACCACGGTAGAATCCTGGCGTGGCTTCACTGCTCTCAGCATTGACCCTTCCCCCGCCTCAGCCTCCCCGGCTAGGTCAATGCCGGCCACATACACCCTGCTGCCTTCGGGCTGATGCTTTCTTAGGTGCTCCCCTTGAAGCTGAGCCCGCTGCTGTAGGCTCAAAAAACCGCCACCGCCACGTATAGGTAGCAGCCGATACTGGGTCAAAAAGAGGGGGTGATTCTCCCCCAGGCGCTCCCTCTCTGCTTCCACATAGGCTAAATAGTCGGCGTTATACTTGGCTATCTCTTGCCAATCATAGCGGAAGTGGCGTTTCACCCCGTCCCCTCTCTCCAGTTCCAGATTGGTCTGCTTTACCTCCTCAAGCAGGGTAGAATCATCCCAGGTAGTGCCATAGTGAACAGTAGTAACATTGGTAGTTGCCCCCATCGGCTTGAACTCCTTATTATACTTTTCCTTGCTGACATCCTGGGACTCATCTATTTCCAGCAGTATATGGGCGGTGTTGCCCACCACATTAGCTGACTCATCAGCCGATAGGAATACAGCCCTCGCCTTAGCCAGCCTGATGATGTAGCCCAGCTCAGCTACCCAGATGCCATTAAAGCCAGCATCGTTTAGCCTGTCCTTTAACCGCATCATAGAGATAACCGTCTGTGGTTTAAAGGTCGGTGAACACTTCACCAGGTTCTGCGGCTCGGCCATATACATGGTTAACAGTAGAAGCTCAAGCTGAGCTGATAGCTCATTCTTACCCCCCTGCCGCGCCATCTCCACCGAGAAAGTAAGCCCCTTCCTGCCAAAAATACTATTGACTATAGCCCGGGCTACCTCCCTCTGATAGGGACGTAATTTATTTATATGTTCTATTGACATAACATTAGACATAACATTCTTTTTGTGCTATAAATTTTTAATAAAAGGAGGTGTATTATGGCGTTTCCTATTACTGCTGTGCAAGATGCTTGGGATAGGCAAGGAGGAAAATGTGCCCCTCTTAAACGCCCCACTGTCAATATTTCGCAGTAAAGGGGAAGCCCGAAGGGGCGCCAGCCCCTTCGGAAACCATAGTTCCCCCTTCCCTTATTAAGGGAAGGGGGTCAGGGGGATAGGTTCCCCTAATTCACTACTTATTAATAGTGGCTCCAATGCCAATTCCCAGTGGCAGGGCAACATCTCTAAGGACATTACCTATCGCCTCCTTTAAGCCCTTCCTCTGCTCTTTGCTCATGTTATAGCTAGTCTTAACCAGCCCCGCCAGGGTATTGGTCGCCTGCATGATGAGTTTTATATTCTCCGGGTCATGCTCAAGGAGTGACTTTATCTTCACCCTTAATAGGGCAATCTCATCATCAATACCCTCAACGCCAGTGGCTAGCTCAAAGTCGAGCCGCTCTGCCTCATCAAGGACATTGGCGTAGAAACCATGCTTCCTAGCGTTCTGGTTGTCCGGCTGGCCGCCTCTTTTTCTCCTTACTTTTGTTGGCATGTGGTTTTTCTCCATTGTTCAGGCGCCTGGCAGTGGCGAGGACAATGGTGTGGGCTGCCAGGTCCCATCTCCGAGTTTCTACGGCTAACCTCAATAGCCTCATGCCCCTCTCCTTTACATAACTAGAAAAACGATTCCTATCTAATTAGCTTTGATTCGTTTCCTGATTAAAATTATAGCACATATGTTCTATCCTGGCTATAAAGTTTTGTCACCTTTTAAGAAATATCGCCTCAGGAGGTCATTTAGCAACCTATCCCCTGTCCTCCTCCCCTTAACATGGGAAAGGGAGTGTAGCTAAGAGAGGGGTGAAGCCCCTCTCTATAGTTTCTTCCCCCTCTCCTTTTAAGGAGAGGGGGATTAAGGGGGTGAGGTCAATAAAAATCTCCCTCAATTGATATTAAGCCGTAGCCGTTATACAATAGGCTGGAGCTAAAAAATGAGTATCGCCAAGCAACTTTACCAGCTACAGGAGATTGACCTGGAGATTGAGTCCAATGAGCAGGCTCTCAACCAAATTGCCAGCCAGCTTGGAGACAGTCAGGCGGTGGTTAGCACTCAAGCCCGACTGACATTGGAGAACCAGCACTTGGAAGAATTGGGACGGCAGCAACATTCTGTAGAATGGGAAATAGATGACCTCACCGGTAAGCTGACCGCTCTTGAACAAAAGCTGTATAGTGGCAAGATAAATAACCCCAAGGAGCTGACCAGCCTCCAGCAAGAGGTTGACGGGCTAAGAGTTAGGCGTAACCATCTGGAGGATAAAGCGCTGGAGATAATGGAGGAGGTTGAGGCAGTTACAGCCGGTGTAGCCAGCATCAGTAGCCAGCTTAAAACATTGGAGGCTGAGTGGCATAGCCAGCAGCAGCGATTATCTGCTGAGATGGAGCAGCTCAAAACCGTGCTATCTCGCCTTAGAGATAAGCGAGAACTACTGTCAGCCGAAATTGACAAGATTGACCCTCAGGCAATTGACTTCTACCATGAACTTAAAAGGCAGAAGGGGCAGGCGGTGGCGAAGGTAGTGCAGGGGATATGCCGCGGTTGCCGAATATCATTACCCTCAATTGAGTTGCAGCGGGCAAGAGGTGGTAGCCTGGTGCAATGCAGCAGTTGCGGGCGCATCCTATTCTTGGACTAAGATAATAACCACAGGAGTTTTACCACGGATAGGTTCATAGTTGACTTGTAACCCCTTCCATACTAAAGTGTAGGTAGGTCAAGTAAACCGGGTGACCGCCCGCCCTAGGCGGGAGGAAAGTCCGAGCTCCACCGGGCAGGATGCTGGGTAACACCCAGGAGGGGCGACCCTACGGAAAGTGCCACAGAAACATACCGCCCTGACTTAATTGGGGCAAGGGTGAAATGGTGAGGTAAGAGCTTACCAGCGGTTGGGTGACCAGCCGGCTGGGTAAACCCCATCTGGAGCAAGACCAAATAGAGGGATAATAGGCTGCCCGGCCTGTTCCCCGGGTTGGTCGCTTGACCCTGATGGTAACATCAGGGCTAGATAGATGGTCACCGCTCCGACCAGTCGGAGTACAGAACTCGGCTTATAGGTTTACTTGACCTTTTTCCCTAATTCAAGATTAGGGTTAAGAAAAGGGAAGCAAAGTTTAATAACCGAGCGCAGTGAAGCATAATCAAGGTTAAAAATATACTGCTAACAACCGTCAGTGAGTTTGCTAGCCAGGCCTGTTAAGCATATAGTAGATGGTAATGGAAACGCTTAATCCGGTTGCCCGTGACTTTGTTATCTTCTGCGTTCACCGCTGCCATAAGGAGTGGCCAGCACTTTACGACGAGATGTGTTGGGTAGCCGGCCATCGGCTATTCCGAGGGCTGGGCTATGCTGAGTTAAGAAAGGCAGGACTATCCCTTAGTCTTACCAATATAGAAGACACTATTAGGATGGTAGATACCACCACCGCTCAAGTAGAAGGTTTACAGCCATAAAGCTACGAATTTTACCTCCTAATATCAAACTACCCTGTATAAACTTTGGGATTGTTTATTAACCCTATCCCCATTATTCCCTTAATAAATGAATTTTACCACAAAAGCTTTAATGGGAGAGTAAGCCCGATGTCAAAAAGAATAAAAATCATGGTGGTAACCCTATTATTGGTGGTGAGCCTGGCTTCATCCTTTGGAGTTGGCTATGCTCTAGGTAGCAGAACCCTTCCCAGCCCAAGTCAGGGTCTGGGTAGTGTGGAGCAGGCGTGGAATATCATCTTCCAGGATTATGTGGACAAGGACAGCCTTGATGCTAGCCTACTGAGCCAGGCAGCCATCAAGGGTATGGTAGAGGCACTGGATGACCCCTACACCTCCTACCTGGATGCTGAAACCTATCAACTGAGCTTAAGCAACCTGCAAGGGAAATTTGAGGGTATCGGAGCCTATATAGCAATCAAGGATGAGCAGTTAATAATTATTGCCCCCATCGCTGATTCACCAGCGGCTAAGGCAGGTATTAGAGGTGGTGATATAATCTTGGAAATCAATGACAAGTCTGCCTCTGAGATGAGTCTGGCTGAGGCTGTGCTTTGCATTCGTGGGGCAAAGGGGACATCGGTCAGGCTCCTTATCCTTCACCAGGGGGAGACCAAACCTCAGGAAATTGAAATAGTTAGAGCTGAAATCGAGGTGCCCAGCGTCCGCTTTGAGATGAGGGGAGACATCGCTTATATTAATATCACCAATTTTTCTGAGGACACCGATAAAGAGCTATCCCCGGTGCTGAAGGGTATAACCCAGGAGGCAGCTACGGGCATCATCCTTGACCTGCGCAGTAATCCCGGTGGCCTGCTGCAGACAGTGGTTGATGTAGCTAGCCACTTTTTGGAGGCGGGCGTGGTTGTCAATGTAGTGGATAATCAAGGAAAGTCTACCCCTTTGACAGTTAAGCCCAACGGAGTGACTACCAATCTGCCCTTAGTTGTTCTAGTAGATGGCTACAGTGCTAGCGGCAGCGAGGTATTGGCTGGAGCTCTTCAAGACCATGCTTGCGCCACTATTGCTGGCACCACAACCTATGGCAAGGGTAGTATTAATACCTTGCATCAGCTTAAAGATGGCTCAGGATTATATATTACTACTGCTCGCTGGCTCACCCCCAATGGTCGCCTTATAGAGGGTAAAGGGATAGACCCTGACTATGAGCTTGAGCTTATGGGAGAGGATGCTATCCAATGGGCTATAAACTACCTGAAGGGTAAGTAGATAGCCCGGCTGAAAAAAACTAAGGAGACGCTGATGGCTGAGCCAGGGTTTTCACCATATAGTCTCCCTGTGAGCTGTAGCCAAACTCAGAGTGGTAGTATTCCTTAGCTCCAATTCCACTCAAGACTACCATTCGCTCCACATGAAACTCCTCACCAGCAATTCGCTCAGCTTCCCTTAGTAATGCCTTACCCAAACCCTTATGCTGAGCTGCGGTTGGGGCTTGCTGGCTGAGGGGAACCTCAGGACCATATATATGTAATTCCCTTATCAGGGCTAAATTTCCCTTGGTCTCTTCCTCCAGCTTAGCTATGGGCTTAGATTGAATCCTCATCCGTAGCAAGCCAAATAGCGTCTCATTTTCATCCTCAAAGGACAGAAAAATCTCCTTACCGCCTGAAGCTTCATAATCCATTCTTACCATATGAGGCTGACCTATTTCCCAGCCTCCTTGGGCTCGGTGACCATACTCTCGACACCTGATGCACTTACATTCAATCGCTTGCTGCATCATTCGTTGCTTAACCACATCCCGCAGCGAATCCTTTAGACCGCCCACAATAAACTTGGATGGGATGTCGCGCAGCACCCTTGAAATTCTGACATACTTAGGCACTAAGGACTTAATATCAACAATCAGGTTAATCATAGTCTCATCATTGTAGGGCTGGTAGCGCCCATCCTGATACCACTTCTCTAGCTCAGTGCCCTCTACTACCATGGTGGGATATAGCTTCAAGCCATCTGGTTTAAAGCGGGCATCACTAAATAGCCTCGCTGATAGCTCTAGGTCCTCTTCAGGAGTTGAACCAGGCAGCCCCGGCATCCAGTGGTAGTGCACCTTAAAGCCATGTTCCTTGAGCAATGTGGTGGCTTTAACTACATCCTCCACCTTGTGCCCTCTCCTGACCAGTCGGTAGATTTCATCATCTAAGGTCTGAACTCCCAGTTCTACTCTGGTGGTGCCAAATTCAAGCATCCTGTCTATCTCCTCCTGTTGACACCAATCAGGTCTAGTCTCTATGCACAGCCCGGTGCAGCGATGTTTAGCTGTTTCGTTAAGTCGCTTTGCCTCTTCTAGGCTAGCTGATTCCTCACCATTTAGCGCATCAAAGCAATCCTTAATAAATTGGTATTGATAATCCTGGCGGTAAGCCAGAAAAGTGCCTCCCATTACTATTAGCTCAACCTTATCTGTAGGGTGCCCCATTTCGGATAGAACTTTTAGCCTTAGCTTAATCTGCTTCTTGGCATCATAGTTACATTTTCTAGCTCGTAATACTGCTGGTGACTCTGGAGTATAGCTCTGGGGTGTGGTTGCGTAGGTGGGGCAGTATATGCATTGCCCCGGGCACTTCAGCGGCAGGGTCATCACCGCTACTGGGGTAACGCCAGATATTGTCCTAGTGAGTTTTCTCATAGTATACTTCTCTTAAAAACAGTTTAACAGATTAAAACTCACCACAACAACCTAATGTTCGGTTAAATAAGGATGTCTAAGAGAGACCAACGCCCTTTTGAAAGTCGCCTCCAACGTGAGGAAGCTCAAAGGGGACAAAGGGGGTGAGGTGGTTACCAATCCAAAAGATATATTCAATCAGATAGCCCCAAGCTGGTACAACTTCAGGCACTGGTCTATATTTCGTAGTGAGTTGGAGTCACTGGCACACCGGTGGCAGAAGGGAAAGTTACTTAATATTGGCTGTGCCCATGGACCAGATTTTTTACCCTTTAAGCGTGGCTTTGACCTATGTGGGGTGGACTTCTCTGCTGAGATGCTGAAATTTGCCCGAAAATACTCCCAAAAATTTAACTTCGCCGTAAACCTGTCGTTAGCTGATGTTAGACATTTACCCTATTCTGACGCAACCTTTGACTGGGCAATCTCAGTGGCTACCTACCACCATGTGAAAGGCACGGACGAAAGGCAAGCGGCGCTAAACGAACTGAGGCGGATATTAAAACCGGGTGGTGAAGCCTTTATTACTGTATGGAACCGTTGGCAACCCCGATTTTGGTTTAGCCGCCGGGAGGTAGCTGTGCCCTGGCGGACAAGAGGCAAGATCCTGTATCGCTATTACTACCTGTTTTCTTACCCCGAACTGGAAAAACTGGTGAA
>Ga0307380_10000212_pt1 | contig 100121 bp, 100 predicted proteins | sample UN3MG_FD_202239 | JGI IMG/M metagenome (GOLD analysis project Ga0307380, IMG submission 202239) | Soil microbial communities from Risofladan, Vaasa, Finland - UN-3 | ecosystem: Environmental > Terrestrial > Soil > Coastal area > Acid sulfate soil | place: Finland: Risofladan, Vaasa...
TAGACGTCAAGATTAAGCGAATAAACTATGTCGAAGAGGTGCAGCAATCGGTTTACGCCAGGATGATCGCCGAGCGGAAGCAGATAGCAGAGAAGTTTCGGTCTGAAGGTTTGGGAGAGGCACGGAAAATTGAAGGTGATAAAGAAAGAGACCTGAAAAGGATCACCTCAGAGGCGTACCGAACGGCCCAAGAGATTAAGGGAAAGGCGGACGCCGAGGCCACCACGATCTATGCCCAGGCCTACGGATTGGATGCCGATTTCTATTCCTTTATCAATACCCTGGATATCTACAAAGAAGCCCTGGACAAGGACAGCACCCTGGTTCTTTCAACGGATTCAGAGTTCTTTAAGTATATGAAGGGCTACATGGGTGAGAGATAACTCGGGGGACTGAGAAATGGTGAGAACGGAGATATCGCTCTTCTTAAAGAACGCTCCCGGTGAGTTGGGAAAACTGGCCAAAACATTATCTCAGGCAGGGATCAACATAGACGCCCTTACGATTCAGGATGCATCGCAGTATGTACAGGAATTATTCAGGGCCAGGGGAAAATCGCTGAAGAGGATTGCCCCTGCTGTCAGTTACGGATCAATGAGAAAAGACTCCGCGGATTTTGCCCTGATAAGGCTCCTGGTGGATCAGACGGATAAGGCGGTTGATCTCTTGGCAAAAGGTGACTACATCTTCGACGTCATGCCGGTTATTGCCCTTATCATCGATAACAAACCGGGCACCCTTGCCAAGATGGCGGAGACTTTTGGAAAAGAAGGGATCAATATCAATTATGTGTACGGCTCCGCCCTGCCTGACGGAGAAAAATCGCTCTTTATATTCTCTCCGGAAGACATCGAGGAGGCTGCCAAGCTTTTTGCTGAGCCGTAGAAAATGATTTGGTGTAACACGTTAGCTCTTTGTAATTGATCTTAAGCCGAGCATGGGGATGTCTTTTTTTGACTCTGTCCCTGGCCCAGACCTGGCTCATAAGGCATGAGTAAGGAGAACTGAAATGTGAGATACTCTCGTATCCATACAACACTCCGGAAGCTGAGCGCCAGGGCAGGCCTCCCATGGTACAAAGGAGTGGGCGTTTCAAAACGGCGCACACAGGCTGGTACCTTAGTGCTAAGGCTTATGGGGCGGTGCGCCGGTTTGTAACGGCCCTGTACGGGACCTTGTTTAGAGGGCAGAGCAAAAAAAGACATCCCCATGCTCGGTCAACTGAGTTCCGTTACGAATAGCCACTGGGCATCAGCAAATGGACAGGAGCACTATCTTTTCAAAGAGCTAACGTGTTACGATTCGATTTATTGTACTCATGGGGTTTCCTGGGTTCATAGCGTTGTGCGATGAACAGCCCTTATTCGCATCACGGATCGCACATCACACATCGCCCCTCGGATTAATCCTTAGATCCACTATCACCAGCTGAATCGACTCCATTCCCCGCCAGGTATTGGTTTCAATGTGAAAGAGCGCATCCACTGATTTTCCTTGCAGGGGATGAAGGGCACCCTTGCCAAAGGCTATGGAATCAAATATGATCCCTTGCTGTTTCAGCCTCAGTTTCAGGTGATCATTTCCCACCACCTTGGAGGAGGCAACCTCAAGGGGTCCGGCCCAGAAGATGGGTTGGGGATTCTGGCAACCGAAAGGCGGTAACATTTCAAGCTCTTTCATAAGCTGCGGGGTGATAGATTCCAGATCTAGCCTTGCATCAACCTCTATCTTCGGGGCCATATCCTTGGGGTCTATTCTGTCCCTGGCGAGCTTTTCGAACTTAACACGGAATTCTTCAAGTTTTTTGGCTTCAAGGGTAACGCCTGCCGCACCGCTGTGACCTCCGAAATGGGTAAGCACATCGCTCAAATCACAAAGCGCCTCATACAGATCAAACCCGTCAATGCTCCGGCCTGATCCTTTCGCCACCTCTCCGTCACCCCCGAGGATCAAGGTTGGGCGGTTGTGTTCCTCCAAGATCTTTGAGGCCACGATCCCCACTATTCCTCGATGCCAGGAGGGATCACAGAGGACAATGGTCCGGTGTTTTTCGAAACCCTCAGTCCTATCGATCATCTCCCTTGCCTGAGAGAGAATCCTGCTTTCTATCGCCTGTCGTTGCGTGTTCAAGGAATCCATCCGTTCGGCAATCCGGACGGCCTCCGTTTCGTTGTCCGTTGTCAGGAGGCGAACTGCCCCGTGAGCCGATCCTAAACGGCCCATGGCGTTGAGCCTAGGGGCAAGCCTGAAGCCAATATCATGCGTGGTAATCTCTTGGCCTTTTTTTATACCCGATACCCTCAATAATTCGCTCATTCCAGGCCTCCGGCTCTCGCTTAGCAGGGAAAGTCCGTTTTTCACTAGGATCCTGTTCTCTTCAATCAAAGGCACAATGTCGGCAACTGTTCCAAGTGCAACAAGGTCCAGAAGGGCCTTAAGGTCGGGCTCATCGCTGTTGTTAAAGAACCCGGACTCTCTTAAGTAGGCCCGCGTAGCTATGGCCAGGTAAAAGGCCAGGCCGACCCCGGAGAGCTCCCGGAACGGAAATGAGCAATCGGGTTGGCATGGGTTAATCGTTAGGCAACAGGGTTCAAAGTTGACTGGAAGTTGATGGTGGTCTGTGACAATGACCTCCATCCCAAGGCCTTTGGCCAGGGCAATCTCGGACGGTGAGCTGATGCCGCAGTCAACCGTAATGATGAGTTCCGTGCGGGCAGCAGCGATCTTTTTGATTGCCGCCTCATTGAGGCTGTAGCCTTCCTCGATCCTGTGAGGAATATAATATGACACCGGGGTTTCAAGCCACGAGAAAAAGCCCACCAAGAGCGAGGTTGCGGTTATTCCATCTGCATCGTAATCGCCGTAAATGGTTATTTTTCTCCTGTCCTTCACAAAGGAAGTTATGAGCTCAACTGCCCTTTCCATATCCTTAAACAGGAAGGGATCTCTGAGAGCACCGAGTTTGGGAGAAAGAAAGTGTTCAGCGGAATCGGGAGAAGTAACCTTGCGGTGAATCAGGAGAGAGGCAAGCAGGCTGGATATGCCAACCTCTCTTGCAAGCCACGGTGCAGCAGGGGGATCATCCTTTACCTGCCAGATCTTGTCGCTGTTATTTGACACCTGCTACTGCCTGGGCCAGGTTATAGCAAAAACCTCCCATTTTCTCAAAGGCGTCGAGGATCTCGATGAAGATCATACCCCTGTCTATCTCACATGTTCCCTCAAACAATCGGTCGTGATGGCTCGTCTTCATGTCATCGGTCATACGATTTATGTTATTCACCAATCTCAGCGCCTCTGCCATGATCTCTCTGTTTTCATTTTTGATTCCATTGAGAACGAGCTGGAGGAATTCCCTTGCCTCCGAAGTGATGGTTACATAGTCTGTGATAGCATACTCTGAGAAGTAGAGTTTCTCTTCAATCATGTTCTCCAGTGCGGCGGCGATATCTTCCAGCTCATCGCCAATCCTCTCAATATTGTTGGTCATCCTTAATAGAGACGTTATTTCCTTAGACTCCTCAACAACGATGTTCTGTTGCATCACCTTTACAAGGAAATCGGTTATCTCCTTCTGGAGATTATCCAGCACGTCTTCCCGCTCTCTCCACTTTGCCAGGTTCCTAGCATTTCTTATCTTGAGGGCGCCGATCACCTCATCGAACATGGTCTGGGCCTCTTCCCCCATCCTGATGATCTCTTGTCTGACCTGAACCAATGCCACTTCAGGTGAATCAAGATAACGGCGGTCAAGATATTTTATATGAAAAATCTCATCGACGGGCTCAGCTTTTCCTCTCGGGGTCAGCCAGATGGTAATCGTGACCAAATAAGACAGAATAAACAGGAAAATGATCCCCGCCATTACGTTAAAAAGGGTATGGGCGTTTGCAATATGTCGGGAAATAAATGGCTTCTCCTCCCCCAAAAGGAAATCAGGACTCCCTATGCCCAAAAGATGCGTAGTCAGAAAGGCGACCATCTTTACAAAATAGGGAAAGATCAACAGCATCAAGCATACACCCAAGACATTAAAGAGGGTATGGGCCATGGCCGTTCTTCTGGCATTGAGATTTGACCCTATGCTTGCCAGCTGCGCGGTTATCGTGGTGCCGATATTGGTACCTAATATGATGGCCACACTTCCCTCAAAGCTCAGCAGCCCCTGGCTGGCCAGGGCCATGGCAATTCCGACCGCAGCGCTCGAACTCTGGATGGCCATGGTGAGAGCAGTGCCGGCGAGAACGCAAAGAAGGATTTCGCTGAAGTTTTGACCCTGAAACCTCGTTAGGAAGTGGACGAACACGGTTTCGTGTCTAAGGGGTGCCAGACCGGCTTTCATGGTAGCCAGCCCGAAGAAAAGGACGCCAAAACCGAGCAAGACCTCTCCCCAGTTCTGCCATTTTTTTGACGTGGCGAAGAACCTCAATACCACTCCCAGCGCGATGACCGGAAGGGCATAATCACTTATGTTGAAGGCGATCAACTGAGCCGTTACCGTGGTGCCGATGTTGGCTCCCAACACTACCCCAACCGCCTGGGCGAGAGTCATCAGGCCGGCATCAACAAACCCAACCACCATGACACTGGTAGCACTCGAGCTCTGAATGACGGCGGTAACGAGCGTCCCTGTAATACATGCTATTATCCTGTTTGAGGAAACGGCGCTCAGAACTAAGCGTAGTTTCTTCCCTGCGGCCTTCTTGAGCCCATCGGACATGAGCCTCATGCCGAAAATGAACAGGCCGAGGCCTCCCAGGGTCTGAAAGAGTATTGCTTGCATAAGAGCCTAGTGTTCTCTTATCTGGATAGTAAGAATGCTTTTTATTGACAAAAGGGGAAGTATCAAGCCAGTCTAGATTAATACAACTAATTGATATTATTGTACTTATTATTTCCCAACGCGCTTTGTTCAGGGATGTTATAGCATGTAACAAGAAATCGTCAAGCCTTAATATGGGGTCCCCTGCAGAATCTTGAAACCTGCCTTTCGGAGAAAAATTCACCTCAATTGTCTCAACGTCTAGGAGATAAAGAGCCATTCCTATTTTACGCCAATGAAATCAACCAAAGGGTGGAAGGTTACCATCCAAATGTCTATCGCTTACACCGTGCTATTGGTGAAGAGGACCGGTATTGATCCCTAGGAATATATTGACAACCCCTATTGTTTCAATTACGTTGCAGCTATAAAGTAGCCACGCTTACCGTGGTAGTAACCGTATTCGTAGCAATCAAGAGGAGATGAGGGCGATGAGTGAACCGGATACCGCGATGTCCAAGGTCGAAGGGTATTATCAAGACTACGGGGTCAGGGCGAGAGAACTCAAAAACGAAGGCAAAAACATAATCGCATACCTCTGTTCCCTGGTTCCGGCTGAGATCATCACGGCTGCTGGATTAGTACCCTTCAGGATAAGGGGTGACGTCAATGAGCCCATCACCAAAGGGGATACCAATCTGGAAACCATTGCATGTCCCTTTATCCGCAGCTGCTTTGATCTTTCAGTGAAAGGATGGTACGATTTCTGTGATGGTATCGTTATTCCCCATGGCTGCGACAGCATGGCCAGGACGTACAGTACGTGGCGGTACACGCTGGGCCTCCCTTACTCTCATTTTATCAATGTTCCCCATACGGTCAGCGAGCCGTCAATGGAATTCTTCAGGGAAGAGCTTAATACCTTCAGAAAAAGCATCGGAAGGTTCGCCCAGAAAGGGATAACCGACAGCGATCTGAACGACGCCATTGAATTATACAACGAAAACAGGGACAAGGCTCAGGACCTGTATGAATTACGGAAGCCGGACCCGCCCCTCATCACGGGTACGGAAATGTCCAAGGCATTGACCGTTGGGATGAGCCTCCCGGTTACCGAATCGAATGCGCTCTTTGACGACCTTTTGGTGGAATTGAGGAAAAGAAAAGAGGCCACAGTTTCCAAGGCACCTCGCATATTGGTTGACGGCGCTTGCATAGATAATATCGACTTCATTAAGCTCATTGAGGATAGTGGGGCCAATGTGGTTGTAGACGGCCTCTGCATCGGCACCAGGGACTACTTGCCGCATACGGACGTCGGGGGTGATCCCCTCGATGCCCTCGCACGCCGATATCTTGATAAAATAAATTGCCCCCGGACGTATAGGGAAAAGGCGGAGGGAGACTATGAGAAGGACCTTGCGTCACGATTCGGTAATATTGGCTCCTTAAGTGAAAAGTTCAAGGTTGACGGTGTTATCCTCTATGTCTACAAGTATTGCGACCCTTTCGGTTTTGAAGTTCCTGCACGGAAAGCATACCTTGATTCCCTCAACATACCGGTTCTGTATTTAGAGGATGAATACTCGGCAGGCACCATTGGTCGATTGCGGACGAGGATTCAGGCATTTCTCGAGATGATTTCATAACTCCACCGCCCACGATGGGCTTATGGGATGTTTTAGCGTATGGCCCCATGAACGCAACTGACACAACTAATACCTTTGGGGAGGTCTTAGCAAATGGCTGAGCAACAGAAAACGGAAGAGAGAAAGAAGAGAAGAACTGCAACCGAGGCAGCCAGTAGAATCGGTGGCATGGTAAGGGCAGCAATCGGTGGAACGGTAAGGGCAAAGCAAGAGGGGAAAAAGGTTGCCTACACCTTTATCGTGTGTGCTTACGATGAAATAATTAGGGCTATGAACATAGTCCCAGTCTGGACCGAGAACTATGCTGGTATATGCGGGGCAAAGCGGGATGCGGAACGATTTCTCGAAAGGGCGGAATCTTTGGGCTTTTCACGGTCCCTGTGCACCTACGCCCTCTGTGGCCTGGGCTTTGACCAGTGGAGGGAAGACTTGGGTGACATGCCTCCTGATGCCCCATGGGGAGGGCAAGCACGGCCTGATTTTATGCTCTCGAGCGGCCAGATTCTGTGTGACCCGAGAAACAAGTGGTACCAGGCAGCTCAGCAATACATGCCCGACGTTCCTATCTATGATGTAGGTCTTCCCTATCCCCTTTATGAGGATGATATTGAGGTTGCCGACGTTCAGGACTATTACATCAAGTATATTGTAGCGGAATTACGGGGGTTGGTGAAATTCCTGGAAGAACAAACGGGAAAGAAGATGGACTACGATCGGCTGAGGGAGCTCGTTGATTTGGGGGAGAGGACCTGGAATCTGATCTGGGAAACCTATGATCTCAGAAGGGCTGTGCCTACACCAATGGGTACCGGAGATGCCATGAATACGATGGTTCCCATGTGCTTTATGATGGGCACCCAGGAGGCATATGACTTCTACTTGGAGCTAAATAAGGAGCTCAAGGACAAAATTGCCAGAAAAGAGGGCGTTGTGGAGGATGAGAAATATCGACTCCTGTGGGGCGGGGGATTACCATCATGGTTTGCCCTGACCGACTTCAACTATTTTAATAGTAAGGGAGCCGTGTTTCCGGCCGAGACAACCTACCGCATGATCGAACCCATCTACAGGCTCAATATGCCTGATACCAATGACCCCATCGAACGGCTGGCATGGAGATGGCTGGGGTATTGGACCTACTGGTACGACAAGACCAAAAGAAGGGCTGGGTCGGAGCCGGACGTGGAACGCTTAATACAGTATATTGAAGACTACCAGATTGACGGTGTTGTCATGCATGAGGCATTCTCGTGCAGAACCTGGCACCTCGGCCTGATTTGGCAATTAAACCAGTTACGAAAGATCTACAAGCCGATCCCCGTATTAATATTGGGGCAGGACGGAAAGCAACGGGAAAAAAGCCGAGAACTCCCTTCCCTCATCCTTGAAAGCGATATTATTGACATAAGCTCCTACTCCGAGGTTGATACCCGGAACAGGATCGATGCCTTTATCGAGACCTTGGAACAAGTAAAGAAAAACAAGGCCGATCGCCGCTGAGATGCTATGTCAGACTACTTTGCAGGCATTGACATAGGCTCTACCATGACCAAGGTGGTGATCATGAACGAAGGGATCATCTCCTCCATTGTAGGACCCACCGGCCCGGAACAGAGAAGGTTGGCCAACAAGGTCATGGAAAATGCCTTGCAACAGGCTAATCTGCCTTTCGAGGCAATCACCTACCTCATTGCTACCGGCTATGGGAGGATCAATGTCCCTTTTGCCGACAAACAGGTGACGGAGATCAGCTGTCATGCTAAAGGGGTGGCGCACCTTTTCCCCGAGTGCAGGACAATTATTGACATCGGGGGGCAGGATTGCAAAGGGATCAAAATAGATCTGGGCAGGCCAGTAGATTTTGTCATGAATGACAAATGTGCCGCCGGTACCGGTAGATTCCTGGAGGTTATTGCCGATGCATTGGGGATTGCTATAGAGGATTTGAGTGCACTTGCACTGAAAAGCACACAGCCTGCACAAATAAGTAATATCTGCACGGTATTTGCCGAGCAAGAAGTAGTTTCTCGGTTAGCCGAGGGAGTTCCCCTTACCGATTTAGTCGCCGGAATCCTTGAATCATTGGCGAGCAGGATCTCACGGATGGTCAACAGATTGAAGGTGGCAAATCAGGTGGTCGTTACAGGGGGAGGGGCAAAAAACCCGGCCCTGGTCAAGGCACTTTCCGATAAACTGGGTTATGCCACCTTAGTACCTGACGAACCTTTACTCACCGGCGCTGTTGGTGCCGCTTTGCTGGGAAAAGATATCGCCCAAAAGGCAGCGAAAAAGGGCCTACCCCTGGAGACCAAAAAACGCTCCCTCGGGGAAATTGAGATCCTTTAATGCCTATTGTTGAAACCCGAATGAACCACCCTGCAGCAAGCTGCAGGGTATCCAATGTCAAAGCCCCCTCCCTTAATGGGAGGGGATCAACCCGCCAGATTTCAGGCCCCCACCTACCCTCCCCCATCAAGGGGGAGGCACTATGTTGTGACCCTGCAGCAAGCTGCAGGGAATTATCAAGTTAAACTATCCCCTGTATGACCGCCCTAGATCTTTCTTTCTTGGACTAATCTCGAAAAATGCTCAAAAGACCTGTCAAAGGTTGCCTCGGCGGCGTCAGGAAAACAGCATCCTGGCAGCTGCCTTGATTTTAGATGGTAAGCGATACACTCGCAGCACATACCCTTCCTTGAGCACGGCTCATACGTGCAGTTGCATTTCTCAAGATTCTTTTCCTTTTTGCATTCCATCATAATAACTCCACTCGGTTCACGCGCTCTTGAACATCTGCCTCAAATCTGCTATATCCCAATCACTCAAAACCGGGATATACCGATAATCTCTGAGAAGCCTATGAAATCGCTAATCCATTCTTTTGTGGTCGTATGCCTACTAGCAATCCAGGCGGTCGCCGTCAACCCTGTCTTTGGAAAGAACATCGATCCGGCTGTTAACAAACTGGTGAATCGCCTCAGCCTCGACGGCCTCGATAAAGGATATCTCCAGGATCTTTTTTCCCGATCCGAGTTCAAGCTCGTGCCTCAGGCAATCGCTCAGAGCCTGGTGAGAAAAGAGGCCAGTCTCAATTACGCCCAGTTCTTGGAGAAGTACTCCGTAGACAGGACCATTTCCTACCTGAAAACCCATCATACAACCCTTAATAAGATGGAGCGTCATTTTGGTATCTCCGCTTCCGTGGTAGTGGCGATCCTCTCCGTGGAAACATCGTGCGGAAGATATATGGGCTCCTTCAAAACCGTTGGGATTCTGGCAACCCAGGCGGTCTCTTTGGAGCCAGCAGTCTACCGACAGATTATCGCCTACTTACCGGCTGAAGAAAAACCAAACCTGAATGCCAGAGACATCAAAAAGAAGCTTAAGAAAAAAAGCGCGAGGGCCTATAGGGAACTGAAAGCCCTGCTCGCCTTTTACAAGGACCAAAACCGAGATCCCCTTAAAGTCAAAGGCTCAATAGAAGGGGCTATCGGGCTCCCCCAGTTCCTTCCCTCAAACATTAAGCGATATGGATTTGATGGAAACAGCGATGGCACAATCGACCTGTTCCAGCACAAGGACGCCATTACCAGCGTTGCCTCGTTCCTCAAGGCCCACAAATGGAGAGAAAACAAGGACTATGAGCAGAAAAAGCAGATCATCCGTAAATACAACCCCAGCGATTACTATGCCGATACCGTACTCAAGTTGGCTGAACTGCTTGCCAATTACTGGCCCTAAGTGTACACCTATTCGTTCTAAGCAATGGTTATTTCCTTATTTAGATAGACATCCTGAATAGCATGAAATATTGCTACTCCCTCTTTCAGTGGTTTCTGGAATGTCTTCCTTCCCGTTATGAGGCCCATTCCGCCACCTCTCTTATTTATGATCGCTGTCAGAACTGTATCGGCAAGATCGTTTTTGCCTGCAGCCCCCCCCGAGTTGATAAGACCAACCCTCCCCATGTAATTGTTAGCTACCTGATATCTGACCAGATCTATAGGGTGATCAGAGGTGAGCTCTTTGTAGACCAATTCGTGGGTCTTGCCGAAATTCAAGGCTGTAAACCCACCATTATTCTCGGGAAGCTTCTGCTTTATGATATCAGCCTCAATGGTAGCTCCCAGATGGTTAGCCTGCCCTGTAAGGTCGGCGCTCACATGATAGTCAACACCGTCCTTTTTGAAGGCGTCATTCCTGAGGTAGCACCACAGGATAGTGCACATCCCCAGCTCGTGGGCCATCTTAAATGCCTCGCTGACCTCTGTTATCTGCCGAGTCGACTCCTCCGATCCAAAGTAAATGGTAGCCCCTGCACCCACTGCACCCAGATCAAAGGCCTGTTCGATCTGTGCAAAGAAGACCTGGTCATACTTATTGGGATAGGTGAGCAATTCATTATGATTAAACTTAACGATAAAGGGGATCTTATGGGCATATTTTCTGCTTACAGCGCCCAGTACCCCAAGGGTAGAGGCAACCGCATTGCATCCCGCCTCAATGGCAAGTTTTACGATGTTTTCAGGATCAAAATAGTCCGGATTTGGCGCAAAAGATGCACCTGCCGAGTGCTCAATCCCCTGATCAACAGGAAGGATGGAAAGATAGCCGGTGTCCTTAAGGCGACCGTGGCTAAACAATGACTGCAAATTCCTCAAGACATTGACTGGTCTGTCTGAGTCGATGAACACCTTATCCACGAAATCCGGAGAGGGAATCTTTAATCGCTCCTTGCCGATAGTAGTACATTTGTGGGTAAGTAGGTTGTCTGCCTGTTCTTTACCTAAAAGCTCATAAATTTTATCAAACATGGTGAACCTCCTTTTCAAGTCGTTTTCTCTCTTAAACAAAAGAGCTTGCCTTCTTACGTTTGATACCAAAAATAACGACAACTTGTCTATAATATTGCTTCCTTCGCCGAGATTAGTGTTTGCTTTTCCTCCTTTGATTGCAGTATAGAGAAGCAATACTTTCCAGCAAAGAGTTTGAGTCTTTCATGAATATTGAGCACACGGTTCTGCTGGGCATCATCCAGGGGCTCACGGAGTTTCTACCCGTCAGCAGTTCAGGCCATTTGGTCATATTTCAGCACCTCATCGGGTTGAAGAATCCGGAGCTGCTGCTGGACATATCGCTCCATATCGGCACGCTACTGGCCATTTTCATATTCTTCCGGAGCGACATCAGGGCCATGATCACCGAGGGCGGGGCGTTTCTGGGAAATGTCTTGTGGAGAAGAAAACCTGCCCCCGTGCCACTAAAAGGCATGAACGGGCGGCGCGGTGAAACCCGACAACTTCCCTATGCAGCTCTTTCCCTCTGGGTTTTGGTGTCTATCATTCCCACCGCGCTCATAGGAATACTCTTTAACCGACTGTTTCACGAGATGTTCGGATCAACCCTCGTCGTTGGCATCATGCTGATGGTTACGGGTACTATCCTCGGAGCGAGCCGGCTTATACCCGACAAGGCGATAAAGAAGAGAAGCATTGGTCTGGTCACAGCATTGGCGGTCGGACTGGCACAAGGGGCCGCCATTACCCCTGGCATTAGTCGGTCCGGTGCCACGATAGTCTGTGGTCTTCTCTGCGGTCTAGACCGTGAATTGGCAGGGCGCTTTTCCTTTCTCATTTCCATCCCTGCTATTATAGGGGCCTTAGTCATGCAATTTGACATGACTGAAATAGGTGAAATAGGCTATGCTCCCTTTATGACGGGAATCGTCATATCCTTTGTGACAGGGCTCATAGCGCTGAAGATAACGATGAACTATGTAAGAAAGGGCAAGCTCCATTACTTTTTGCCGTATTGTTTCTTTGCAGGTATTGTGGCTCTCCTTATCAAATAAGTCCCAGGTTTATGTTCGTTGCATGCAGTTTTGTCAACCGCAAAATGGTAGGAGCCGATACAGCGGCAAGCAGGAAAAGCATGTACCAGTAATCCGGTATCCAGTATAACCTTTTGACCATGCATGCGCGACTGGCTCATGATGATAGACACATTATATTTGCTTCCCCTTAATCTGTGAGCAGAGCTGAACATGGCATTACAATCTCTACCAAACTATCTCATTCTCGCTATCAAAGGATTCCTCATGGGTGCGGCAAATGTGGTTCCCGGTGTTTCAGGCGGTACCATAGCCCTCATCCTCGGCATATACGAAGAATTGATACACGCTATTCGCTCCCTCAATCTTCACTTTTTGAAGCTCTTTGCCCTTCTCAGGATCAGGGAGGCAGCCTCATCTATCGCCTGGCCTTTTCTCCTGCCCGTTGTCGTAGGCGTCCTCGCTGCAACACTCTCCTTAGCCGAGCTCCTCAGTTGGCTCCTTCTTACCTATCCTATTATGGTCTGGTCATTCTTTTTTGGATTAGTTCTGTCCTCTGTCTTTTCTGTGGGCAGGTTCGTGAAGGCATGGAGACTATCTGCTTTCATGGCAATTGGACTGGGAGGTGTTGGTGCCTATTTTCTTTTCGGTATGATCCCTGTGGCCACACCGGAGGCCTCTTGGTTTCTCTTTCTGTGCGGTTTTCTGGCCATCTGCGCAATGATACTACCGGGAATATCCGGTGCCTATATCCTGGTGCTCTTAGGGAAGTATCACTTCACTCTCGAGGCCCTGAATAATAGAGACATTGGTACGCTCTTCATGTTGACCGTCGGCGCAGTGGTTGGGCTTCTGAGTTTTGTGAGGGTTCTGAGCTGGCTTTTGAAAAGATACCATGATCTGACCATGGCTGTCCTCATCGGTTTAATGTTGGGGTCCTTGAGAAGAATTTGGCCCTGGAAGGAAACCTTGACCACCTTTATCGACAGTAACGGTAGAATAGTGCCTGCTTTGCAGATAAATGTTGTTCCGCCACAGGTAAACGCCGAGGTTATTCTGGCCTTTCTTTTTATGTGCCTTGGATTTCTCGTTGTGATCGGTTTGAACTATTGGGAATTCAAGAAAAACTAACCCTTTATGACGCCGAGAGGCCTTAGCTTCGCCACCTTTTTTGCCAGTCCCGCCATGTGGACGGCCTCAACTACAAGGGAGATATCCTTATAGGCCTCGGACATCTCCTCCATGAGCGTAGTCCTTCCCCTTGACTGAACATAGATACCCTTGTCCTCAAGCTCTCTATTGATATCCCTTCCCTTGGCCGTCTTAATGGCCTGCTTTCTGCTTAACACCCTACCGGCTCCGTGACAGGTGGAGCCAAAGGTTTCCTCAAGGGCCCGCTGGCTGCCTGCCATTACATAGGAGTGGGTTCCCATGTCGCCGGGTATCAATACCGGCTGCCCAACGGTTCTGTAGATCTCAGGGACATCCGGATGGCCCGGCGGAAGCGATCGGGTGGCCCCTTTGCGGTGAACACAGAGGGTAGCGTCTTTTTTATCGACAACGTGTTTTTCTATTTTGGCAATGTTATGACAGACATCGTATAGCAGTTCCATCTTCAACTCGCGGGGGCTGATCTCCAAAACCTTTTCGAATGTCTCCCTGGTCCAATGCATAATGATCTGCCGGTTTGCCCACGCATAGTTGGCCGCACAGGCCATAGCGGAAAGATATCTCTTCCCGCTCTCAGACTTGATGTAGGCGCAAGCCAGCTGTCTGTCCGGCAGATCAAATCCCGACTCTCTTACCTGAGTTCCCATTTTCTTTAAGAAATCATCGCAGACCTGATGGCCAAAACCCCTCGAGCCCGAGTGAATAAGCACCGTAAGCTGGCCTTCAAAAAGATTGAAGGCATTGGCTATTTCCTGGTCATAGATCTCTTCGACTGTCTGTATCTCCAGGAAGTGGTTGCCGGAACCGAGGGTTCCCAGCTGGTCGTGCCCTCTCTTATACGCCCTTTCGCTTACTGTCTCTGGGTCGGCCCCTCTGATAACACCTTGATCCTCAGTTCTCGCCAAATCCTCATTGGTGCCCAGGCCCTTCTTGACGGCCCAGGACGAGCCCTCCACGGCTACCTTTTTCTCTTCCTTTGTTGAAAGGCGTATCTTCCCCCTGGAGCCAACACCTGTCGGGACGTTCATGAAGAGCGCTCCAACAAGCTCTTTGATTCGTGGCCTGATTTCGCTTGCCACCAGGGCAGTGGTCACGAGCCGGACCCCGCAGTTTATGTCGTAGCCAACTCCACCCGGCGACACAATACCGTCCTCCATACGAAAGGCTGCCACACCGCCTATCGGAAACCCGTAGCCCCAATGTATATCCGGCATTGCGAGGGAATGTTTGACAATACCAGGGAGGGTTGCAACATTGACTACCTGAAGGAGGCTTTGCTCGTCTTTTATGCCAGGCATTAACTGCGCACTGGAGAAAACGAGACCCGGCACCCTCATCTTTCCCGATTTGGGTATGAGGTATCGCCATTCATCTATCTGTTTTGTCTTGACTCCCATAGCTTACCGACTAAGTGCCTAAAGTACTTAAAGTTTAAAGTGCCTAAAATGGTTATGATTCCTTAATCATTGAATCCATAATACCTTAATCTTCATGGTTTCGTAAAAAGTCGACATTTGTGTCATTGCGAGCGAAGCGAAGCAATCTCCTTTAATGTAAGTACTTGAATTTACGAGATTGCTTCGTCGCTCCGCTCCTCGCAATGACAGGTTAAAAGACTTTTTACGAGTTTATCAATCTTAAGAGCTCCTAAATGTCGAAAATCACCCGTGCCTCCCACCCATGAGGTTTTTCCTCAACCGTTATCTGATGGTACGTAACGGCCTTTATTTCTCTCAAGATTTGATGGCGAGCCCTGTTAAATCGGATCATGCTGAGCACAGCCTGTAATCGGGTTGGACTCATGGATTTGATCACTATGCGACGCGCCAATAGCTTTTCAGCGGCAAAGAGATAGAGGATCTCTCCAAGCCATCTCACCATAAGGTCGGAATAGTCATCACCTTCGATGGTAATCCGCCTCTTGGCACCCTTCCCACCCATATCCCCCTCGATCATGAGATCGCTCATGGCGTAGGCCGCATCGGTAAAGAGATCCCTTGCGTCAGCGCCTTTCACAACCATCCCGAGGTCTGCGGTATGGTCAATGATTTCATAGCTTGGGTGTTTGGAATTCATGATCGAGACGAACAGGATATTGGTTTAACAATAATATGAGTTTAAACTCTTCATGAGAATAAGTCAAAAGATCCAAGCTTATGTTTTGGTCCGGGGCAAGCTTGTAACTTCTCAATAAGTTCGGATCATTCCTTGCCACTGCTGTTTGCCGTCATTGCGAGGAGCCTTGCCCGCCCACAGGCGGGGAAGCGACGTGGCAATCCCTGGCCCAGACCTGCCTCTCTGTATGCGCTGATGGAAAGGCATGCATGCAGAAGAGAGCACAGTAGCATAATCAAATCATGTCGCGCCAGAGCGGGCTCGTTGCGATAATAGAGATTGCTTTGCTTCGCCCCGCCTGCCGTCCGGCGGGCAGGTCGCAATGACAGAACTCGAACTCATTGAGAAGTTACGAAAGCTTTAGGAAAAATTCTGAGGAATTTTGAATTCGCCCAATGATTTCATTTATTATATCTCAAAACCATCATTATCTCATTGACAAAGGCGGTTAAAAAGATGGAGCAAGCTCTTATTCGAAAGAGGATTTGGCCAATACTTATTTAATCATGCCCCATTCACGATATCGCAAAGAAATGGTACCTGTTTAAACTGCTGAGCGAGTGCAACTCCAGCAGCTTGGTGCAGGAAGCTTCAATGGAAATTTACGTTATTGGATGTGGCGTCACACCAAGAATACAAAAATATTTCATACACATTATAAGACCAATGGATATTCAACAGGGGTCGCTATGGATTTTCAAGATAGAACAATGTACCCGCGTTGTTATGATTTGACAGCCTCATAATATCGCGATAATATGAAGGTATGAAATCATCAGAGGCAGACACATGGTTTTTGTTGCAGGTCCCAGACAGGTGGGAAAAACTATGTTTGCAAGGCAGTACCTGAAAAAGAAGGCACGCCTTCTTGTGATTTCAACTGGGGACAATATTTCAAACAGACAGACATGTCGGACTGTTGGCCTAACCGGCTCTGCTCGCCATATTAACTATTGCTTATCGGCAAGTAGACGTGGCGGAAATGTTCATCAAAAATAGTAACAAAGGTGGGGGGAGGTAAACGCTATGACTATCGCAGCTGCTACTGAAGTTATTCCCTTTCAAGTCGATGCGGACGGCGTTGCTCGCGTCGGTGGCACGCGCGTAACATTAGACACTGTTATCGCAGCCTTTTTACACGGAGCAACTGCTGAAGAAATAGCTCAACAGTATCCATCCCTGAATTTAGCTGACATCTATTACCTGATCGGCTATTACCTGCGACGTCCGTCAGAGGTTGAATCGTATTTGGGAAAGAGAAGGGCTCAGGCAAAGGTCGTTCGAAAGCAGAATGAGTCTCGCTTTGATCCTCAAGGTATTCGTTCACGCTTGTTAGCTCGTCGAACAAGCAGAGGGCAATAAGGCATGCTTTTGCTTGCTGCAGACGAGAACTTCAACAACGATATTGTACGCGGTCTATTACGACAAAAGCCTTCCTTAGATATTGTTCGTATCCAAGATGTAGGATTTTCAGGGGCGGATGATCCGACAATTCTTGAGTGGGCGGCGCAAGAAGGTCGGGCTTTACTTACCCATGATGTGTCAACAATCACACACTATGCCTATGAACGTGTTCGGGCTGGCAAATTGATGGCCGGGATCTTTGAAGTCAGTCGCGATGTTCCTATCGGGGTTGCCATCGAGGATATTCTCTTGTTGGCCGAATGTAGTCTGGATGAGGAGTGGGAAAATCAAATTCTATATTTGCCTTTGCTATAAAGGTCTATGTGAAAAAAGGGCTTTCTATCAGATTTAGCTTTTGAGTCTGTGGCTATCTTTATATGAAACTGAAAAAAATCGTTGGCGATCTGGCCCAGGCGCAGAAAAATACCGAGAAAAGGCTTGAGGAATTAGCCCAAGTAAAATAAAAGACTGAAAGCTGCCTTAATAAGCTGGCCCAGGATCATCTCAAAACGGGACAAAGGATGGAAATTATATCCGATGTTTTTGCCTATACCCTGAAAAATGAAAGTTACAAGGGCCTGCCACCGCTGCTTAAGAGAGATTTAGGGCTTGAGATTGAAGATCGGCTCATCAGACGGTTTCTGCCCACAGAGAAAAAAAGGCACCATCTCCAGGTAAATATCTATGGATGGGGCAAGAAAAACGGCAAGAAGACATTGATCTTAGGAGAGGCCAAAACCAGCATTTCGCGCCGTGAGATCAGCCGTTTTCAAAAGATCGTCAAAAAAGCAGCACAATTAGAAAATATCTCTTTAAATGATACCTGCCAAGTAATCGTTGTCCATGATGTCACGCCTAACATTGAAGAATATGTCAAGGAACAGGGTATCCAACTTTACTGGACCTACGATTTATAGAAAGTCGTGCCTGCAATACAACCTCGGTAATACTTCGATCTCTAATACCCATACCAAAATAGTCCGACAGGACTGTAATCTGAGACCTCGTATCCAACATTTCCAATCTCTTGGCCTTGCCATGGAGCTAGTTTAAACACCTATTTCTCAGCGACCTTTATCTCCGTTCTTATTTCATGACGCCCCCCTGAACCTGGTCAGGGCAAGCATGGATTGCAATCGATTCGAGCCGATGACTGTGTTTGATTTCTATGCCACATACCAATTATCTTTCAGTAGCAAAGAGATAGAGGATCTCTCCAAGCCATCTCACCATAAGGTCCGAATAGTCCTCACCTTCAATGGTAATCTGCCTCTTGGCACCCTTCCCACCCATATCTCCCTCAACCATGAGATGGATCATGGCGTAGGCCGCATTGGTAAAGAGATCCTTTGCGTCAGCGCCTTTCACAACCATCCCGAGGTCTGCCGTGTGGTCAATGACCTCATAGTCCGGAGCATGGTGATTCATGATCTCAAATCCCAATCTTATTTATGGAAATCTCACTAAAAACTATAAGCTCGCGGGATAAATAAGTCAAAAGATATGTCCTGCCTGGACCATTGGCTGCGAGTTGAGCCGATTCCAGGTAACCTACTCGTGCAATTAACATAAACCGCCAACGGAGGACAATATAACCCCTGATCGCACTCCTATGCTGTGAGGCCAGAGGTTTTGATCGGCCTCTCCAAAGAAGCCCGTTTCTGTGGCCCCTAGAGACTGGCATTGATGAGCCGTCACAATTGCCATCCCGCCATACGTTAGATGCGCAATAAGAACCCCGTCTCGCAATCAGCACGAGAGTGCCATCGTTTGCGAGGGTAGAAGCCTGCATAAGATTCACTGGCGGGTTGGATAACTATGCTGATTGCCTTAAAAAACTGTGGGTTTTCCTTTAAGATGATGGTATAGATATTGCTTATTTAGATCTCCGACGCGCGATTCTCAAGGCTATCCTGTCGTCCTTGCAATCACAAAATGCCGAGGGATAAGACGATGAAACTCATCATCCAGATTCCATGTTTTAACGAAGAAAAGACACTGCCGATCACACTCTCTGCTTTGCCTCGCAACGTCCCTGGAGTTGACAGCGTCGAGTGGCTGATCATTGACGACGGCAGCACAGACCATACGGTGGAGGTGGCAAAAGAATACGGCGTAGACCATGTGGTCGCCCTACCCCGCAACCAAGGTCTTGCCAAGGCCTTTATGGCAGGACTGGAAGCCTCCCTCAAGGCCGGCGCCGATATCATTGTTAATACGGATGCTGATAATCAATATTGTGCGGACTGCATTCCAGATCTAATACGTCCCATCTTAGAGGCAAAGGCTGAAATGGTTGTCGGTGCGAGGCCTATCGAAGAAATAGAGCACTTTTCCTTCATCAAGAAACTCCTCCAAAGACTAGGTAGTTGGGCCGTAAGGCTTGCAAGCAATACCGACATACCCGACGCGCCGAGCGGGTTCCGTGCGATTTCCAGGGAAGCTGCCCGTAAACTGAACGTGTTCAACGGCTATACCTACACCCTCGAAACGATTATTCAGGCCGGCCAGAAAAACATACCTGTGACATGGGTGCCGATCCGCACAAACGAATACCTCCGGCAGTCGCGGTTGGTCAAGAACCTCGCCTCGTACGTCAGGAGGTCCATCTTAACCATCCTTCGAATCTTTGTCGTCTATAATCCCTTCCGTTTCTTTGTGTCTATTGGGGCCCTGCTATTCACTTTGGGCACTCTCATTGGCATACGATTCCTGTGGTACTTCTTGAACGGTCAGGGAGGCGGGCATGTCCAGTCCCTCATTCTCGCAAGCATTTTGATCGGCATCGGTTTTCAGACAATAATGGTTGCCTTTATTGCAGACCTGCTGAGTGTAAACCGCAGACTACTTGAAGAACTACAGTACAAGTCAAGAGATGGAAGGAAGAATAAGGATTAATTGCTCCTTCTTTGCGCTGTTCGAGACTGTCGTCTTACTCGGTTATCCTAACGTAGGATTCAGATGCGAGTCGTCTATTGGGGTACATACGATACCGGAAAACCCCGCACCCGGATTTTGATCCGAGGGTTGCGGGAAAATGGCCTGGAGGTTATTGAATGTCACGCAGATGTTTGGGGCGGGATTGAGGACAAGAGCCAGGTATCGAGCTGGCTAAAGAGGTTCCACCTTTTATTTCGATGGCTGTCGAGCTATCCTCTGCTTGTCCTGCGTTATTTGCGACTACCAAAACACGATGTGGTTATCATAGGCTATATGGGCCAGCTGGATGTCCTGGTCATGTGGCCATTCGCCAAACTCCGCGGCGTTCCTGTCGTGTGGGATGCCTTTCTCTCTCTCTACGACACTGTGGTAGAAGATAGAAACTTGATCGGGCCAAAACATGCTTTAGCTAAGCTTCTCTTTTTTTGGGAATACCTGAGTTGTCGAGCAGCGGATCTCATCGTGCTGGACACACAGGCACACGCAGGTTATTTCACGGAGAAGTTCAAGATTACCGGAAAACTGATTGATGCCGTTTTGGTTGGGGTAGAGTCCGACACGTTTCCGATACGACCCCAATCCTCTAAACGCGTAAGGTCCAATGGGGGTTTGACCGTCCTCTTCTATGGACAGTTCATTCCACTGCACGGAATAGAGACGATTATTCTTGCGGCACGACGGGCAGCAAATACTCCTCTCCAGTGGGTATTAATCGGAAAAGGCCAAGAGGAATCAAAAATACGCTCCATGCTTGACGATCACCCCCTTCCCAGATTGAAATGGCTGCCGTGGGTCCCATACGAGGAATTGATAAGATGGATTCATCGGTCTGACATCTGCCTAGGAATTTTTGGGAATTCCGGTAAGGCGGGCCGCGTGATACCGAATAAAGTTTTCCAGATTCTTTCGACGGGGACTCCGCTTATCACTCGAGACTCACCTGCGATCCGCGAGCTTTTGAGCCCGGAAATGCCTGGCGTATTTCTCATACCGCCAAGTGATTCTGATGCTCTTTTGGAAGCATTGCGTAGCTTTCACAAGCAGCGTCCTAAATTGATCGGCAAGGCGTTGTACCGGAACGTAATGAAAGACATTGAGCCCTTCAGTATTGGCAAGAAGCTCGTCGGTCTTATGGGCGGCCTACAAAAGACCTTTACAGATGCACGCAATGCACAAGCCTAATTACCAATGATCAAACATCCAGTATATGGCATAAGCGCACCTGAAAAGGGGTGGGTACCTGCACCGCGTTATGTGCTAAGGAGGAACCGTGTGCTAAAGCTGCTCGAACCGCTTTCCCGGGGACGATTGCTGGAGATTGGGTGCGGGGCAGGTGCGCTTTTGTATGATCTTTCTTCCATGGGATTTTTGATTGAAGCTGTGGAAACCTCATCAATTGCCCGAGATATAGCCAGCTACATAAATCGTGGTAATCGCCGGGTGGCAGTTCACCGAAATATTAAAAATAATTGGAAAGGGGCATTTGACTACGTATTGGCACTGGAAGTCCTCGAACACATTGAGGATGACGTCAGTGCCTTAAGAGAATGGTGGAATTGCCTGAAATTTTGTGGACACATGCTTCTATCCGTCCCCGCTCATCCTGAACGATGGAATGCGAGCGACGAGTGGGGAGGGCACTTTCGTCGCTATGAACGTACTGGACTTAGAGAAATTTTGGAGCAGACTGGGTTTGACATAGTGCATATGGAGTGCTACGGATTTCCCCTTGCGAACCTTATCGAGCCATTTCGAGCCCTGTACCGCGCTCCGCAGTTAAAGCAACTGTTATCCAGTCAGGGTAGGCATGGCCAGCGAGCATATAGCGATATAAGTGGGGTTGAGCGTTCTTTGGAAAAGAGATTGTATCCACTTCAAGCGAATTGGTTGGGCACCAAGGTGATGCAGTTCTTTTGCTATCTTCAAGTTATTTTCTCCGACACTGACTGGGGGAATGGTTTTCTAGCTTTATGCAAGAAAAGATAAAAAGTGTCTATCGCTGGTTTGGGCTCGGCATTGGCATTATAGCACTGGCCTACTTTTTGAATTCCGCCCTCAAACAGATTTCTATCTTCCCTGCGCTTCATTGGGGTCTTGGGACCTGTGCCAGCATTGTCGCTACGACAGTCCTGAGTGGCCTCGTAATGCTTATCGGTGGATATTCGTGGATCTTGCTGCTGCGCGCCACAGGTGAGACTTTAACAATACCTAAGGGCCTTGTGATATTCACCTTGGCTCAATTTGCGAAATACATTCCAGGAAACGTGGCGCATCACGCCGGACGAATTGCATTGGCGAGTAGCCGGGGCCTTACTGTCTCTAAGGTGGTATTTTCGATGGTCATCGAGGCCAGCTGGCTCGTTGTTGCCGCCTCGGTCCTAGCCACAGCGTGGCTTTTCCTGGTAGGGGATGGCCTATTCGAGTATGCGAAGGAGCTTCCTACTCTATTTCAACTGGCAGCTGGCATTGCCGCCGCCTGCCTCTTTCCGCTACTGGCCGGATGGATCCTGTTTTATTGGCACCCCGGCCCGCTCCAAAGGATCCTTGGCAATAGGGCTGTCAAGACCCCTTCACTTCCCATCTTGCTGACCTGTCTCTTCATATATATGCTGTGTTTCCTTCTTATGGGCGCTGCCGCTGACATTCTTGCGCAGTATCTCTTCGGTGCATCAGGAAGCCATATTCTTCTATTGACTGGTGCCTTTGCTATCGCCTGGGTGGCAGGATTCCTTGCTCCCGGGGCCCCTGCCGGCATCGGGGTACGGGAGGCCATCCTTCTCAAGATTCTTACTCCAATCTATGGACCAGGAATTGCTGCGGGGTTGGCTATCTCCCTGCGTGCAATCACTACTTTGACCGACGGTCTGGCCTTTGCAGCGGCTCTCTTTGCCAAAGGGAAGATGGACTCCGGTCCTCCATAAGGTGCTTTCCGGATTTTGAAAAGGCCACCTCACCGCTCATAAGATCTCATAGAGAGAAATGCTTCCATCATCGGTTTCACAGCAAAATCTCACAAGATTTGGATAGTCCTTTTGCAGAGCACGGCTCTTATACCACTCGGCATTGATATAAAACTGGAGCTCACTCCGGGCGCTCTCTGTCCTGGATACCAGAAGCCAGCGAACACCTGTCTTTTTTCCATATTTGACCACTTTTTCCAGAGAATCGTTCGGCAACAAACGACAAGACCCTCCCGATAGATACGAACTGAAGGGACTCAGACTAAAAACTGGCTCCCCATTTACTTTCCTCCTAAGGCTTTCAAATTGGGTCTCGACATCTTGTAATTTAGGGAAAATTTTCAATTCCGTGAAGAAATGAGGGGTAACAAGGAGAAAAAACGCATAAACAATGAAAAAGAATACAAGGCTCGAGAACCTGATTCTCAAAGCATTGGTTACCGCATGAAAGCAGACAAATAACTCACCTGCAATGTGCATCAAGGCAAACGGGAAAAGGATATAGATATACCGTGGGATCTTATCGGTGAAACACGATACGACGAGCAGATAGAAGATGATAAAGAGTGGCAATAGCAGTCTGTTGAGCAGCTTCACGTTTTCTGATTTCACGAAAAAAGGTGAAATGCAGAGAGCTAGAAACAAATATAGAAGAATATTGCCTAATGGTTCCATGAGGTGCTGAGTATTGCTGTAGATTCTCGCAATAAAATCTTTCGGGCTCTTTAAGGTGGAAAGAACTTCATTGAGAAGTCCAGCTTTTTCTCTCTTTTTTCTATCCACCCGGTAAAGCATCTCCGAGGAATCCGGCAAGAGCTTGCGCAGAAGACGTCGCTTGGCATAGATCACTGCATAGCTGTTGTCAGGCATACTTTCAATCCGCTCTATTTCTGCTAATACCTCGGGGTCATTAGTGGTTACATCATATTTGGCAGTAGAAAAATTTTGCTGCAGAGGATGGTGCCCTGTCTGGTAATAGATAATAATGGTGTATGGCGCAATAATAATCAGCCACCCCAGTGCCATGAAGAGTGTCCTCTTAAAAACCAACCCCCGTTCAGATCTCCCTGAAGCCACGCCCTGCAAAAGAAAATAAACCAATAAGAATACGAAAACGATAATACCGATTTGCCGAGATAAGAAAACAAGGCCACAACTCAAACCAACGGCCAGTGAAAAACCCTTCCCGTTACTAAGGGATTTCCCGAAAACTAGAAGTGTCAAGAACAACGTGCAACTCAAGGTAAGCAGGAAAGTTCCTTCAGACAGTGGTTTCATTCCAAATGCGAAATAGTGAAAATTTATCTGTATCAAGAAAACAGTCATTACTGCCACTACGCGGTTCGTTGATTTCTTGAGGTACAAGAATAGTGCAATCGAAGCCAATAATGCGGAAAGGCAACTCGCCCATTCAGCCGCCTTGAGGGATTCTCCGGAAAGGAGATTTCCGCATGCTACAAGGAACGGATAAAGTGGTGGATATATGAGTCCGTTGTCAACATGAGCCCATGAAGGAATGTAGAAGAGTCCCTTTGAGAATAAGTCTTTTCCGATAGTTATGTACGCAATAGTGTCCGGGGAAAAAATTCTCGGGCTACAATTGAAAAAATGAGTGATAGGGTTGAGCCCCAATATGAGAACCACACAGAACAAATCCATATGCCAACCCTTGACGGCAAAATCTCTACTACCAATTTTCACTTTTTCTCTCCACGGAGATTTCCATTATCGTCGGAAGTCTCTTACATTACCGTGAACTTAAGGATTCATCACTGGCATGACCTCTGCATTATTCCTCATCTTCAGATTCAAGCTCAAAATATAGTTGTAAATTGGTCCGAGAGTAAATATCAGCACGAGATTCACAACCCGAATGAGTCCCGCTGCCAACAGGCTCTGCGCCGGGGGGATGCCGAATATTTGAGCCCCGAAGACTATGATCCCCTCGGTAATACCCAGGGACCCCGGGGTAATCTTGATTAATACGGAAAAGGCCAGCAAGGTTGAGAGAAGGAGGCATTTGAAAAAGGAAAGGCTTACCCCGTACGCCTTAAATCCATAGTATACCGTTAGCAATTCAAATACAGCATGCAATAGAATGATCAGGACTAGCCTGAGGACAAGAGCTCTATGCCTCCGAATTCCGTACCAGGCGTTTATGACTTCGCTGATCTTTTTCAACAACCAATTCTTAAACTCAGGCACCTTGGGTGAAAAAAGCATGAGAAGACTAGTAGTCACAAACACAACCGCAAAGAAGTAAAATACGATCATATTCGTATAGTGATACTGTAAATGGATATACAAGATACAGAACAGACCGATAACTGCATTCACAAAGAAGCTAATGAAGTAGAGAGCCAGCATTGTTCCGAGAAAGTGGGGAATCGCGAAGTTGTGGACCTTTTTCAGGTAGATGGCTCTCGCACCTGCCCCTCCCTGGAATGGAATAATATAGTTCCAAAGGTTTGAAACGAGAGAAAGCCCATACCACTCATTGAATTTGAGTCGAATGTTCAAATATTGCATCAGAACCTTCGTAAATAGCCCCAAAACAATGGAGTCAATCAAAAGCACAAAACAGAGCGCAGCGACCAGCATCAGCGAAAGGTTCAAGATGTCGCCGAACTCTGAACCATGGCCTCTGATGTAGAGGATTATCCAGACGACGAAGAAAAAAAGGGCGGCCAATGACAGTGCTTTTCGGGATTCAATGCGCACGAACGATAACCTTCTGACTTCTAGTATCGAGTGTTAGAACCGAGCAAATCATGGGATGCTGGGGAAAAACAGGTTCATGCAGTCATTTCTGTGCTGTCGGCCACGATCTACCGATGGCTCTATTAATCCCAAGGCTCGATCCTTCCTCTCAGCAACTTGAGATACAGTTTTCTCGCCATGTTCTGTGCCGGTCTGTTCAACGCCAAGGGATAGACCAAGGGACTGAACCTGCCGAGGTGTCGATCGATGAAGCCTTTCACCAGATGACGGTTGACAGATGAAAGACAAACCTTATAGGCCTTAAATCTCTCCTCGAAGGAAAAGTAATCGGTTTCAAAGGGGATGTCATCAGGCCCTAAATGCCCTTCGGGATTGGACCATGTATACGGGCTGTAGTTTGGATTCAAACTGACCTGTTCGTCGTTCTTCACCCATTCCGCCAGATCGCTACCAGGTAGAGGCTGGTAGACCCCGTAGCCGGGAATATCGACCTTCATTTGCTCGTTAAACTTAATGGTATTCATCACATCCTGATACGTCTCATGAGGCCCGCCTATGAGATTAAAGGTCTTTACAATTAACCCGGCGCTCCTGGCATCTTCGATAGACTTGGCAATTCTCTCAAGCCGTATACCCCTCCTGAGGGCCTTCATGGTTTCGGGGTTTGTGGTTTCCACACCCATGGCAACAATGGGGCAGCCGGCCTGTTTCATTTTGATAAAAAGCTCTCTGTCGATATTATCAGCCCTTATCCCTTGTCCCAGGAGAAACTGAATCCCCAGATCTCTCTCTAAGATCAAGTCGCAAATGGCGTGGGCACGGGCTCTATCCACTGAAAAATTGTCATCGACGACGCTGAAAATCCTAATGTGGTATCGATCACCATAATACTCCATTTCATCGACCACGGCTTTCGCGCTCTTCGCCCGTGAGCCTCGTACGCCAACCTTGTTCACCACACAGTACAGGCAGTTATACGGGCAGCCCCTGGTGGTAAAAATGGGCAGGCTCTTTCCATAACTGTGGACATCGAAATGATCGAAATTCGGTCGTGGCAAAGAATCTAGATCCCTTATCGGCAGCCTAGCAGCATTAACGATGGCTTGGCCATTATCTTTCCATACCAGGCCCTTGACATCCTCACAGCCCTTGCCTTCACGGATGTTATTGCAGAGCTCGGAAAGCGTCACCTCTCCCTCACCAATCACCCCGTAATCGAAATGTTCGAGATTCATCACATACTCTCGATCGCACGAAACCCCATACCCACCAATGATCGTTTTTATCTCAGGCAGCATCTCTTTGGCCTGAAGCGCCATCTCAATAGCCCTCAAGACACCCATGGTGGTGGCTGATAGCCCAAGGATATGAGGTTTGAACTCCCGCATGAGTTGCACGTACTCGCCTTCCGGACGAGCTTCCATATCTAAACACTTCACCCTGAATCCCTCTTGCTCCAATACTGCCGCAAGTATCGCCAGATTTAACGGTGGCTCTTTTGGCTTCTGATAAAGCGTAGGCAAGCGCGGTTGGGTAAGAAGCACTTTCATGTTATCCACCGATTCTCACTCCCTTCACTAAACCCCTTTGACAGCACGTCCTCTCTTAGATGCAAAGACCAATCCGAGAGAATCATGATGGGCCACCAGGGTTCATTCTCACCACTGTTCCATGGTCTTGAAAGACCGTATAATCCGATGCTTGGAAGGTGTGGTCACCATATCTCAAAACGATGTTCTTATCATCTTGGGTGTGAACCCTGAAGGAGATGTCCTGCAAATCCTCTGATTCAAATTGTCGTATTATATCATTCATATTTCTGATTGTTATTAAAACCTTATCATCCTGATTAGCCGCATCTAATGAGATGCTTTCGAACACGTATGAATACTTCAAAATGCGTGATGTAGGCGCGACCCATACCACGTTTTCATCGTGTTTCTGAGCTATGTTCCTCAGGGCTTCCCGTGCCTGCTGATCCAGATAGGGAAATTCATTCGCCCCCTTGTCAACTGCCCCGAGATGTTGATACAAGATCATGATGCCTTCAGATTCTATCAGCTTCTGGACATTTTCATCACTCAGTTGATGGAAAAGAGTCGAGGCACTGGGTCGCAATACGCCGTTCCGTGCACGACAAAAGGAATAAAACAGTCTCCCGTCTCTAAACCTTCGTTTAGTGAGTAATCTCTTACCGTAGAGCCTTCCGTGCAGTCTCTTGGCAAACACGAATGGGACGGTTTGCTGTGTTAAGGGTTTGGCTGGCCACCTTCGCTTGCCATTCTGCCCGACCAGATCGGTGTTATAACCAGCCACAAATAGGATTCCGTAGTCCCCGAGCAAATCGGTATGATAGGCCCTCCTGTGCTTTGGGTTATCTCCTCGTGAGAGCAAGTTTGGAATGGCAATATTTTGGCTATTATCCGCGGAACCATGGTCGATCCAGACCGTGATTTTTATGTTGTTCTTAATGAGTTCATCGAGGGCCCTTTCGGCCAATCCCCTGGAAAAGGCATTTCGACTCACAAAATCCCCGTATCCATGAAGCGAATCTATCCATCCTTCCTGCACAGCTTCCCTCAGGAAGCCACTCTCTTTGCTCGGATTGCCGGATGCCCCCTGGAAATATGAAAGCACTCCAGTGCGCTCGGCGTACATGAACATACTATCTGCTATTCTTAAACCCAGCCCCTTCCCGAGTTTTGTATTATCCGTTGTATTTATGAACCGATGGGTGATTTCGAAAGACTCCCGAGTTGTGTAATCGCAATCGCTACATATGGTGAACGAGCATTTGTAGGGATAAGGATGCCTTAACAAATCGGCTTTCAATTGCATAAGAGTAATGCTTCCTATCCGCTTCTAACGTTTCTCAATTTTGAAGCCGCTTGGCTTCTATTCAATTCTCGGTTATTACTTCAACTCCGCAAAACAGTAACGGGCATTTACACTGCTTGACTTGGCAGTAGTGAGGGCGATTTTCTCATCTTGATTTTCTTCCGGAAATGAAATAACCGCTATGTTCCCATCCAAGAGGCTGCATACACGTGAGATCGCTGAAGCCAGACTCCGTGAACCATCCGATCACCTCCTCCTTCGTGTGGTGGCTGGCATAACGCGGATGATACCAGTCCTGATTGACAAGATCTGCATATTCTTCATCCTGCCCAGGATTGTACCAACATTTTATGACGTGATCATATATAAAGCGCTGTAGATTATATCTGCCTGCCTTAATACCCAAGATATCAATATCTTGTTCTACCACTAGCTCTTGAGTTATGCAGTTTAAGGCCTTCGCTATCATGGTCATCTTTCGGGAAAAGCCCATACATTCCTCATAACTCATCTCTGTAGTAAGCTTACGGATCTCTCGATCACACAATTCACGGATAAAAGGTTTCTTATTATAAATATAGATGCCAAGAACGCCTTTTCTGGCAACTTTTTTGCCGACCTCCAATAATGCTCCTTTTGGATCGGGCGTGTGGTGTATGACGCCACAGGAATAGACGATATCAAACATTTCATCAGGATAAGGAAGTTCAAAAATACTGGCCTGCGAGACTGTCACGTTGGGCATATGTGCCGTCTTTTTCCGGGCTGTCTCTACTGACAAACTGATATCGACACAATGTCTTTGTGCTTCGGGATTCAAATCAAAAAGATATTCGGACCACGCTACTCCACAACCGGCGTTTAGAGTCATCTTGGCGGTACTAAAGAGAATCTCCAATTCTTTCACGGAACTGCATCCCAGCATTGACAAGAATTGCTCTTCCAAGGAACACCGGTCAAAATCCCCTGAACCCAGCGCATGGCTTCGTGGTTCGCCCCATTTGTTGCCAAAAGACTGGCCTGTTTGAACCTCATCCGTGGCGGGAAGGGGCGCCGGTTCATAGAACTCGGGAGGGACAAAACGAGGAATTCCGTTAATCACAGGGTAGCAAACGGTTCCATCCGTTGTAAGAATAGAGCGTTTCTCCGGATGGTAAGAAAGTGGCTTCTTTGTTTTGGGATCAATGAATCGATCGAAATCAGGCATGATCTACAGCCTTTCATTCTGCTGGAATTCTCAAGCAGCAAGCCCGGCATTAATCAGGCATCCATATACGTTTACGGCACCTTTGTTGTCTCAACTCTTATCCTGGTAGCACAATTCTATTCTTCCCTCTTTATCTCTTATCACTTTTCCCACTACTTTTGCAGGCACACCCCTCGCTATTGAGTCAGGAGGAATGTCTTTATTTACCAAGCTTAATGCACCGATTACGGTGTGCTCTCCAATTGAAACCCCTTTGGTAATAACCGTCTGGCTACCAATATAACAGCAGTCGCCTATTCTCACCGGACTTCTCTCGTATTCTGCCTTTCCCTCACTCAAGGCCCACATTACCGTATCGTGAGTATAGACCTGAACCCCAGAAGAAATACTGCAGTTCCTTCCTATTTCTAGTCCGCCGGAGCCGTCTAAGATAGTAAAAGGACCTATCCAGGTGTTGTCTCCTACCTTGACGTCTCCAAATACGTAGCTGTTATGATATATGCTTGTCCCCTGTCCGAAGCCTAACTGACGTGCCCGTTCCCATCTGTCAAAGAGGAGTTCGTCCAGCGGAAGATCTCTTTTCCATTTCCTTTTCATCTCTTCCCGTAGGGTCTGGTACAGCTCTCGTAGTTCTTTCAGTTTCCTAGAATCCATACTAAGTTCTTCATCCCTCCTTCTCGCAACCCCTTCACTTACAAAAAACCGAGACTAGAGTACGCCTTGTGTTAAAGATACTTCGGGGATAGGCTTCACCTTAGATTCCATTAAAAAAGAGTCCTTGGTTACGCAAGAGAACGTCCTCGGTTCCCAACAAAGAGCGCCCGTAATTCCCTATCACCATGGCCGTGGGTTTGTTTTGAAGAAGACATTTTTCTATCACACAAGCATACAGACTCTGGTGTCTAGTCGGTCACTGGCCGATGCCCATCCAAGAATATTCTGCACCACCACTCAAAGCAGAGAAATGACCACAAGAGAAGTCTGTTGTTCTTTTGGCCAGACCTGTGGGCCTCGAGGATGTTAGCAACATAATGGGGACTAAGGAAATCCCGGTACGCTGCCCTTTTGTTAAGAAGCACGTCTTTCACGTAGTCAAGGGCCTCCCCCCTGTACCACGACTCATCTGGGGCTGAGAATCCCTGTTTCTGTCTTGTCAACGCCTCTTTGGGAAGCAAGTTGGCCATTGCAATACGCAAGACATTCTTCCCGTCGTCGAATTGCTGAAATCGACGAATTTTTCTGGTCTCATTTTCATCGAGCATTTTGATCTTCTCCAGGTTTGCCAGCTTGTATTTGATTGGAACACGCTGAGCAAACTCCACAAGGTCATTATCGAGGAAAGGAACCCTTTCCTCTAAGCTATTTGCCATAGAGAGTTTGTCTTGGACTACAAAGAGACCCGCTAGAAAGGTCTTGATTTCAAAGTAGAGGGAATTGGCAATGTGCTCCTCCGGAGCATCATATCTGAGATTCTCATTGAAGGTGAAGACGCGGCTGAAGGTGCGGAAGGTATCTCGATCGCTCACCTGTCGCCACAACGCCGGGGTGAAAAGCAGCGGCTTGTCTTTGTCGGCAACCAATCTCTGCCAAAATTCATAGTATTGTCTGAGGTAGTCATCTCTTCCCACGGCATCAAATACCCGGTAGTACCTCCACGGATAGCCGGCGTACAGCTCATCTCCCCCGGCGCCGGAAAGACACACCTTTACAAACTTGGATGCTAATTGCGCTACATAGAAGTTGGGGTAGCTCATGCCCAGCCGAAGATCCTCAAGGTGCCAGACCAAGTTGGGCAATGCCCAGGATATGTCTGAGGCATTTACTACCTGTTGATAGTGCTGGGTCTTGAAGCTACAGGAGATGAGTTCAGCCTCCCGTCGCTCATCGAAGTTGGCCTCGGTGCCTGTCACTGAAGATAGGTCAAATCCACAGGTAAAGGTAGCAAGCCGCGGGATATATGATGCTGCCACGGCGACAACCGATCCTGAGTCCATCCCGCCCGAAAGATAGCTTCCCACGGGAACGTCACTCATGAGCTGCCTTGCCACGGCTTGACGAAAAAGCCTGAGCGTTTCCTCCTCAGCTTCTTCAATGCTCATGTTTTCCTCGCGCTCGGTAAAATTGTAATCCCACCATGTGCGCCGCTTAAGCTCAGGCTCGCGCTCACTTACCCACCTGATCGATGCTGCCTGAAGAAGGCCTATTCCCTTAAAGAGTGTGTGGTAACGAAAGAGATTCTGAAACGTGAAGTATTCATTGAGAGCATCCGGGTTTACCTGAGCCGATACCAGAGGATGGGTTAGGATCGCCTTTATTTCCGATGCAAAGATGAAAGTCTTTCCAACCTTCGTCCAGTACAGAGGTTTAATACCGTATCGGTCTCTGGCTAAATACAATGTTCTGGTCCTCCCGTCCCAGAGGCCAAATGCGAACATGCCATTGAGCCGTTCCACCACCTCTATTCCCCACGCTTCATACCCATTGAGCAGAACCTCTGTGTCAGTGCGGGATCGAAATCGATATCCCAGTGCCTCGAGTTCAAGCTTGAGTTCCAGATGGTTGTAGATTTCGCCGTTATAGACCAGTGCGACCGTGCCGTCTTGATTAGACATCGGCTGGTGGCCTGCAGGCGTAAGATCTATAATAGCAAGCCGTCTGTGGCCTAATGCAATATTAACATCTATGTAGTGCCCCTCATCATCAGGGCCCCGATGAGCCATTGCATCGGCCATGGATTTGATGTAACGGTGGGGTACTGGTTCACCGTTTAGGTTGAATATTCCACAGATTCCGCACATGTGCTTAATTCGCGCTATAGGATAAATGTCAAAGGCATCGGCGAGGCGCAAAAACCGTTTGCTACTATTCTCCCCGCATCAGCTAACGCCCTGTCTCCCCCGAGCATCAACCGTGACTGGCTATTGCTCCGAGCAACTCCTGGACAACATAATCCTGCTCATCTTCGGTCATTTCATGATAGAGCGGCAAGGTAAGGCAGTGGTCAAAGGCATAGCGGCTTCCAGACATGTCTCCGAGGATATGGCACGTGGAATTCTCACGAAAAGCCTCGTGCATGTGGAGCGAATAGGTTCCAATCTGTGCTTCGATTTCTTTTTTCCTTAGTTGTTCGATAATTTGATTCCGATTTTCCACAAATACGCAGCATGATTGCCAGGAGTGGGTTCCCTTCGCCGTGGTTTTGGGTAACGAGACTTCCGGGGTATTTTCAAGCAGGTAGCGGTACCGTTCAGAAAGTTTCCTTCTCCTGGCAAGAAGTTCTTCTATATGTTTCATCTGAACCAGTCCTACGGCGGCCTGGATGTTGCTCAGCTTGTAATTAGTGCCTATCCTCTCAAAGCTTGTGGTCAGTCTCGAATCATGAGCCCCCATCCCAAAGTGTTTGTATGAGAGCATCCAATCTGCCCATTCATGATTGTTTGTCGTAACCACACCTCCTTCGCCCGTGGTAATGAATTTTCGCGGATGAAGGCTAAAAACTGAAATATCCGCCAAGTTGCCAACAAAGGTATCCTGAAATCTTGCCCCTAGCGAGCAGGCGGCATCCTCAATAACCAGGATGCCGTGCTTCTCTTTTGTTTTGTTAAGCCGATCGTAATCTAAAGGATTACCAAAGAGAGAAACGGGAATAACTGCCTTCGTGTGCGGCGTAATAGCCTGGTCAAGGGCATCATAATCAATGAGCATCGTCTCCGGTTCAATATCCACGATGACTATCTTCCCACCTACTATCCTAATGACATCCGCGGTTGCCGGATAGGTATAATCCGGCACAATGACTTCATCGCCGGGGCCAACGCCGATAGCCCGCAGTGCCGTCTCAAGCCCTACCGTGCAGTTGCACACCGCCAGAGCATACGTACAGCCGGTGTAGTCTTCTATTGCTTCCTCAAGTTCCCTGGTAATAGGACCTTCGGTTAGATAGCCACTTTCCAAAACCTCGCAGACCTTTGCTTTTACCTCTTCGGTGATGTATGGTTTGATTAAGGGTATTTTGTTCATAGCATCTTTAGGTTATCGGTGGTTCCAGAGTCCAGAATGATATGGCGTCCTCAATCTTCTCGGTTAGACAATGTTAAGGCCTTACGCCGCTATGCCTGCCCTTTTGCGCCTTTCATCCACTTCTTCAAGGTGCGATCTGCGCCACTCGACGAGGCGTTTAAGGCCGTCCTCAAGGTCCACCTTCCAGGTAAAACCGAGGTCCCTCTCGGCGGCCGTCGGATCACCCACTCGATTCGTCACGAACGTCTGCCCGGCTTGCTCATACTGAATAGACAGGCCGGAGTTGGTTATCTTGAGAATCAACTCCGTCAATTCCCTGACGGAAGTCTTTATGCCCCGGCCTACGTTATAAAAACCAAACGGCACATCGCTTTTCAGGGCACAGACATTGGCTCGAGCGGTATCGCCAACATATATGAAGTCATATGCCTGGCTGCCATCTCCGTAGACTACCGGAGAAAGTCCCTTATCGAGGTTATCAAGGATCTTCATCATCACGGCGATATACGTGCCCTTATAATCCTGCCGGGGTCCGTACACGTTCATATATCTTAGACCTACCCCGTTGAGACCGTAGCGCTTGTGATACGATTTAAACATGTGTTCGCAAGCGATCTTAGTAGCTCCATAAAAGGTCCAATTGTTGTAAGGATGATCTTCTGTCATGGGTTCTTCAACAGCATCTCCATACACGGAAGCAGAAGAAGAGTATATCAGGCGCTCTATTCCGCTGGCTACGCAGGCCTCCAGCACATTAAATGTGCCACGAATATTCACATCAAAGGCGGCTCTCGGGAACTCATGGCACTGCAGAAGCCACAGTGCTGCCAGATGAACAACTCCATCGGCACCCTTCATGGCTGCATCTAGTATGTCCGTTTGCAAGATATCTCCTCCTATTTCAAAGATCCGGCAGCGGGGGTCCTTGAGGGATTCTTGCAGATTCTCATACGTTCCTCTGCAAAAGTTGTCATAGACAATCACTTCTTTGACTTCCTCTTCAAGCAATTCCTCAACAACGTGGGAACCAATAAGCCCCGCTCCACCGATTACGAGAATTCTCTTACCTCTGACATCCATCTAAGCCTCTCCTTCGAGTCTGGTTGTTTTCCATATGAATTTGTTATAAGGCCCCCGTCTCGGATGCGGCTGCATGAGCCTCACTCCACCCCCCACGGAAACGCGGGGATCCTGAATGTCATTTCACTTGGCGCCCCCATGGCTTTTAGCTCCTTCTAGCCTTTCGGCTCTCCTTTATTCAACTTCTCCTCACCTTGAATCAGCTTCTGAAATTCCCTCAGATAAAGACCACCACCCGATTTGCCGTCAACAATGTATTTACTCATGTCATTTTTCGCGCTTTTACCGATAGCTTTCACCCTATCCCGGTGCTCCATAGCCCACAGGAGCTTTTCTTTCAGATCCGCCCGGTCACCGGGCTTTATGAAGATCGCATTCGTGCCATCATGCCAGGGGGTGTTTGCGTTATCGCTCCCTTCAACCAAAATCTGCGCCTTGCCGTTAATCGTGAATTCGTGACTCACTGCATTGAAAGCGATCCCCCCTACCCCTATATGGCAGAACTGAATATAGTCGGGCACATTGGTCTTCACGCCCAAGAGCGTTACCGTATCATGCAGTCCGTATTCATCAATGAGGCGCACCATCCTTTTTCTTATTCGCTCATCACCATCGCCGATATAAAAAACATGAAAATTCATACCCTTTGCTTTCAGGGTTTTGCTGACCGCAATAAGATCGATAAGCGGTAATCTGTTCTTGTTCAATTTTATAGTGTCGAAGCGTCCGATGTAGAGAATAGTGAATGCATCTGGTTTGTTATCAAGAACCTCTTTCATATCATGCGGAATGTTTCCTGAAACATCATTATGGACTATATGAGGCAACTCCATATAAGAGGCTGGGAAATTCCTCTTGTATTCGACATTCCACGGTTGAGGGCCAAAGCAGTCAATCGCCCGGTCCACGCTGAGGTGAATAAGCCTGTTTAACCACCTCGGAAGGAGCCTCAGATCACTGCCTCGTGCGGTGAGCACCAGGCGTTTACCAAAAATCCATTTAGCAGGGAGCGAGAGAAGTGCCGTAACAGTCCATTGGGCGTGAATAATATCCGCCCATCTAGCATGCTTCAAGATATTGAAAACAAAAAGGATGCATAGGATCGGGATCTGGATAAGAGCCAATAACGATCTTTGATTGTAAATAGGAACTCCAGGTTTCTTGAGGACCTGGAGCGATTTAGGAACAAAATATTGAAATCTGAAAACCGTGATATTTTCAGTGACCTGTTCTCTCTTATCTACTCCCGGAAAATGAGGGGTAATCACCGTTACACGAGCCCCACTTTCTGCATAGGCCACAGCCTCCGAAAAAACGAATCTCCCGTCATGAATATTGTGTTTTAGTGACGGAAAGCTGAACGTGGTGATGAGTATATTCATTTTTATATAGTAAACTTCCGAACACCGGTACCCAAGCAGTCTAGGTGAACTTGTCTCCCTCGCTTCTTTCAAATCTCATCTGACATATCTGCTCGGAGATAAGCCCCATCATAAATATCAGGATCGATGTGGTAAACAACAGGGCACTCATGTTGGTAAAGCGGCCCCAGACTATGAATGTGTAAATGTAATAGGATAGCCCTAGTAAGAACATCATTATGCTCATGGGAAGAAATATTCTAAAAGGCGAGTACAGGGTGCAGATCTTGGCTATGATCAAGAAGAACCGGATCCCGTCGCGAAATACCCTTATCTTGCTTTTTCCCTTCTTTCTGTTTTCCGTATGAATGGGGACATATTTTACGCTCCTTCCGCTCCTCAGCACCCCAAGGGTGAGGGTGGTGGGGTAAGAGTAAGCGTTAGGGAGAAGGTATAGGAAGGTATAGGCTATTTCTGATTTTACGGCCCGAAATCCGGATGTAAGATCCTGAATGGGAAATTTCGCCACATATGAAGCAAGCCAGTTGTATACCCTGTTTGCCAAGGCTCGCCCCCAAGATGCTTGATGACCTTTTGATCTGGCACCTACTACCATATCGTAGTCAGGGAAGCAGGTAAGCATCTCCTTTATGTCCTCCGGGCGATGCTGACCGTCTCCATCCATAAAGACCAGGATCTTTCCCGAAGCAAATCTGATACCGCTCTTTACGGCAGCACCGTTTCCGATGTTCTGAGGATGGCTGTAAACAAGTGCACCAGCGGCCTTTGCAACATCTGCCGTGTCATCAATGGAGCCGTCATTAACAACGATGACTTCGAAATCGGGATACAGGTGCGTAATCTTGGTGACTACGTCGCCTATAGCCTGGGCTTCATTATACGCCGGGATGATTATCGATACATTTGGTTTTTCCATGAGTTAGCTAATACACCCTAAAGTATTGTCGATGTGATATGTTGTGCTACTCCATCTTTTCCACAAACTCCAGGATTAGGTTCTGCGACAATAGCGTTTGAACCACATGCTTACCGACGAGTTCTGCAATTTTCATGCCCTCAAGGAGTTCGAAAAACACTGTCATAAACGGGAGATAACTCCCTGCCACTTCTGGAATAATGGAACTCTTTTGTCGCAGACAACCGAGGTTCTTAGAGTGCCCCTCCCACAACCTTACCGGTTATGTCCAATGCAAGGAATACTATGCAGTCGTTAGTAACTGGAACTTTCATACATCGGACAGAACTTTCCGAACTTCAAGCTAGAATAATTTCGCAAATACATCAAGTTAAAGTCTCGTTAGGTATAAACTTCGTATCTTAAATCGGCGATTGCTCTATTTGAGATATCCCGTAATCCCATTTAAAAAAGAGGGGTCTGACATGCCCTTTAAAAAAGGTTCTTAATGACTCTTGTTCCCTGCTTGTAAAAGTACTTCTCACCCAGCGGTCAAATATATCATATCGTATGAGCAAATGGGTTATTCCGAGGCTGGTGATTCCCTGCAGGATATCTTCGGAACCTTTTGATTTCCTTACAATCTCGTGGAGCGTACTTCTATTGAAGTTCATGTCAAGAATATATTCCCTGTCACAGTAATACCCCCTTTCCCCTATATGAATAAATAGTATTTTGGAATCATGATGGAGGTTCTCATTAATGTATCTCAAAACAGGGTATTCTCGGCGGTATGTTTCTATATACCGATCACGACTCACGGCACCGCTCAGATAGCCGAAAGGATTTACGTATCCATATTGCGAGAAGATATAGTGGGCATTGAGCGAAAGGGCAAAGGAAACGACCAAAAAGACGACTGCAAAGCCTATGGTTCGTGAGTATCGATACGTCAGCCCTGAAACTGAATCAACCGTTTTCTTGACACCGAGGATAGACAGGATTACGAGCGGAGGGATAATAGGCGAGAGATATCTGATTCTCACGCCGCTGCTGAAAAAGGCGGTTGCGAAAAAGAGCATTGCGTAGGCGAGGAATACCTTCTTCTCGCCTCTCAAGACTGGAGGATCATCTTTTATACGACAGAAGGCGAATATGGGGAGTAAGAGAAGAAAAGGATTCAACCTGCCATCGAAATACTGGGGATTACCATCCTGCCCCAGAAAAAAAACTCTCACCGGTAAGAGCAGCATCTGCCACCACGTCTCATGATAGACAAGGCTTCTATAAGCAAAAAGGCCGATCGTCTGCCGGTTCAACTCATTGTGTGGATTAAACAGGTGATCGTAAAGGGGATAAAAGGGATTGTTAGTCCACAGGTAGTTCCTCATCATCCACGGAGAAAAGACGAGAAGGGCCACGCAGAGGAAAAACACGCCAAATCCGGCCGCCTTGAAAAAGCCCGGCTTGCTATCTGGTACGTATCTTGAATAGAGAAATGGAATGAACAAGGTCACGAGGATCAATGTTATCAGGCCGTTATATTTTGTTCCAGCTGCCAAACCACAGAAAAGAGCAGATAAGAGTAAAATCCGTAATCTAAGACCGTCCTCAAGCCACTTGAGCACTAAGAGAAGGGACGCCGTTGAAAAGAAGATAAGCCCCAAGTCCACGTAAACGGTTATGGAGAGCTTAATAATAATTGGAATCGAGAGAAAAACGACAACTCCCAGCAGCGCATAGGTGATGCTAGTTCGTCGCTTCAAGTAACGGTAGATAAGCCATGCTGTAAGTAAAGCGAAACAGAAATGAATAAATTTGGGAACTATGTCATTGCCGAAATACAGCGGCACCAAATACAGGAGATCTAGATTCATAGGATAATAAGAGAAGACAAAGGAGGGGATTTCATACATACCGCCGTGTTTGAGGTAGAGCTTGGGAATGGTCAGATGGTGAACAAGTGCGTCTCTGCTGACTGGGGGCACACAAGCGAGAATGATAATGCAGACAATCAGAATCACCAGGAGGGCAACCAGTGAGGCCCTGATGTAATTTAAAGCAAAATGTATTTCGGCTTTTTTTGAATTGGACGTATTCGGCATCCCGTCGACTATTTTAGAGATTTATTGAGGTCTTTACCTTAACTCAAGGTTGATGAGCTCGTAAAAAGTCAAAAAATCCCTCTCCCTCGATGGGAGAGGGTTGGGGTGAGGGTGAAAAAGGCAGCATTTCAACTACTTACCTACCCCTCCCCTTAATCCCCTCCCACAAGGGGAGGGGAAATGGGACTTTCTACGAAACTATCAAAGCTACTATAGAGGCGCAAAAAACAGCTTGTCAAAGCAAGGTAAATGTAATACTTGATCCGTATCCTTCACGGAACTGGAACCCTGCAGGATTCTTGAGAACAAGAGGTGCAAGAGGTGTACCAATCAATCGAGTCAAACGCCAAACCCTCTCTTACACACTGCCGCGTCGTGGTCTTTTCCTTCGTAGCACTGTTGATCATCGTTTTTTCGATATACGGCAACTCCCTTGACTGTTCCTGGCATTTTGACGACGAGGCAAACATAACAGATAACCCCAATCTGCACCTCAAAGAAATAACATGGCAAAACCTTAAACGAGCCCTCTTTTCTGACCGCAACAACCCTACCATCCTTTATAGACCGGTAGCCTGTCTCACCTTTGCCTTGAATCACTATTTCGGCGGTCTCAATGTCTTTGGATACCATCTGATCAACGTACTCACTCACCTGCTGTCATCGATTTTTCTCTTCCTATTCATCTACCATACTGTGAATCTGCCATCAATCAAGACAAGGTACGCAGCTGATTCCTACTTCATCGCCCTTCTCGCAACCACCCTGTGGGCTATCAATCCGATTCATACCCAGGCAGTGACCAATATCGTCCAAAGGATGGCTTCGCTTGCCGGCATGTTCTATATCATGAGCATGTACTTCTACCTCAGGGCCAGAACAACCGATACGAACCCCAAGAAAGTTCTTCTCTTCATAACGTGCTTCATTTCATTTCTCATGGCTCTCGGGTCAAAGGAAAACGCCGCCATGCTGCCGGTGAGCATTTTCCTCTATGAGATTCTCCTGATCCAGGAAATAACAGGAGAAAAGCTGAGAAGATACCTGAGGCTGTTTGGGATTGTTGGTGGTGTAATCCTGATATTCTGTTTCACCTATTTCTATATCCAGGGCGGGAATATTTTTTCATTTTCGATTGGCTATGGAAATCGACCATTCACCCTCTATCAACGGCTGTTAACTGAACCTCGCGTCATTGTTTTCTATATAACCCTTTTGCTCTACCCCGTTCCCAATAGGCTCAGCATAGCTCATTCTATTCACATTTCTACATCATTCTTTAATCCCATTTGGACTTTCCTCTCCATTCTCTTTATTTTAGGGGCTATCGGCTATGCTGTCTATTTAGCGAAGAAAAGGCCTCTCTTTTCGTTCTGCATTCTTTTCTTTTTCTTAAACCATGCAATAGAGTCCACAATACTGCCCCTGGAGCTGATATTTGAGCACCGTAACTACATCCCTTCTATGCTCTTTTTCCTGCCCATTGCCATTGGGTTTGTAAACCTCCTACAATTGTACGCTAAGAAACCCGTTATGAAGCATATTATATCAGCTTTCATCATCCTCCTGCTGATAGGCGTTGGGCATGCCACTTTTATGCGAAACTCTGCCTGGAAAAATGAAAGAAGCCTCTGGATGGATGCTATTGAAAAATCACCTGATCTCTCTAGGCCCCACCATAACCTCGGCAGATATTATCATGATCATGGCCATAAAAACGAGGCAATCCTTGAATACCAGAAAGCTATAGAAAAACCAGTGACCAATCGGATAGATGAAACTTTTGTCACGTATTACAACCTTGGTAAGATATATAGCGATTTTAAGGATTATGAAAAAGCGCTCTATTACTATTACAAGGCATTATCCATGAATCCCCAATTCCCGCATATCTACAACGATATTGCCGGTGTTTTTGACAGGAAAGGTAACTATGAACTCGCTTATAAATACCTGGCTAAAGCGTTTAGACTCTATCCAGACAGTATCGTGACAAACTACAACCTCGGGCTCTATTATTTGCGAAAAGGTCAACCCGACAAAGCTATCTACCATCTACAGAGGGTATCGGATGAGAAACAATTTGGAGAGAAGGTTCCTTTGTACTTTGGTGTAGCATTCAAACAGAAGGGGCAACTCGGCAGAGCAGTAACCTATTTTGAAAGTGCTCTGAAAACGAATCCTCGAAATATAAAACTGTATCTTCACCTGGCAGAAATATTTTACCGCATAGGTAATTATGAGAGCGCTGAACGAGAGACGGGGAAGGCTATTATCCTTATGTCGGATAGAAATATATTTCAGAAAATCTTGGACGATCTCCAAAAAGGGGGTCAGTCCTACAACTTACAGCCTAAAGCAGATATTGTTATTCCCTTGATAGGCAAATTGTGTCTTCGCAGATCAGAAACCCTAAAAGAGTGGGGTGTTTTGCTTAAGGAAAAGTCTTTACAGTTTGAAGGGGAGTAAAGAAGCAGCACATCAGATAGAATGCTAAGCCTGGGAGGGGCATTAGAAGACCTAGCTCCTCCCAGGGGTTTATGTTACTTCTTGCTTAAAGAACCACCCGGGCCACGAATGATATAACTCTCGCTTCCTGAAGGATGATATGCCTCCATGTTGTAGCTGTCAGCTCCGCCATGTGTTACAGTGAAAACCACCTTATCGGACAAATACAATCCGTAAGTGGCGCCAGTGAGGGTGCTTGTTAAACTGCAGTAGGTGTCTTCATCAACATAATAGCCTTCTTGGGCTGTAGCAGCATTCCTCAAGTCCGACTCTGCCGAAGAGTTATAAGACCTCTTCCTGTAATTGCTAAACTGTGGGATGGCTATGGCGGCCAGGATTCCGATAATCGCAATAACAATCAACAATTCAATAAGCGTGAAACCTCTTTCAGTCTTTTTTTCGATCATTGTCCTATACCATTACAGTTAGAAAAGCGATACGGAAGAACCCTATCAAATAAGCTAATAGGACTGGGAGAAACGTTTACACTGAAACGTCTCCCAGTCAATCACGTTAGAGCTTAATACTTACTTATAGAGCCACCTGGACCTTTAATGATATAACTGTTCTCCCCTGAGGGATGATATGCTTCCATGTTGTAGCTGTTAGCTCCGCCATGTGTTATAGTGAAAACCACCTTATCAGACAAATACAATCCGTAAGTGGCGCCAATGAGGGTGGCCGTGTCACTACAATAGCTTGATTCATCAACATAGTAGGCTTCTTGAGCTGTGGCGGAATTCCTCAGGTCAGACTGTGCCGAGGAATCATACGACCTTTTCCTGTATGCACTGAACTGCGGGATGGCTATGGCCGCCAGGATTCCGATGATCGCAATAACGATCATCAATTCAATAAGTGTGAAACCTTTTTGGTCTTTCATTTTGTTTAATTTTAACAACATCTTTCTATCCTCCTATAATTTATTTGCATGGTACATGATTGCAAAACTTATACAATTTCCTGCGGAACACTCACCTCCCTTCCCCCTATACAGTTTAGCCTTTGTCAAGTTGTAAAGCAAGTACCGTGCCATTTGAAGGTTGTCTTGACCTGAAGACAACAATTGCAATGATTACAAATAGTTATAGCCTTAAACTCCCTGAGCAGACTTCAACACATATTATAGAACCGCATTTTCTTGCCTGTCGCGGACATTTTTTGTCAGACTTATGACAATTTTCGGTAAACTTGTGATAGCTGTGTTCCGGTGACAGCTTTCCGTGCAGAAGATTGTGTGGGGTATTGAAGAGAAATCATGATTCGTCGGAGAAGGCCTCCAGGCCGAGCTTGCTCATTCGGTACCGCAACGATCGCAGGGTTATACCCAAGAGCCGTGCAGCCCTTTGTTTGGATCCGTGAGCCATGTCCAGGGCCTTGAGGATATAGTCTTTTTCGAGCTCCGTTATGACCTTATCAAGCTTTATTCCGTCTTCACCGAGGTCAGTGCGCCTCCTGTCCTCCCGTATCCGAGTCTTCTTGAAATTAGAGAGGGATAGGCTCTGAGGCAAAACGATAGTGGAGCTTTCCAGTGCCACGCTCCGTTCGATGATATTCTCCAATTCCCTTACATTGCCGGGAAACGGGTATTGGCTCAAAAGGTCCATTGCATATCCGGATAGCTTTCTTATGTCCTTTCCCTGTTCGTGGGTATATTTTCCCAGGAAATGTTGCGCCAAAAGGGGCAAATCCCCTTTTCTCTCCCGTAACGGGGGCATTGAGATCTCTATGACGTTGAGCCGAAAAAAGAGGTCTTCCCTGAAACCTCCAGCCATGACCTCCTCTTCGAGAACTATGTTTGTCGCCGATATAAATCGTACATCTACCTGCCGTTCTTCAGTTTCCCCAATCCTCGTGAAGGTCTTCTCTTGAATAACCCTCAAGAGCTTCACCTGAATGGCCGGGGTTAGCTCACCGATCTCGTCGAAGAATACCGTGCCACCATCCGCAGCCTCAAAGAGACCCTCTTTATCCGTATTTGCCCCGGTGAATGCCCCCTTCTTGTAACCAAAAAGCTCGCTTTCGATTAATGTCTCCGGGATACCGGCGCAGTTGATCACAACAAAAGGCTGATCTTTTCTTGGGCTCTCTCCGTGAATGGCCCTGGCCACCAATTCCTTTCCGGTTCCGCTCTCACCGGAGATGAGTATATTGGTCTTTGTGCTCGCAACCCTCCTGATCAGATCATAGGTCCTTTTCATCTGAGGACTCTCTCCAATGAGATAGCCAAAGTGAAACTCTTCCTCAACCTGACCCCTCGAAACCGTCTTGCTCTGGAAGGCATCGCGGACAATCTTCTTGAAGTCAGCCACGTTAAATGGTTTAGGAATGTAATCGTAAGCCCCATCCTTCATGGCGTCAACCGCTGTCTCGGCCGTTGCAAATGCCGAAATGATGATGACCGGGGTCTCTGTGTTGACCTCCTTTACCTTCCTGAGGACCCCTAATCCGTCAATATCGTCCATCCGGATATCGGTAATAACCAGATCGAAGGCCTCTTTGTCGAGAATATTACACGCCTCCTGGCCGCTCGCTGCAAAATGCACGTCATAGCCTTCCTTGGTCAAAACGATCTCAAGGAATTCTCGCATGCTCAATTCATCATCGACTACGAGGACTGAGTTCATCGGACTCCCAGACAATCCTTCCTTTCACCATGGTTAAGACAGCCTTACCTTCTAGCTCCCTGCCCAGAAACGGGGAATTGGCACTTTTTGATTCAACGAGTTCCCTGCTGAACACGTATTCGGCATGAGGGTCTATAATCGTCAGGTCCGCCTCTTTGCCCTCTTCAATGGCGCCGCCCCTAATACTGAGAATTTTAGCAGGGTTGCAGGAGAGCTTTGCAATCGCCGCAGGCAGTCTTATGACCCCATCCCGCACCAGAGCCAGGGTGAGAGGCAGAGCGGTTTGTAGGCCTATGATGCCGAAGGCTGCCCTATCGAACTCCACCTCTTTCTCCAAAGGGCTATGGGGGGCATGATCCGTTGCAATAGCGTCTATTACGCCCTCGGCAAGTCCCTTCCTGACGGCTTCTACATCTTTAGGTTCCCTCAATGGCGGATTCATCTTGGCGTTCGTATCATAGCCGATGACAGCGGTGTGATCAAGGCTGAAGTAATGGGGAGCAGTTTCGGCGGTCACGGGAATTCCTGCCTCCTTCGCCCGCCTGATAAAGTCAATAGACCCCTCAGTACTCACATGGGCTATATGAACAGGGTATCCTGTTAATTTGGCGAGCAGTATCTCCCGCATAACCATAATATCCTCGCTGGCCCCAGGAATTCCCCTGAGGCCCAAGCGAGTGGATACAGCACCCTCGTGCATAACACCGTTATGAGACAAATCGAGATCTTGGCAATGGGAGATGACCGGCAGACCGAAGAACTGTGCGTACTCGATCGCCCTGCGCATGAGCTCGCTATTGGTAACCGGCCTCCCATCATCGGATACCGCAACGGCACCTGCCTCTTTTAGATCCCCGAATTCGGTCAGCGTCTCGCCTCTCTGGCCTTTGCTGACCGCCGCAATAGGATACACCCTCACCAGGTTGGCCTTCCGCGCACGCTCTAAAATGAATTCGGTAACTGAGCGAGAATCGTTCACCGGTGTGGTATTGGGCATACAGGCTACCGCGGTAAAACCTCCTGCTGCAGCTGCCATGCTTCCCGTGGCAATTGTCTCCTTATACTCCTCCCCGGGCTCTCTTAGATGGACGTGCATATCAATAAGGCCCGGGGCGACGATCATGCCGGTTGCATCAACCGACCGTACATCGCCTTCTCCCGGGAGTTCAAAACTCCCTGGAGCAAGGAGCTTTTCAATTTTCCCCTTTCTTATGATAATATCCTGCCTCTTTTGGGTTCCCATACGGGGGTCGATCACTTCGCCACCCTTAATCCAGGTTATCACCTCGTCCCCCTCCAATAAGTAAATACAGTAGGGCCATTCGTATTGCTACTCCATTGCTGACTTGATCAAGGATAACGGAAAAAGGGCCATCCGCCACGTCTCCGGTTATCTCAACACCCCTGTTAATAGGACCGGGATGCATTATGATGACATCCGTCTTGGCCCCCTTTAAGAGTCCCTGATTCAGACCAAAGAAAATGGAATATTCCCGTAAGCTCGGAAACAGAATTCCCTGCTGCCTTTCCAGCTGAATCGGCAACACAATAATAACATCCTTATTCTTCAGTGCTCTCGCCGGATCGAAAACGACTTTAACGCCGAATGATTCGATATCAGGCGGGATCATGGTCGGCGGGCCTGATACAGTCACCTGGGCACCCATCTTCCTTAAAGCCACTATATCTGAACGAGCGACCCTGCTGTGTGCTATATCCCCGACAATGACCACCCGTAGCCCTTTTATCCGGCCCTTCTTTTTCCTGATGGTGAAAAGGTCCAGCAAGGCCTGGCTCGGGTGCTCATGCATTCCATCTCCCGCGTTTATTACCCCTGCATTCAAGTGTTCGGCCAAGAGATGGGGTGCACCGCTTGAGGGATGTCTGAGGACTATGATGTCCGGATTCATGGCCTCAAGGTTCTGTGCCGTGTCAATAAGCGTCTCTCCTTTAACCATGCTACTCTCATTTGCCGATAGGCTGAGCGTATCTGCACTCAGCCGTTTAGCAGCCATCTCAAAAGACGCCTTGGTTCGCGTGCTTGGTTCATAGAAAAGGGTGATGATGCTCTTACCCCGTAAGGTTGGGACCTTTTTTATGTCCCTCGACGAGATCTCAAGGAATGCGTCGGCGGTATCCAAGATCACGTTTATATCGCTGACTGAAAGTTGCTCTATTCCGAGCAGATCCTTATGATTGAACTTATACACGACAACTACCCAAAAAAAAGCCCCCTTTCTTCGGGGTCGTAAAGGGGGCTCTCTTACACGAACAATCATGCGCTCTTCGTTTGAGCTTTAATCTCTTCTCTTTGTTGAACACCGTTTCTCTGTTTCGGTTACTCTGCCTTCTCCTGTCCGCTCTCAGAACCGTTCACTTGATCCTTAGCGCTGTCCTGCTCGTCCCCTGTGCCCCGCTTCTTCCCTCGAGAGGTTCCCTTTTTCTCCTTGGAGACCTTTTTTTCACCCCTGCCAGTATCCCGTTTCTGTTCCGCATCCCGCTTCTTTGCTTTAGTGCTCTCCTTCTCTTCTTCAGGCTCGGCTCCTTTTATCTCTTCTTTCGGGGTCTCCTTCTCCTTTGCAACCTTCTTGGTCGCCTTTTTTACGCCCTTCTTATCTTTCCTCGCGCCCTTGCTCGAGCCTTTCGTTTCACCTGCAAGTAAGAGTTGAACAATCGCAAGCGGCGCATTGTCGCCGACCCGGTGGCCGGCCTTTAAAATCCTGATATACCCACCCTGGCGATCAGAGAAGCGATCCTTCATCTGCTCAAACAGCTTATGGGCAACAGACTTGTCCAAGAGGTAAGAAAGGGCCTGACGACGCGCATGAAGATCTCCTCTCTTCGCCAGGGTAACCATCTTCTCGGCAATAGGTCGCAGGGCTTTAGCCTTTGCATGTGTTGTTGATATCTCCTCATATCTAAATAACGAGGTGACCAGGTTTCTCAAAACAGCCCTTCGGTGACTCGAGTCACGACCCAGCTTTTTCCCTGCCTTTCTGTGTCTCATTAATCCTGTTCCTCTTCCCGTTCAGCTTCTCCTTGCTCCTCATCATGCTTGGGAAAGGGGAAGTTCTCCAATTCCATGCCAAACTGCAGATCCATCTCCTCCAGGATCCTCTTTATCTCGTTCAGGGACTTTCTCCCGAAATTCTTCGTCTTGAGCATTTCACTCTCTGTTTTCTGGACCAACTCGTAGATATGCTTTATGTTGGCATTCTTGAGGCAATTCGAGGAACGCACAGACAGCTCAAGCTCGCTTACCGGCTTAAACAGATTTTCATTTACCTTTTCTTCTGTCTCTTTTTCTTCTTTTTCTATTTCTTCCTCTGGTTCTTCTTCAAAACTAATAAAAGGCGTTGCTTGTTCCTTGAGAATCTTTGCTGCAAAGGCCAAAGCATCCTGCGGATTAACCGTTCCATCGGTCCAGATCTCGAGGGTCAATTTATCGTAGTCTGTCCTCTGACCGACCCGTGCATTACCAACTACATAGATAACTCTCCTGATCGGGGAAAAGAGGGCATCAGTCGGTATTACACCGATCTCTTGCTCTCCTGTCACATTCTTCTCTGCCGGAACATATCCCTTTCCAGACATGACTATCATCTCGGCATGTAAAACGGCGTCCTTGTTGAGGGTGGCAATATGTTTTTCCGGATTCATTATCTCAACCTTACCGTCGGTACTGAGGTCACCGGCCTTTACATCTTTTTCCCCCTGACAGTCTAAAGCAAACTTGATCTGTTCCCCTTCTTCAATGTCATCGACAATCTTAAGATTTACTTCTTTGAGATTGAGAATAATGTCTGTTACGTCCTCCTTTATGCCGGGAATCGTCGTAAATTCATGAGGCACACCATCAAATCTGACAGACACAATGGCCGCCCCCTGCAGAGAAGACAGGAGAATCCGTCTCAAGGCGTTACCGAGGGTTATTCCGAAACCTCTTTCCAAAGGCTGGCACACGAATTTTCCATAAAAATCCGTGAAGGTATCGGCTTCGATTTCTATCGCCTTGGGCTTGATGAGATCCCTCCAGTTCTTTTGCTGTAGCTTTTTCATAAATATGCACCACCTCAAAGACAGATTGTTATGAGTGTCTTCAAAAAGTTTTTGCCATATCTTAAGGGTAAAATCGTTAGGAATTCCTTTACTTTGAGTAGAGCTCGACTATCAGCTGCTCATTAATCGGCATGGTCAATTCTTCACGGTTGGGAAATTCTCTGACGGCACCACGAAAACTAGCGCTATCAACCTCTAACCACGACGGCATCTCACGCCTCACAACGGTCTCTATTGCCTCAAGAACAGTAGGAATCTTGCGACTCTTATCCTTCACCTCTATCACATCACCAATCTTAACCTGGTATGAAGGTATGTTAACTTTCCTCCCGTTCACGGTAAAATGACTGTGCCTTACCAGTTGTCTTCCCTGATGCCGTGAGGATGCAAATCCCATACGATACACTATATTATCTAATCGGCGCTCCAAGAAGATTAACAGATTAGTTCCAGTAATACCCTTCTGTCTTTCAGCCCTCTCATAATACTTTCGAAACTGTTTTTCTAATACTCCGTAAATTCTCTTTACCTTTTGTTTTTCTCGAAGTTGGACCCCGTAATCGGAAATCTTGCCGCCCCTCCTCTGGCCATGCTGACCCGGTGCATAAGAACGGCGTTCAAAGGCGCATTTGTCCGTGTAGCACCGATCACCTTTGAGAAATAGTTTAAGATTTTCCCTCCTGCACAACCTACATGTCGCCTCTGTATATCGAGCCACTCTTATCCCTCCTACACCCTTCTCCTCTTCGGTGGCCTGCAACCGTTATGTGGAATCGGGGTCACGTCCCTAATCATAGTAACGGAGAATCCGTCCATCTGCAAAGCCCGTAAGGCCGCTTCACGTCCGACACCGGGACCCTTAACTCGAACCTCAGCGGTCTTGAGACCTAAGGCCATTGCCTTTTTTAGTGCGCTTTGCGCTGCCAGCTGGGCCGCAAAGGGGGTGCTCTTCCTGGAACCCTTAAATCCTACTTGACCCGGGCTCGATGAGGCAACAACGTTACCGTTCATGTCGGTGATCGTAACGATGGTATTATTAAAGGTAGATTGAATGTGCACAATCCCGTTGACAACGATCTTCTTTTCCTTCTTGCCTCTGCTCGCCTTTCCACTTTCCTTGGCCATTATTCCTCCAGACGCCTATTTTCTCCGCCTTCCAATGATTCTCCTGGGTCCCTTCCTGGTTCTTGCATTCGTATGAGTTCTCTGCCCTCTCGCAGGAAGGCCCTTCCGGTGTCTCAGCCCCCGATAACAGCCCATATCCATCAGGCGCTTGATATTCATGGATATTTCCCGTCTCAGATCTCCTTCCACCTTAAAGGATTCGTCGATAATCCTTCTGGCTCTCGTTATCTCGTCTTCACTCAGTTGATCTGATTTCGTGTCGGGATCTACACCTGCCTTCTCGAGAATCTGCCTGGAGCTACTTCTGCCTATACCATAAATATAGGTAAGCGCTACTTCGATTCTCTTTCCCTTTGGTAAATCAACACCAGCAATTCTGGCCACAACGATATCTCCTTACCGACCGCTAGAACCGTAGATGATCCATAAACAGGCGCCTAACCTTGTCTCTGTTTATGTCGTGGGTTGTCACAGATTACCCTGAGCACACCTCTCCTCTTAACGATCTTACAATTCTTACAACGCTTCTTAATGGACGCTCGAACCTTCATAAATTATCTCGCTCTGCTTAGGCCTCGCTTCATAAACCCCTCGTAATGCCTTGTCAGCAAATGACTTTCTATCTGGGTAATAGTGTCTATACCGACGCCAACGACGATCAAAAGCGCCGTTCCCCCAAAATAGAAAGGAACATTGAGCTTGTAAATCAAGATTTCCGGCAAAACGCAAATGATGGAGACGTAAATGGCTCCACTGAACGTTATCCTCGTGAGTACCCGATCAATATATTCGGCGGTACTTCTTCCCGGCCGTATCCCCGGAATAAAACCGCCATATTTCTTCATGTTATCCGCAACCTCAGCAGGATTAAAATGAATGGCCGTGTAAAAATAGCAGAAAAATACGATAAAACCTACATAGAGTAATGTATGTATCAGATGACCAGGTGCCAAGGAACCCACAATAAATTGAAGCCAGCCAATCTGCTTCACATTCAAAAAACCAGCTATAGTAGCAGGAAACATAATAATGGAAGAGGCAAAAATCGGGGGGATAACGCCAGCAGTATTAATCTTCAAAGGAAGATGGGTGCTCTGCCCCCCGTAAATTTTCCGGCCGATCACCCTTTTTGCGTACTGGACCGGTATCCGCCGCTGACCTCTTTCAACGAAGATAATGACCCCCACAATGGCCACCATAAAGACGACCAAAAGAAGTCCGAAAAAGGGGCTCATCTCTCCCGTTCCCATGAGTCGAAATGAATTGCCCACAGCAGAAGGCAACCTCGCCACGATTCCCGAAAAGATGATCAGTGAAATGCCGTTTCCGATTCCCCTCTCGGTTATCTGCTCGCCGAGCCACATCAAAAAGGTCGTACCGGCAGCTAAGGTAATCATGGTCATGAGCCTGAAGCCCCAACCTCCAACTGGAACGATGAGCGCTCCAGAGGGGCTCGTCATGCTCTCGAGACCAATTGCGATACCAAGACCCTGAATGAGGCTCAGCACTACTGTGCCGTAACGCGTATACCGTGTTATCTTTTTGCGCCCAGCCTCTCCTTCTTTTTTCAGCTTTTCCAAATAAGGAACAACAACAGTGAGAAGCTCAAGAATAATTGCCGCGCTTATGTAAGGCATTATCCCAAGGGCCATAACCGATAGCCTTTGGAGCGCGCCTCCCGAGAACATATCAAAAAGGCCGAATAAGGTCCCCTGCTTGGAGCTGAAAAAGGCAGCCAAGGCCGCCGAGTCAATACCAGCTGTAGGTATATGGCAGCCAAGCCGGTATACTGCCAGCATCAGGAGGGTAATGATTATCCTCTTCCTGAGTTCAGGGATCTTGGTAATGTTTTGAAAACCGCCAATCATCGTTATGCTACCTCTACTTTGCCCCCTGCAGATTCAATCTTCTCTCGTGCCGCCCGGCTGACCTTGTCAACCTTTATGGTCAGGGGATGCGATATCTCACCGACTCCCAAAAGCTTTAATCCTACCGACTTCTTAACAAGCCCTGCTTCGCGCAATTTCTCTCTGTCAATCGTCTCACCTGATGCGAAGTTCCTCAGATCCTTTACATTAATGATTTCATATTTTTTCTCAAAGATATTGGTAAAGCCCCGTTTAGGAATCCTTCTTTGAAGGGGCATTTGACCCCCTTCAAACCCGAGAGCAACACCTCCACCGGAGCGGGAGTTCTGGCCTTTCGTGCCTCTGCCCGCAGTCTTCCCGCTTCCAGAGCCTTCTCCTCTGCCAACTCTTCTTCTCTTTTTCCTCGAACCTTCAGCTGGCCTCAATTCGTGTAATTTCATACAGAATCCTCACACCGTATCATCGCTCAGGTCAAGATTTCCTCAACCGTCTTTCCCCGTGCCCTCGCAATACTCTCAGGAGATCTCAAGGAACTGAGCCCATGCAGGGTAGCCCTAACCAGATTATGGGGATTATGGGAACGGAGACATTTGCTGACAACATTCCTTATCCCTGCGGCTTCAAGAACCGCTCTCACCGCGCCCCCCGCAATAATGCCTGTTCCGGGGAGTGCCGGCTTAAGCAAGACTGAGCTTGAGCCAGAAACCCCGATTACTTCGTGGGGGATAGAATCCTCATGGAGGGAAACAGGCCTCATATCCTTCTTAGCCCGATCTCCACCCTTTCTGATCGCCTCTGGGACCTCCTTGGCCTTTCCCAGTCCGGCGCCCACAGAGCCTTTGCCATCGCCAACAACCACGATAGCGCTAAAGCTAAATCTGCGGCCCCCTTTCACGACTTTTGCAACTCGGTTGATATAAACCACCTTTTCGATGAGTTGCAGATCTTCATCTTCTTTGATCAATTACCGCTCCTTTGATTGGTAGATAGATGAAACAACCTCAGAATATCAGTCCATTTTCTCGAGCAGCATCAGCGAGCGCCTTGACCCTGCCGTGATACGGAAAACTACCCCTGTCAAAAACGACCTCTGTAATGCCCTTTGCCTTGCCCTTCTTCCCAATGGTTTCGCCCACCAATGTCGCACCTTTTATGTTCCCACTAATGCCCTTTGCCTTTGGCTTTAGGTCTTTCGAGATAGTGGATGCTGAAACCAGTGTTCGCCCAGTGCTGTCGTCTATGACTTGAGCATAGATATGTCTCGCCGCCTTAAAGACAGCCAGACGTGGTCGCTCGGGCGTTCCGTAAATCTTTTTTCGTACCCTCTTTTTCCTTTTTAACCGAGCATCTCTTTTATCTTTAATAGAAATCATGACTCCACACTAATCAAACAAACAGCCTATTTCTTTGCTCCTGTCTTTCCGGCCTTCCGTCTAATCTTCTCTTCTAGATATTTGACGCCTTTTCCCTTATAGGGCTCCGGGGCTCTAAATCCCCTGATCTTTGCCGCCGTATCGCCAAGTAGTTCCTTATCTATCCCACTCAACACTACCCTATTCCTCTGCTCGATCTGGGCTTGAATACCGGAAGGAAGATCATAGCTAATAGGATGCGAATACCCGAGGTGAAAAACGAGTTGGTTTCCGGAAAGCTCAACCCGATATCCAACACCAACTATCTCAAGGGTCTTCCTGAATCCCTCGGTAACACCCGCCACCATATTGGCTACCAGGGAACGAAAAAGGCCGTATAATGATTGGGACTCTTTCGAGTAATCGGCTATGGATACCTGTATCCGGGAAGCTTCAATATCCAACTGGACCTTGGGATGAATGAGACGCTGTAACTCCCCCTTTGGTCCTTTCACAGACAATACATTGCCGTCTAAGGCGATTTCCACCCCTTCCGGCACCATAATTGGCTTCTTACCTACCCGTGACATCCTAACTCCACGCTATCAAACACCTAAGCAGAATGGTAACCATAGCTACCAAATCGAGCAAATAATCTCCCCGCCTACCCCCATTTTTCTTGCCTCTCTATCGGTCACTACTCCTTTAGAGGTTGAGACAATATTGATGCCCAGACCGTTGAGCACCTTGGGGATTTTATTGCACCGAGTATATGCCCGGCAACTCGGCTTACTCACCCTTTCGAGACCTTTAATAACAGGGCTCTTATTCTCTCCGTATTTCAGCTGAATGACGAGGCGACCTTGCGTTTTGCCCTCGATTACCTTGTAATTTCTGATATACCCCTCGAATTTCAATATCTTAGCTATACTGACTTTCATCTTAGAGGACGGAACTTCTACCTCATCATATGAAGCCATAATCCCGTTTCTAATCCTCGTGAGCATGTCAGCAACAGGATCGGTCATGGACATTCTTTTTCTCCTTTGCTAATCTTCTACCAGCTCGACTTAACAACACCCGGTATGTCGCCTCTTGAGGCCAGGTTCCTGAAACAGATCCGGCAAATCCCAAACTTCCTCAAAAAGGCCCTGCCTCTTCCACAGATAGGACACCTGTTGTACCGACGAACAGAAAACTTGGGTGTCCTCTTCGCCTTTACTTTCAATGATTTTCTCGCCAAAGCAACCCCTTTCTCACCTCCGAAATAGTAATCCCATCCTCTCGAGAAGAAAACGAGCCTCTGCGTCTGTCTTTGAAGTAGTAACTATGGTGATATTGATACCCTTGACCTTATCAATCTTATCATAATTGATCTCGGGAAAAATGATCTGCTCTTTAATGCCGAGCGTGTAGTTACCGCGTCCGTCAAAGGCCTTGTCCGACAAGCCTCGAAAATCTCTAACCCGGGGAAGGGCTACATTGAAAAGCTTATCCAGAAAGCAGTACATCCGCTGCCCTCGAAGTGTGACCATGCACCCGATAGGCATTCCTTCCCTCAGCTTAAAGCCTGCAATGGATCTCCTGGCCCTGGTGACCACCGGTCTCTGTGCAGTAATGACTCCCAATTCCTCCACGGCAGAATCGAGGACTTTTATGTTATGGATTGCCTCTCCGAGACCCATGTTGAGAACCACCTTGACCGGTCTCGGCACCTCCATGGTATTTCGATAACCAAACTCCTTGATCAGAGCTGGTACGATTTCTCTCCCGTATTTTTCCTTTAATCGAGACATATGAATTAATCGGCTCTGTTGATTCTATTGATTATATTGAGCTTGCTCCATCCGGACGACAACACGCAGGGGGCTGACAAAACAGACGGAACATGGCGTTACTTGTCCAGGAACTCCCCGCATTTTTTGCAGAACCGTACCTTGCTCCCATCCTCAAGCACCCTTCTTCCGACTCTTGCTGGCTCAGCGCACTTACTGCAGACAAGCAAAAGATTGGATAAATTAATAGGAGCCTCTTTTTCCACGATACCGCCTTTGCCGGTCTTACCGCTGGGTCTGGTATGCCTCTTGACCATATTCAGCTTCTCTATTATGGCGCCTTCCCTCTTGGGAATCACCTTGAGTACCGACCCGATCTTGCCCTTTTCCTTTCCGGCGATTACCATTACCTTGTCGTTTTTTCTTATGTGATACTTGTAGTCAGCCATCATAAACAACCTTGAGAATAGTTATAGCACCTCAGGGGCAAGGGAAATAATCTTCATAAATCGTTTCGCCCGTAGCTCTCTGGCCACGGGGCCGAAGATACGTGTTCCTATTGGTTCATTCTGCTGATTGATGAGAACGGCCGAGTTCTCATCGAATTTAATGTACGACCCGTCATCCCGCCTGATCTCCTTGACTGTCCTGACAATAACTGCCTTTAACACATCGCCTTTCTTTACCTTGCTATTAGGCAGTGACTCCCTAACGGAAACCACGATGACATCCCCTACTCGTGCATATCTTCGCCTTGTTCCGCCCAGAACCTTTATGCAGTATACTTTCTTTGCGCCTGAATTGTCCGCCACATTCAATATCGTTTGAGCCTGAATCATAGCTATAATTTCTCTTGATAAGAGGATACGTAGTGAAGCAAAACCCACTGAGATAAGATATGTTAATCAGCCCTCTCCAAGACTTCTAATACTCTCCATCGTTTCATCTTGCTGAGGGGCCGGGTTTCAATAATTGTCACCTTATCGCCTGGTTGACACCTATTCTGCGAGTCCTCGGCGAGGTATTTTGTCCGGTACCTGATGTACTTCTTGTACTTCTTGTACTTGGCCAGTCTCTCAACCATGACCCTCACGGTCTTATCCATGTTGCTACTTAAAACAACGCCAGTCATCTCTTTTTTCTTACCCCGTCTCTCCATCCTCAGCCCCAGCTTTGCCTTTTTTGGTATACTTCTCGTTCAATACCGTTTTGATACGAGCAATGTCCCTTTTTGCCTTTTTTATGGCCGTATGCTTACTGAGCTGGCCCGTAGCCATCTGGAATCGAAGATTAAACAGCTCCTTTCTCGAATCCCTTTCCCGCTCTAGCAATTCCTGAATACTCAATTCCCGTAAGACTGCTGCTTTCACGGCCCTATGAACTCCTCGCCAAAAATTTGGTAGCAAAGGGCAGTTTGTTTCCGGCCAACCGGAAGGCCTCTTTTGCGATCTCTCTATTAACGCCCTCTAACTCGTACAGAACCCTGCCGGGCTTTATCACCGCTACCCAAGCTTCGAAATTACCCTTTCCTTTACCCATCCTCGTTTCAGCAGGCTTCTTAGTTATCGGTTTGTCTGGAAAGACGCGAATCCATACCTTGCCACCCTTCCTTATGTGTCTCGTGATTGCTACCCGTGCAGCTTCGATCTGTCTGGCAGACATAAAGCCGCACTCCACCGCCTGCATGCCAAAATCACCAAACTCGATATCCGACCCTCTGTAAGCCTTGCCCCTCATCCGCCCCTTGTGGACGTTTCTATGTTTAACCTTTCTCGGGCTGAGCATACCAAATCCCTTCTATTCCATCTTATTACGCCAAATCTCGCCTTTGAACACGGTTACCTTTACTCCTATTACACCATATGTGGTAAAGGCCTCGGCGAATCCGTAGTCTATATCCGCCCTGAGCGTGTGCAACGGTACCCGGCCCTCGTGGTACCATTCTCTCCTGGCCATCTCCGCACCCCCGAGCCTACCGGCGCAGGCAATCTTTATGCCCTGAGCGCCAAATCTCATCGCCGAAGAAACGCTCTTTTTCATGGCCCTCCGGAAGGCCACCCGGCGAACCAATTGCATCGCTATGTTCTCCGCAATTAATTGGGCTTCCAATTCCGGCCTTCTCACCTCTTTAATATCGATAAAAATCTCCCGCCCAAACCTGGTTTCTATTTCCTTTTTGAGGTTCTCTATCTCAACGCCTCTCTTACCGATTATGATACCCGGTCTGGAAGTATAAATTCGCAACCTCACCTTGCTGGCAGCCCTTTCAATTTCTATCTTAGAGACCCCGGCCTGATAAAGTCGTTTCTTAAGGAAGCTCCGGATCTCGTGGTCTTCTACCACAAGGGAGCCGAACTCCCGACCGGCAAACCACCTGCTATTCCAGGTCCTGTTGATACCTAGCCTCAATCCTACCGGATGTACCTTTTGGCCCACTAAAGCCTCCTGTAACGTCTGTGTTTTTTAATCACCCCTGAGCGCTCCATACAGGGCTATCTCTCGCCAAGTATCACTGTCAAGTGACAGGATCTTTTTCTAATACGTGTTGCCCGACCCATAGCCCTGGGCCTAAATCGTTTTAAGGTCGGGCCTTCATTTGCAAATACCCGCTTTATAAACAAACTATCGACATCGATATCAGGGTATTGTCCGGCATTGGCCAGAGCAGAATTAACCACCTTCCGCAGAATGGGAGCCCCTTTTTGGGGAGCAAAAATGAGGAGGTTAAGCGCCTCTTCGACCTTCTTTCCCCTGATCTCGTCCATAAGCAATCTTATTTTCCGGGGAGATACTCGTATGTATTTTGCAACAGCCTTAACTTCCATCTCACAACCTAACCCTATCTACCTGTATGTCTCCCTACCCGCTCCCTTTCCAGATCAGGGGAAAACCGTGTTATTACTTCTTGCCTTTTAGGCGGGACTTCTTATCGCCACCAGCATGGCTGTAAAACGTCCTGGTTGGCGAAAATTCTCCCAGCTTTTGCCCCACCATATCTTCCGTAACGAATACGGGAACGAATTTCTTTCCGTTATGAACGGCAAACGTGAGACCGATAAACTCGGGCATAATGGTGGACCGCCTTGACCATGTCTTAATAACCTGATGCGAGCCCTCTCCCTTGACCTTGTTTGCCTTTTTCATCAAGCTCTCATCAACAAACGGTCCCTTTTTTACTGAGCGTGGCAAGCCTCTCTCCTTTCCTATTTCCTTCTCTTAACAATCAATTTATCGGTTTTCTTGGCGCGCCTCGTCCTATACCCTTTCGTCGGAACCCCCCATGGTGTTACCGGATGTCTTCCCCCCGATGATTTCCCTTCCCCACCTCCCAGCGGATGGTCAACCGGGTTCATAGCAACGCCCCTTACATGAGGCCTTCTTCCCAACCAGCAGGCCCTACCCGCTTTGCCAACGGAAATATTCTCATGATCAAGGTTGCCTACCTCACCTACGGTGGCTCGGCAGTCCAGTAAAACCATTCTCACCTCGCCTGATGGGAGCTTAACCTGCGCGTATTTTCCCTCCTTGGCAGTCAGCTGTGCGTATCCCCCAGCTCCCCTGGCGAGCTGCCCACCGTGCCCCTTGTGCAATTCTATGTTGTGTACATGGGTGCCCAGGGGTATGTTTCTGAGAGGCAATGTATTTCCTGCCTTGATATCGGCATTTGCTCCAGATTCGACCCGATCTCCAACGCGCAGTCCATCGGGAGCCAGGATGTAAGCCTTCTCACCATCCGGATAGTGCAGGAGAGCGATCCTAGCAGAACGATTGGGATCATATTCTATAGACGCGACCGTGGCCGGTATATTGTCTTTGTTCCTCTTGAAATCAATAACTCGATACAACCGCTTGTGACCCCCTCCCCGAAACCTGGAGGTAATTCTGCCCGCCGAGTTTCTGCCGCCGGACTTCTTTATCGGTTTCAATAAGCTCTTTTCCGGCTCAGTACGGGTGATCTCGGCAAAAGTAGATACCGTTTGAAACCGTCGTCCAGGTGAGGTTGGGTTATGCTTCTTGAGCGCCATCTGTTTTCTCCTTTAAACCCCCTCAAAAAACTCAATATTCTCACCTGGGGCAAGCCTTACGATCGCCTTTTTCCAGTCAGGCCTTTTCCCGACATTCCTTCCGATTCTGCGTTTTTTGCCCTTAGTATTCATCACCTTCACGTCTACGACCTTCACCTTGAATATGCTCTCAACGGCGTTTCTGACCAGAATCTTGTTGGCCCGCTTGTCAATCTCGAATACTATCTGATTGGCAAGCTCCTTTTGCTTGGTGCCTTTCTCGGTTACCAAAGGTCTTTTTATCACCTGATATAGATCCATCACTGACCAAGGGCCTCCTCGACTCTTCCCAAAGCGGGTTCAATAAATAACAGGTGCTCATAACGCAAAATATCATACACATTGAGTCCCTCAGCTCTGAGGAGTTTGACGTTTGGGATATTCCTACAAGATCGTTCGAGGATCTCGTTCTGCGCGTCCGAAACGATAAGAACGTTATCTACATTAAAGTTTTGCAAAATCTCAAAGAATCTCTTGGTCTTAATCTCTTCAAGCTGAAAGGTATCGATGACGATGACATTTCCCTCCCTAAATTTATCGGCCAAAGCCATCCGAAGAGCCGCCTTCTTCACCTTCTTGTTTACCTTTAAGGAGTAATCCCTCGGCGTCGGCCCGAAAACCACCCCGCCCCCTCTGCGCAAGGGTGACGAACTCGCTCCTACTCTGGCCCTTCCCGTACCTTTTTGCCTCCACAGCTTTCTGGTACTCGCCGATACCTGAGATCTGTTCTTGGTCGAGGCGGTACCGGAACGGGAATGAGCCAACTGGCTCCTGACCACCTGATGGAGCACATCCTCTCTTACCGCAACAGCGAAGATATCGTCCTTGATATCTCGTTCAGAAACCTTTTCGGCATTCGCGTTGTATATATCTATGACCGCCATAATCCTGACTTTCTCTGCAATTTCAAATCCGAAATTCCTCTTTCCGCATCAATCGGGATTCTTGAGGAAGCATCAAACGGGCTAACCGGCTGCCCTTAACTCTACTAAGCCTCCTTTGCTGCCGGGAACGGCCCCTTTTACGAGAATAAGGTTCTGTTCCCGTATCACATCCACAACCCTCAAGTTCTTAACGGTCACCCTTTGATAACCCATCCTTCCGGGCATCTTTTTCCCTTTCATCACCCTGCTTGGCATTGCGCTTGCACCGATTGAGCCAGGAACCCTGTGAGACCGGGTACCATGACTTGTATCGCCTCCACTAAAACCCCACCGCTTAACGACGCCCGAAAATCCCCTGCCCTTGCTTGTGCCACTCACCGTCACCCGGTCTCCAATATCGAAAATTTCACTGGTGATCTCCTGACCCAATTCGTAGGTCTCGGGATTATCGACTCGAAACTCGCGCAAGACGCGAAAACCGCCTTTTCCCGCAGCCTTGAAATGACCGGCTATGGGCCTGTTGAGCCCTTTCTCTTTCTTGGGCTGAAATCCCAACTGGATAGCGTTGTAGCCCTCCTTCTCCGCCCGTTTAATCTGGATAATGTAACAGGGGCCAACCTCCAGTGCAGAGACAGGAATGCTTTGACCATTCTCGCGAAAGACCCGTGTCATGCCCAGTTTCTTTCCCAAAATCCCTTTACTCATCTTCCTCTGTTCCTACAGCTTTATCTCAACGTCAACACCTGCAGCAAGATCCAGTTTCATGAGGGCGTCTACCGTCTGCTGACTGGGTTCCAGGATATCGATCAGCCTTTTATGTGTCCTTATCTCGAACTGCTCTCTCGACTTCTTGTCAACATGAGGTGATCTTAGGACACAGAACTTGTTAATCTCCGTGGGAAGCGGTATTGGGCCGGCGATCTTTGAACCGGTTTCCCGAGCAGTATCGACAATCTCGGAGACAGACTGATCCAGCAGCTTGTGATCGTAAGCCTTTAACCTAATTCGGATCTTCTGACTGTTCATAGCAGCACTCTAATCTTACTCTATAATATCACTAATAACGCCTGCACCAACCGTCTTTCCCCCTTCACGGATAGCAAAGCGGAGTTCCTTCTCCATGGCTATGGGGGTGATCAAGTTTACCTCCAGGGCAATGTTATCACCGGGCATCACCATCTCGACGCCTTCCGGGAGGGTCACCACACCGGTCACGTCCGTTGTCCGGAAGTAAAACTGGGGCCGGTAGCCGATGAAAAACGGCGTGTGCCTTCCACCCTCCTCTTTGGTGAGGATATAGGCCTCAGCCTTGAATCTCGTATGGGGGGTTATGGAACCAGGCTTTGCCACAACCTGTCCTCGCTCAACTTCTTCTCGTTTGATCCCTCTGAGCAAGACCCCGACATTGTCCCCGGCTCTTCCTTCATCGAGGACTTTCCTGAACATCTCAACACCGGTGCACACGGTCTTTTCCGTCTCCTTGATGCCGACGATCTCTATCTCATCGCCGACCTTTACGATACCTCGTTCTACCCTGCCGGTTACCACGGTACCTCGACCTGAGATGCTGAATACGTCCTCTATGGGCAGCAGGAACGGCTTCTCCGTATCCCTCACCGGCTCCGGCACGAACTCATCAACGGCGTCCAGTAACTCGAGAATCGGGGCGCAGGCGGCACACTCCCGCTTGCCACATCCACACTCCAGTGCCTTGAGGGCTGAGCCGTGTATGATCGGGGTATCGTCACCGGGGAACTCGTACTTGGTCAACAGCTCCCGCAGCTCCAGGTCCACTAACTCGATCAATTCCTTGTCATCAACCATATCGGTTTTATTCAAAAACACAACGATGCTCGGAACCCCGACCTGCCGTGCCAACAGGATATGCTCCCTGGTCTGGGGCATGGGGCCATCATCCGCGCCAACGACCAGGATGGCGCCATCCATCTGTGCCGCACCGGTGATCATATTCTTGATATAGTCCGCATGACCAGGGCAGTCTACATGGGCATAGTGCCGCTTATCGGTCTCGTACTCTACGTGGGCCGTGGCTATGGTTATTCCCCTCTCTTTTTCCTCCGGCGCCTTGTCGATCTCGTCAAAGGAGACGTAATCAGCCTTACCAACCTTTGACAGACAGAGGGTAATTGCCGCGGTGAGGGTTGTCTTGCCATGGTCGATATGACCGATGGTGCCCACGTTGACATGCGGCTTTGTCCTCACAAACTTTTGTTTGGCCATGGTAGTTACCTCCTTAAGATAAATCCTCCTGTTTAAAAAACAGGTAATGTATCAAACGTGCATCTTCATATTGCGTTATTACCAACGATAGTGGGCAAAGGCCTTGTTTGCCTCGGCCATTCTGTGTGTATCCTCTTTTTTCTTAAAGGCACCGCCCCTTCCATTCGCGGCATCGATCAGCTCACCCGCCAGTTTCGCCGCCATTCGGTTCTCACCTCTTTGGTTCGCATAGCTTAGGATCCACCGTATGCTCAGGGTATTCCTCCTGAAAGCCCTAACCTCTGTGGGGACTTGATAGGTGGACCCTCCAACCCTCCTCGATCTCACTTCAACCACCGGTTTTACGTTTTCAACAGCCTTTTGAAAAAGGACAAGGGGGTCTTCTTTGGTCTTCTGATGCATGATATCAAAGGCCTCATAGAGTATAGATTGAGCCAAATTCCTCTTACCGCCTTTCATGATCCTATTGATAAATCGCGAAACCAATTCACTCTTATATTTTGGGTCGCGCAGGATCTCTCTCCTTGTGACCCCAGCTTTTCTGGGCATTTCAGCGCCTCCAAAAACCCCTTTTGAAACTAGATTCCCTTAGGCCTCTTGGCCCCATATTTCGAGCGACTCCTCCGGCGATCTTCGACACCCGCGCTATCTAAGGTACCTCGAATTATGTGATACCTGATTCCCGGCAAATCCTTGACTCTCCCCCCTCGTATCAGGACAACCGAATGTTCCTGAAGGTTGTGTCCAATGCCAGGTATATAGGATGTGACCTCTATTCCATTGGTCAACCGCACCCGCGCAACCTTTCTCAAAGCCGAGTTCGGTTTCTTCGGTGTCGAGGTGTACACCCTGATACAGACGCCTCTTCGTTGAGGGCACCCTTTCAGTGCCGGCGTCTTAATCTTCTTCTTTACCTGTTGCCGCCCCTTCTTAACGAGTTGATTGATTGTTGGCATACGTTTCTCTTCCCGAAAATAGTGTTGTGCCTTATATATGTAAATGTCTCGATTTTGGCAAGCTATTTCCACCTATGCGGAAAATTATTGTTTCGTTTTGATATCGAACCCCCGGTACCTGCCCAAACCAGTGCCGGCCGGTATCAGCCTGCCCATGATAACGTTCTCTTTGAGACCTCTCAGATAGTCAACTTTACTCTCGATAGCTGCGTCAGCCAGGACCTTCGTGGTTTCCTGAAAAGAGGCCGCTGATATAAAGCTCTCCGTATTGATCGAGGCCTTGGTAACCCCCAACAGAAGCGGTTCGCCAACTGCCGGCTTACCTCCTTGCGCAATGACTTCCTGGTTCTTTTCCTCAAAGCGCCAGCGCTCTACCTCTTCCCCAAGGATGAAATCCGAATCGCCAGCATCCTTTACTGCAACCCTCCTCAACATCTGCCTGACAACTACTTCTATGTGTTTATCGTTTATCTTAACACCTTGGAGGCGATAAACCTTTTGGACTTCATCAACAAGGTATTTAGACAACTCCTTGGCACCTTTGATTCTCAGGATATCATGAGGATTGGCAGAGCCCTCCATAAGGGCTTCACCTGCCCTCACGTAATCGCCGTCAAAAACGCTTACATGCTTACCTCTCGGTATGATATATTCGGCAGGCTTACCCACTTCAGGCGTAATGATCACCCTTCGCTTGCCCGATACATACTTTCCAAATGATACGGTTCCGTCGATCTCGCTCAAGAGCGTTTGGTCCTTCGGCTTTCTCACCTCAAAGAGCTCTGCAACCCGCGGCAAACCTCCGGTAATATCCTTCGTCTTCGTCGTTTCCCGTGGGATCTTGGCCAGTACGTTGCCGGCGTGAACCTCGTCTCCCATCGATACCATGATAATAGCACCCGTTGGGAGAAAATACCGGGCTGCAGCCGCTGCCCCCGATTCACCGGTAAGCTGGATTGTCTTGCCGCCCGTATCTTTAATGGAAATGCGCGGCCTCACGTTGGTGTCACCGAACGCCACAACAACCTTTGTTGACTTACCAGTCACAGGGTCCAGCCTCTCCTGCATGGTCTTGCCTTCAACGATATCACCGAATTTTAACCTGCCGGAAACCTCCGTAAGAATGGCAATGGAGAAGGGATCCCACTCTACCAGTAGCTCACCACCATTGATCTGCTTTCCGTCACCAACCTTGATGATAGCCCCGTACACTACGGGATAGCGCTCCAACTCTCTTCCGCTTGCATCGACAACTCCGATATCACCGTTTCTATTCATTACCACGTGGTCACCTTTGGCATCAATGACCGTTTTTAGGTTGAAATACTTAACCGTTCCCGCATTCCTCGATTGAATGGTAGATTGCTCCACCTTTCTCGTCACGGTGCCGCCGATGTGAAATGTTCTCATCGTAAGCTGTGTGCCGGGCTCTCCGATGGACTGAGCAGCAACAATGCCAACGGGCTCACCGATGTCGACCTCTCTTCCGTGGGCCAAGTCACGACCATAACACTTCTGGCAAATCCCCCTCTTTGTTCTACAGGTCAATACGGACCTAATCTTCACCTTCTCGATCCATGAACTCCCGACCCGCTCCATTGCAGCCTCATCTATTGGTTCACTCTGCTTGAGGAGCAGCTCTCCGGTTATGGGGTCATGAATATCTTCAGCTGCGGTCCTGCCCAGAATTCTCTCTGAGACGTTCTGAATGACCTCCCCGCCCTCGGTTAACGACTCAACCCAGATCCCGTCGGTGGTACCGCAATCTTCCTCAGTGACGCAGGCATCCTGAGCAACGTCTATCAGCCTCCTGGTCAGGTAGCCCGAATTAGCTGTCTTGAGCGCTGTATCGGCCAATCCCTTTCTGGCCCCATGGGTAGAGATAAAATACTGCAAAACGGTCAGGCCCTCGCGGAAATTGGCAGTAATGGGCGTCTCAATGATCTCGCCGGAGGGTTTTGCCATGAGCCCTCTCATTCCGGCCAGCTGCCTCATCTGATCCTTGCTGCCCCGTGCTCCGGAATCGGACATCATATATATCGGGTTAAAGCTCTCCGACCTCTTCACCTCTGAGTCATGCCCCACCACTTCCTCTGCGGCCATCTCTTCCATCATTTCAGAGGAAACCGACTCCGTGGCCTTTGTCCATATGTCAACGATCTTATTGTACTTTTCACCGCCCGTAATCAGTCCGTCACTGTACTGTTTTTCGATCTTTTCAACCTCGCGCTCCGCCTCCTCAATGATCTCTTGTTTCCTTTTCGGGGTAACCATATCCTTCGTGGAAATCGAGATACCGGACATAGTGGCATACTTGTACCCCGTGTCTTTGAGCCTATCAGCCAGGATAACGGTCGCCTTGGTACCGAGGGAACGATAGCATTCACCGATCATGTCCCGAAGTCCCTTCTTGGTTAGTACCTTATTCACCATCTCGAAGGGCATCCCTTGGGGAAAGATCTCATAGAGAATCACCCTGCCTGTGGTAGTTCTCACGATCCGGCCATTAATCCGAACCCCTATACTGGCGTGCAGGTCTAACTCGCCGGCGTCGTATGCCATCCTCACCTCTTCGACATTTGCAAAGGTCTTGCCTTCACCCTTACAAAACGGTCTCTCCTTGGTCATATAATAGATGCCCAATACGATATCTTGGGTCGGAACAATGATGGGATCACCATTGGCCGGTGAGAGAATGTTATTCGTGGAGAGCATGAGAACCCGAGCTTCGATCTGGGCCTCAATGGAGAGCGGAACGTGCACCGCCATTTGGTCACCATCGAAATCGGCATTAAAGGCAGTACAAACCAACGGATGCAATTGAATCGCCTTTCCTTCAATGAGGACGGGTTCAAATGCCTGTATGCCGAGCCGGTGAAGGGTCGGAGCTCGATTCAGCAAGATACAGTGCTCCTTGACGACCTCGTCCAAGCAGTCCCATACCTCAGGTGTCTCCTTTTCCACGAGTTTCTTGGCCTTCTTCAGGGTGGCGGCCAGGCCTTTTTCCTCCAGCTTATTGTAGATGAAGGGTTTAAAGAGTTCCAGGGCCATCACTTTAGGGAGTCCGCATTGGTGGAGCCTCAAGTCAGGACCCACCACGATCACTGATCGTCCGGAATAATCCACCCTCTTTCCGAGCAGATTCTGCCTGAATCTACCTTGCTTCCCCTTGAGCATATCACTCAATGATTTCAAGGGCCGCTTGTTGGCGCCCGTAATGGTCTTACCCCTTCTGCCGTTATCGAAAAGCACGTCTACCGCCTCTTGGAGCATCCTCTTCTCATTCCTGATAATAATATCGGGAGCACTTAACTCGAGGAGGCGTTTCAGCCTATTATTCCTGTTTATGACCCTGCGATACAGATCGTTGAGATCCGAGGTTGCAAACCTCCCTCCATCGAGGGGTACCAGGGGCCTGAGGTCCGGCGGCAGAATAGGGATGACATCCAGTATCATCCACTCGGGCCTATTCTTGGAGAGGCGAAAGGCATCGACGATGCGGATGCGCTTCGAAAGTTTCTTGCGTTTAGCATCCGATTTCGTGCTCACCATCTCGACCTTCAAGGTGGCCGAGAGTCCATCCAAATCGATTTCTTGCAGCATCTTTTGAATGGCTTCTGCACCCATACCGGCCTCAAAACGTTCTCCATAGTCCTCTCGCGCTTTCAAATACTGTTCCTCATTCAACAGGGTGCCCTTCATCATGGGCGTATCTTTGGGATCGGTAACGACGAAACTCTCGAAGTAGAGTATTTTCTCTAGGATCTTCAACGTCATGTCGAGGAGCAAACCGATCTTCGAGGGGATACATTTCAAAAACCAGATGTGTGCCACCGGTGCGGCCAACTCAATATGACCCATTCTCTGCCTTCGCACCTTAGAATGGGTGACCTCAACCCCGCATTTCTCGCACACAACACCCCTGTGTTTCATCCTCTTGTATTTTCCACAGAGGCACTCATAGTCCCTGATGGGACCAAAGATCTTCGCGCAGAACAGCCCATCTCGTTCCGGCTTAAAGGTTCGATAATTGATGGTTTCAGGTTTTTTGACCTCACCGTAAGACCACTCTCTGATCTTTTCCTGCGAAGCGATAGAGATCTGCACTGAATTAAAACTTAAAGGATCCTTTGGTTTCGTAAAAAATCCATACAAGTCTTCCAAGGCTCTCTCCTCTTTTAGCTCTTTGTATCGTTATCTAAGAGATTCTGGGACTCTCCGTCCTCGTTGAGCTCTAATTCCAGACTGAGACTCTGCAGCTCTTTTACCAAAACATTAAAGGACTCTGGCAAGCCCGCTTCCAAAAGATTATGTCCCTTCACGATCTTTTCATACATTCGAGTCCGACCAGCTACGTCATCTGATTTAGCTGTCAGAAACTCCTGCAATGAATACGCGGCCCCGTAAGATTCCATTGCCCACACCTCCATCTCTCCTAACCGCTGACCACCGAACTGGGCCTTACCGCCAAGTGGCTGTTGGGTAACCAGGGAGTAGGGGCCGATAGAACGGGCATGGATCTTGTCGGCTACCAAATGGTGGAGCTTCATCATATACATGATACCAACGGTCACCGGTTGGTCGAAGTGCTCACCTGTTCTGCCATCATACAACGTGGTCTGGCCGCTGACGGGCAAACCTGCCTTCTTCAGACATTCTTCGATTTCCTCCTCTCGTGCCCCATCAAAGACAGGCGTTGCCATGTGTATCCCGTCTTGCATAAGGGAAACGCTTTGCCGAAGCTCCTCATCCGAAATACCATCAAATAGCTGATCGTACTGGTCTGCAAAGATTTCTCGTAACCGAGTTTTCAGGGGTTTTGTATCTTTTACGCTGTCCGCCAGTTTACCAATCTGGCGCCCGAGTTCGTAAGAACCCCAACCAAGATGGGTCTCGAGTATTTGGCCAACGTTCATTCGAGAGGGAACGCCGAGAGGATTTAACACAATATCTACCGGTGTACCATCAGCAAAATAGGGCATATCCTCCGCCGGCAGAACGAGGGAAAGTACGCCTTTATTTCCATGACGGCCCGCCATCTTGTCGCCAACTGAGAGCTTCCGCTTGACCGCGACGAATACTTTCACCATCTTGATCACTCCGGGCGAGAGCTCGTCTCCCATATCCAGTCTTTTTATCTTCTTCTGGAAAAGCTCATTGAGCGCTTCAACCTGCTGGATGTACTGGGAGACCACGGTCTCCATCTTTTCCATGACTTCCATCTCGGCCTCAATATTCGCTCCCTGCCAATAATCAAGGGGTATCGTGTCAACATATTCCTGATCAATGAGTTGGCCCCTCTTAACCAAGACTTCGCCGGTCTCACGATGCTTGAGGCCTGATTTGAGGCGTTTTCCCTCCAAAAGGGTCGCTAGTTTTCTTCGAGCATTTCTCCTGATAACGGAGATCTCATCCTCTTTATCCTTCTCCAATTGACTGATTTCGGCGGCCTGAATACTCCTGGTTCTTTCGTCTTTTTCCACACCCTTACGCGAAAAGACCTGGGCATCGATAACAATGCCCTCAACCCCAGGGGGCACTCTGAGCGACGTATCCTTCACATCACCCGCCTTTTCACCGAAGATTGCCCTCAGGAGCTTTTCCTCCGGCGAGAGTTGCGTCTCTCCTTTAGGAGTAATCTTGCCAACGAGAATATCGCCGGCCCCTACCTCGGCGCCCAATTTCACAATCCCGCTTTCATCAAGTATCGCAAAGGCCTCCTCTCCCACATTGGGTATGTCACGGGTTATCTCTTCTTGCCCGAGCTTGGTATCTCTGGCCATCACGCTGAATTCTTCTACATGAATAGAGGTAAAGACATCTTCCCGCACCAGTCGTTCACTTACGAGGATTGCGTCCTCAAAATTGTACCCGCCCCAAGAAAGGAATGCTACGATTACGTTTCTCCCTAGAGCAAGTTCGCCCCGTTCCATAGCAGGGCCATCAGCAATTATCTGGCCCCTCTTAACTCGATCACCCTCTCGTACAATAGGTTTCTGATTGTAACAGGTGCTCTGGTTGGAGCGCATGAATTTCATCAACTTGTATATTTCGACACCTTCCTCTTCTCTCTCTGCTCGAATAACGATGCGGGAGGCATCGACGCTCTCTACGATTCCATCACTTCTGGCAACGCCGGCAACGCCGGAGTGCCTTACCACCGTTTGTTCGATCCCCGTTCCAATGAGGGGAGAGCGAGCTTGCAAGAGCGGTACGGCCTGTCTCTGCATGTTGGAACCCATGAGGGCGCGGTTCGCGTCATCGTGCTCCAAGAACGGGATCAAAGATGCAGCAATGCTTACCAATTGATTTGGAGATACGTCCATATATCTGACTTCGTTGGCAGCTACGAGGCATGCCTCCCCGCCCCTCCTTGCTGCAACCACATCGCTAACGAAGTGCCCATCCGCGCTCAGCACCTCATTAGCCTGCGCAATGGGATACTCTCGTTCATCCAGGGCCGTTAAGTATTCTATGTCGTCTGTCACGATGCCATCGTTCACCCTTCTATAGGGCGTTTCAATGAATCCAAAATCGTTTATGCGAGAATACGTGCTCAGAGAAACGATCAGACCGATATTCGGTCCTTCCGGCGTCTCAATAGGGCATATCCGTCCATAGTGGCTCGGGTGCACATCTCTAACCTCAAACCCGGCCCTCTCCCTGGTTAACCCTCCCGGACCGAGGGCGCTCAGACGTCTCTTGTGAGTTATCTCCGAAAGAGGATTGGTTTGATCCATGAATTGGGACAGTTGGCTTGAGCCAAAAAATTCGTTGATCACAGCGGAGACCGGTTTTGAATTGATCAGATCACGAGGCATGAGCGTTTCAACATCCTGCAGGCTCATGCGCTCTTTTATGGCCCGTTGCATCCTGATCAGCCCCACCCGGTATCCTTCTTCCAGTAACTCCCCTACCGATCTGACCCTCCGGTTTCCAAGATGGTCTATGTCGTCAACAGTGCCCTCTCTTGCGCTCAACCGTACCAGCTCTCTGACAGTCTCCATCATGTCCTCTTTCCTCAAGGTACACACATCGAGAGGAACGTCCTGGTCGAGCCGATAATTCATCTTCAAGCGACCAACAGGGGAGAGATCGTAGGTCGAAGGATTGAAAAAAAGTCCCCTGAAATAGGCCTGGGCCATCTCTTGAGTAGGAGGGCTCGTTGGCCTCAATTTGCGGTAGATATCGAGAACAGCGTCATCAGTGGTCGTAACCTTGTCAAGCAGCATGGTTTCCCTGATCGCTGGACTCGCCTCCGTGGCGTCGAGGACCAATAAGTCGATCTCGCCGATACCCAGATCCCGCAAAGACTCCACGACCTCTTGTGTCAGGGCCTGATTGATTTTTGTTAAGATCTCTCCAGTCTGAGGATCAACGATATCCCGGGCGGCAACCCTACCGACGACATAGTCCGAATTCACCGGTATCTCCTGCATCCCGCTGTCCGTCAGTTTTTTGTATAGTTTCTTACTGAACTTCTCGCCTTTGGTGGCCAGGATTTCTCCTGTTTTTGGATCACGTATATCTTCAACGATTCTCTTGTTTGAAAGGCTGCCGGCTTCCAGCACACATCTGAAAGAGTCCTTGTCCACGAGTACCTTCTCTATGTCATAGAAATGGCTCAAGATCTCTTCTTCTGAATAGCCGAAAGCCTTGAGCAGAATGGTAGCCGGAAACTTTCTTCTTCTGTCAATCCTGACGTAAAGTATGTCCTTGGCATCGAACTCTAAGTCAATCCAAGAACCCCGCAAGGGGATGATTCTGGCGGAATAGAGCGGTTTGCCACTCGGATGTGTCTTGCCCTTATCGTTATCAAAAAAGGCACCCGGGGAACGGTGAAGTTGGCTGACAACCACTCGCTCTACACCGTTAATAATGAAGGTCCCTCTCTCGGTCATCATGGGCAAGGTACCGAAATATATTTCCTGTTCCTTGATATCCCTGATGCTCCTGGTACCTGAAGCCTCATCAAAATCAAAGACCAGCAGCTGAACCACTATCTTTATGGGCGCCTCATAATTCATTCCCTTTTTGATGCATTCTTCCTCATCGTACTTCACGTCTTCAAAGAAATAGTTTATAAATTCCAGCGAGCACGTTTGATTCAAATCCTGGATAGGGAAAACGCTCTTGAATGCTCCCTCCAGCCCGATGTCCTTCCTCTCTTCCGGTGACACATTCTTCTGCAAGAACCGTTCGTACGAATGCCTCTGGACATCTATGAGGTCAGGTATATCAAGGATAGTCTTTATTCTCCCGAAATTTTTTCTTCGGTAATACCTAACATTATCAATTTTGTTCACGCTTATGATCTCCCTGTAAATCTCACTAAAGGCTACCAATTCGGAGGTAGACCAACCATTGATTGCGAACAAGAAGAGAAAGACATATGTTCAGGACCTATGTTATGTCTACAACGGCACCGACTTCTTCAAGCTGTTTCTTTATGTTTTCCGCATCCTCCCTTGAAACACCTTCACGTACTTTACCGGGGACGTTGTCCACCACTTCCTTGGCCTCTTTCAATCCTAAATTCGTAACTGCCCGAACCACCTTAATTACCTGGATCTTTTTATCCCCAACTGCCGTCAACATGACATCAAACTCCGTTTTCTCAGCCTCTTCCGCCTGTTGTGGTTGTTCGCCAGCAGCAGGCGCTGCAACTGCCACCGGGGCAGCAGCTGATACATTAAACTTGTTCTCGATCTCCTCGATGAGTTCAGAGAGTTCTAAGACGGTCATGTTGGAAATAAAGGTAATTACGTCTTCTTTAGTAATCTTTGCTGCCATATCTATCTCAAGTCCTCCATGCTAAGTTTTGGTTATTTTCTCCCATACTCCCGTTGTGAGGAAACCTCATGTATGAATGGCCTCATCACTCTTTCTGCCTTTTTATGGCCTCCAGAACGGTGACCATCCTCCTGGGTATTTCAGACAATACCCTGACCAATGAGGCAGGTACACCGGATAGAGTAAAGAGCAGCTGAGAGAGAAGGATCTCTTTTGGAGGAAGCTTGGCCAGCTTGTTGATCGCACGTAGATCGACGACCTTACCATAAATCTGACCAACCTTTATCTCCAATGCTTCGTTATCCCGACTAAAGTTCGTCAAGACCTTAGCAGGCTTTATGACATCCTCATACGTTATCGCCAGCGCAGAGGGTCCCGTAATATGGTCTTTCAACACAGCCGTATCTGTGCCCTCGCACGCGATCACTAACAACCTATTCTTGACGACCTGGAATTGAACGTTTGCTTCCCTCAACTCGTGCCGCAACTTGGTAAGTGTCTCGACCTTCAATCCCTGGTAGTCGACAAGAAAGGCCCCGCTAGCCTTGCCGAGGCTCTCTTGCAGGCCTCTGACAATATTGTCTTTTTGACTCTTGTCCAAGGGCCAAATTCACCTCCCCTCTTCTGTGCTCATGGGATTTAGCTCAGTAGTCAAAAGTTCTGGAAAAAGTATTGAATCTTCAACCCTTTTTACCGGAGGAGATCCCTAACATACGATGCATCTACCCTAATGCCCGGACCCATTGTGGTTGATATTGCTATACTTTTCAGGTAGGTCCCCTTGCTGGACGGTGGCTTAAGTCTTAAGATAGTGTCCAAAAAGAAGGAGGCGTTTTTCTGGAGTTTATCCACGCCGAACGATGCCCTTCCTATCGTGGTATGCACTATGCCTGCCTTATCCACTTTGAAATCGATCTTGCCTGCCTTCAATTCGGTAACGGCCTTAGCAACATCAAACGTCACGGTGCCGAGTTTTGCGTTGGGCATCATGCCTCGAGGCCCGAGAATACGCCCGAGCTTGCCAACCGTGCCCATCATATCGGGCGTAGCAACGGCCTTGTCGAAACCGAGCCACCCCTTCTGGATTTTCTCAGCCAGATCCTCAGCACCAACAAAATCCGCTCCGGCATCCAAGGCCTCCTTCTCCTTTTCTCCCTTAGCAAAGACAACCACCCTGACAGGCTTACCAATACCATAAGGAAGAGCAGCCGTTCCCCTCACCATTTGATCCGCATGGCGAGGATCAACGCCTAATCTGACAGCAAGGTCCACTGAGGCATCGAATTTTACAAATGAATTCTTAGTAGCTAATTCAAAGGCCTCCTGGAACGAGTATTTCCTTGATCTGTCTATCTCTTTAAAGGCTTCAATATACTTCTTTCCTCTCTTGGGCATATCAGTAGTATCCTAAAAGTTAGTGATCTTCTCCGTTTTCCACAGTGATACCCATGCTTCGGGCTGTGCCTTCAATAATCTTGACGGCTCCCGGCAGATCAATAGCACTCAGATCTTCGAATTTCAGTTTAGCTATCTCTTTTACCTGACTCGAGGTCACAGCCCCGACCTTCTCTCTCTTTGGATCAGCCGAACCTTTTGCTATATTTGCCGCCTGCTTTAGGAGCACAGCGGCAGGCGGCGTTTTCGTTACAAAAGAAAAAGACTTATCCGCATACACGGTGATAACCACAGGAATGGTCATTCCTTCCTGGTTTTGGGTTCTAGCATTAAAAGCCTTACAAAACTCCATGATATTGACGCCGTGCTGTCCCAAAGCTGGACCAACCGGTGGTGAGGGGTTTGCCTGTCCCGCCTTCACCTGCAGTTTTATAGTTGAAATAACCTTTTTTGCCATGCGTACTTCCTCTTAGATCTTCGTAACCTGAACAAAATCCAGTTCAACAGGCGTAGAACGCCCAAAGATGCTGATGAGTACCTTGAGTTTGGCCTTGTCGGGCTTAATCTCCTCAACAACGCCATTGAAATTGTTAAAGGGGCCGTCGATAACTCTGACCTCGTCACCCTCTTCGAAAAAGAACTTCGGTTTCGGTTTCTCCCGTCCATCCTCCACCCGCTTCAGGATCTTCCGTGCTTCTTCTTCGGAAATGGGAACAGGTTTCGTTCTCCCGCCGAGGAATCCCGTTACCTTGTCCATATCCTGAACGATATGCCATGTTTCATCGGTCAGGACCATCTGGATCATGATATAGCCAGGATAGAACTTCCGAGAAGATGTCCTTTTCTTGCCCTTAACAAGCTCAACCACCTGCTCAGTAGGCACAACTATCTGCCCGAAGAACTCCTCTTTTCCGAGGGATTTGATCTTCTCCTCTAGGGTTGCTTTCACCTTGTTTTCGAACCCCGAGTACGTATGTACTATGTACCACTTTGGCTCCACGAGACACCTTAGCTTACCTGGATTACTTATCCGATTACATTCTTAATGATCTTTACGAGACCCAAATCAACGATTCCCAGAAAAAAAGCAACCAAAAGCACCAGCAAAATAACCACAGCTGTAGTTGACAGTAGTTCTTTCCGTGTCGGCCACGTTACCTTTTTCAGCTCAACCCTTGCTTCAGCCAAGAAATGCCTGGCAATGAGAAAATACTTCTTAGGCGCGAAAACTCCAGCCTCTGCCTTCCTGGATATATCTTTCTTGGTCGGCGTCGTCTGGAGCTCTACTCTCTGTGAACCTGCCTCCAAACCGGCCTTTTTCTCTTTCGGAATGCCGGTAGCAAGCACTACTTGTGGTTTCTTGAGGGAGCTCTTTTTTCTGCGTGTCTTCTTCTTTTTCATGAGTCACTAGATACCGTCCTTAAGTGAACGGTACACCCCGCCTTCCGAACTATTCCTCATCCGACATGAGGGTCCTGTAAAAAATGGCAGGCCAGGAGGGATTCGAACCCCCAACACCCGGATTTGGAGTCCGGTGCTCTAACCGTTAGAGCTACTGGCCTGAATAAAACAAATTCTATTTGGTTTCCTTATGAAGGGTATGTGTCCGGCAAAACGGGCAAAACTTCTTGAACTGCAGCTTATCTGGAGTTCTTCGCTTGTTCTTTGTCGTGGTATAATTCCTCTGTTTACACGTTGAGCACGCTAAGGTGATGATATCCCTCATTGCTATAACTCTACTCTACAATATCACTAATAACGCCTGCACCAACCGTCTTTCCCCCTTCACGGATAGCAAAGCGGAGTTCCTTCTCCATGGCTATGGGGGTGATCAAGTTTACCTCCAGGGCAATGTTATCACCGGGCATCACCATCTCGACGCCTTCCGGGAGGGTCACCACACCGGTCACGTCCGTTGTCCGGAAGTAAAACTGGGGCCGGTAGCCGATGAAAAACGGCGTGTGCCTTCCACCCTCCTCTTTGGTGAGGATATAGGCCTCAGCCTTGAATCTCGTATGGGGGGTTATGGAACCAGGCTTTGCCACAACCTGTCCTCGCTCAACTTCTTCTCGTTTGATCCCTCTGAGCAAGACCCCGACATTGTCCCCGGCTCTTCCTTCATCGAGGACTTTCCTGAACATCTCAACACCGGTGCACACGGTCTTTTCCGTCTCCTTGATGCCGACGATCTCTATCTCATCGCCGACCTTTACGATACCTCGTTCTACCCTGCCGGTTACCACGGTACCTCGACCTGAGATGCTGAATACGTCCTCTATGGGCAGCAGGAACGGCTTCTCCGTATCCCTCACCGGCTCCGGCACGAACTCATCAACGGCGTCCAGTAACTCGAGAATCGGGGCGCAGGCGGCACACTCCCGCTTGCCACATCCACACTCCAGTGCCTTGAGGGCTGAGCCGTGTATGATCGGGGTATCGTCACCGGGGAACTCGTACTTGGTCAACAGCTCCCGCAGCTCCAGGTCCACTAACTCGATCAATTCCTTGTCATCAACCATATCGGTTTTATTCAAAAACACAACGATGCTCGGAACCCCGACCTGCCGTGCCAACAGGATATGCTCCCTGGTCTGGGGCATGGGGCCATCATCCGCGCCAACGACCAGGATGGCGCCATCCATCTGTGCCGCACCGGTGATCATATTCTTGATATAGTCCGCATGACCAGGGCAGTCTACATGGGCATAGTGCCGCTTATCGGTCTCGTACTCTACGTGGGCCGTGGCTATGGTTATTCCCCTCTCTTTTTCCTCCGGCGCCTTGTCGATCTCGTCAAAGGAGACGTAATCAGCCTTACCAACCTTTGACAGACAGAGGGTAATTGCCGCGGTGAGGGTTGTCTTGCCATGGTCGATATGACCGATGGTGCCCACGTTGACATGCGGCTTTGTCCTCACAAACTTTTGTTTGGCCATGGTAGTTACCTCCTTACTAACCTATGCACATTTCCGTCAAAGCCAAAAAAATTCTCCAGAAAAAGAGGGGTTATCACTTATGGAGCCCACGACCGGGATCGAACCGGTGAACCTCATCCTTACCAAGGATGTGCTCTACCAACTGAGCTACGTGGGCATTGTTTAGCGCGACCCAAAATAAGAGCGGGAAACGGGGTTCGAACCCGCGACCCTCAGCTTGGAAGGCTGACGCTCTAGCCAACTGAGCTATTCCCGCTTATATTCAATCTTCGCGACTACAAGTCTTTACTCCATGGTGGAGAGGGGAGGATTTGAACCTCCGAAGGCTGAGCCGGCAGATTTACAGTCTGCTCCCTTTGACCACTCGGGAACCTCTCCCACACTATCCATCATGGAGCCAGCGAAGGGAATCGAACCCCCGACCCACTGATTACAAATCAGTTGCTCTGCCATCTGAGCTACGCTGGCAAAAAAGCAAATAAGACATTAATTTTTTAGATTTATCAAAAAGCAATTAAATTAGCAACAGAAATTTTCTCAAATCAAAAATTTTTTTGCTCCCCTGTCCTTCTTGCCCTTTTTCACTATCTTCATATTTTACTTATTTTCTCATGAAAAAGTAAACCACCTTCTGTCAACACACCACGCTTTTACCTCATATTCTCACACAGACACATTCGCTCTTGATATTATTCAAGAAATAACGTATAAGACAGTTGTGGGCGATTAGCTCAGGTGGATAGAGCGTTGGTCTCCGGAACCAGAGGTCGCGAGTTCGAGTCCCGCATCGCCCACCATCTATTTCAATTTTCTAGCGAGAATCGTATCGGTATGCCTCGAGGCAAAAAGCTATTCCTGATCGTTGTCTTGGGAGCGGCACTCTATTTCCTTATGAGTTATCACCTTATCCTGACGAACCAAGGTACCCGGCTCCTCAAGAAATCAACGATGACCTTACAATACACGTTTTTCTCTACCAAAGGGAAGGCCAACAAGACAATACTGGCCATAGACGCCCTGAGAAAGGCTGGCATCGGAGATCTCCTCAAGCGAGAGGGGCTCATGACTGAAGAGGAGGAACTCCGTATTCTCGAGACTCTCGACGTGCATTGAAATCCCTACCCCTCAACACAAGGGGCACACCGACATAAACCTCCACGCTTATGAAACTCCCTCACGGCTCCAGTTTTTACTATATGTGTCTCGCCGCTGCGCAATCGGGTTCTTGATTCTCTCATTCTAAGACCTGAGCGAGTAACGGTCAGTCAAGATCAAAATCCACCAATATCTTAAAGATCCTCACCGCCGGCAGATTGAGGATTTCTCTGACCCCGGTCTGTTCCTTGATTTCCTCTGTATATCTGTGCACCAATTCCGAACTGCGGGCCACAAAGGTAAACCATATATTATACGGGTTGTCCCTCAGATAATTGTGCGTCACCTCGGGATACCGGTTCACCACTTCAATAAACCCCTTGATCCTGTCCTCGGGAACCTTTGCTGCACAAAGGGTTGTCGCAAAGCCAAGTCTCTTAGAATCGAAATTCCCGCCAATCCGCCGTATAATGCCTTTCCTTTTCAGTCTCCTTACACGCGCCAGAATCTCCTCTTCTGAACAGTTTAGTCGAACGCCCAGATCTTGAAAGGGTTTTCTGGTTATCGGAAACCCAGTTTGAATCTCATTGAGCAATTCTCTATCAAGGTTATCCATAACGGTAGCTCAAAATTGCATGTTTACCTAATCCGGCAGCCCTCTACACCGTGCTCATTGCTCTCATTACGCTTGGCTAACCATCTGTGTGCGTTCACTCTCCGGAACTGAACGACCCTCCGTGTCGGCTATGAATAACCGGTTGAACGTGGATGAGTGTACGGCGCGCTGAATCTTTCACGGAGAAGGATTATACGCACATAATGGCTCTTGTGACAAATAGTCGCCGGTGGCTGCATAGGCCCTCGCTCTGCAACCCCCACAAACGGCAATGTAACTGCATCTGCCACACTTCCCCTTGTAGCAAGAAAAATCCCTGAGCTTTCCAAAAATGGGAGAATCGTCCCAAATATCCCGAAAGGCGGATTCCCTCAGATCCCCTGCACTCAAATCCAGGTAGCCGCAGGGCTGCACCACGCCCTCGTTTGAAATGAAACAGTAAGAGATTCCTGCCAGGCAACCTCTTGTTACTGCATCTAAGCCATGGGTCTTTCGGTCCAACTCCTCCCCTTTAGCTCGTGCCTCTTGTATAGAGATCCTGTAGAATTGAGGTGCGCATGTGGCCTTGAACTGAAGGGGTACAACGCTTTGCTGCTGATAAAACCAGTAGAGCGTATCCTCGTATTCCTTGGCCGTTAGCTCTGGGCTCACCATCTCCTTTGCCCGTCCTGTTGGAACAAGCAAAAAAACGTGATGGGCAGCGGCTCCCAGACGCACGGAAAGGTCCAGAATGTCCTTTGCCTCGGAAAGATTCTGTCTCGTCAGGGTGGTGTTGATCTGAAATTCGACACCCTGCTCCTTTAATCGAGCTATTCCCTCCATGGCTCTCAGGAAGGACCCGCTAACTTGACGAAACTGGTCATGGCTCTTGCTCGTAGCCCCGTCAAGAGATATGCTCACCCGCTTGATCCCGGACTCGCTTATCTGTTTTGCGATATCGCGTGTGACCAGAGTTCCATTGGAACCCATCACCATTCTCAGCCCCTTCCCTGTACCGTAGGCTGCAAGGGTGAAAATATCCTTCCTGAGCAGCGGCTCCCCTCCGGTTAATATTACAATTGGTCGACCAACCTCCCTAATCTGGTCTATTACCGTGAGTGCTCCTTTCGTATCCAGTTCCTGAGGATAAGGACCCGGATCCGATGATGCGCGGCAATGAACACAGCTGAGATTACATGACCGGGTGACTTCCCAAGCGACAATTTGTAGTCGAGGGCTACCCTGAGGCCCTTGAGTATGTTTGAGATCAGTTTCTTCCATGCTCAATCAATTGAGTTGCTGCCTCTTTGGCAAAATACGTTAGGATAAATTCGGCCCCAGCCCGCTTAATGGAAAGGAGCGTCTCCATCATTACCTTTTCACCGTCTATCCATCCTTTCTGGTGGGCCGCCTTTATCATGGCGAACTCCCCGCTCACGCTGAATGCCGCCACCGGTAAGTCTATTCGGGCACGAACCCCGTGAATAATATCCAGATATGGCAAGGCAGGCTTAACCATGATAATATCCGCACCCTCTTCAATATCCATCAGTGCCTCTTTGAGGGCCTCTCTGGCGTTGGCAGGATCCATCTGGTAACTCGCTCTGTCGCCGAACTGGGGCGCAGAATCAGCCGCCTCACGAAATGGTCCATAAAAGGCAGAGCAGTACTTCACCGCATAGGCAACTATCCCCGTTTCCTTGTATCCCTCACTTTCGAGAACACTTCTGATTGCCCTCACTCTGCCATCCATCATATCCGAGGGTGCTACAAAATCAGCTCCAGCCTGGGCATGCGATAGGGCGACACGGGAGAGTATTTCGAGGCTGGCATCGTTATCAACCTGACCATCCCTTATTACCCCACAATGCCCGTGATCGGTGTACTGGCAGAGACACACGTCGGTAAAAACGGTCATCTCCGGCACCTTCTCCTTAATGGCAGCCACAGCCTGCTGAACAATACCGTCCCGGGCATAGGCCTCACTACCTAATTCATCTTTCTTTTTCGGCAAGCCAAAGAGAATCACAGCCGGAATGCCTAAAGACCAAACCATTGCCGACTCCTTCGTGAGTTCGTCAACGGATAACCTGTATTGGCCCTCCATGGATGGGATCGGCTCTCTCTCTCCCCTGCCGTGTTTCACAAAGACGGGATAGACGAGATCATCCGTGCTTAATGCGGTCTCCCTGACCATGCGTCTTATTGCAGGGGTCCTTCTCAGGCGGCGAGGCCTCTTCACCATTTCCTACCTCCTCTGTATCAGTTTTCTCATGAGTCTTACATCAGATGCCTCCAGGGTCCCCGGCCCTGGAATCCCTCATCCCCCTCGAAAAGACACACGCTTAGCCACGTAATCATCACTACTGCATGAGTGTTTTCCGGCCGGCTATTATGGTGGGGTACGGGTATAAGCTTAGGTGGTTGCCGGATTGTGACTGTAGTACTTTTTGATCAGGCTATCAATATATTTCTCGGGGTCTACAACAGCCTCTCGGGTAAGGGCGAAAGATTCGAAGCCAATGCGGTCCCGAACTAATTTGAGCCCATACTCCAACTCGCTGGCCAAGCTCGTGCATATCTCGCTAATCTCTCGATCCTGTTCAAAGGCGATCCTTATTATCTCATCGATTGCGCTATCAGCTATGGTCACATTAACTCCCAGCTGAGAAAACAACCCTTCATTTTGTATCATTACCTGATGATACATCTCCTTGAAATCCAGGAAAACAGAATCGATATCAGCAATAGACTGCAGCGTCTGATCGGCAATTAAATCGATTCTCTCATCATACAATTTCAAGCCCAGCTGGTCTTCAAACTCCAGCGCCCTTTGGCCTATGATCCCTTTCACTCGCTCCTTTTCGTTTGCCGCTGCCCTCTCAAATGCCTGTTCCAATTCCGCGTCGCTCATACCCTGTCGAGAGTCAATTCGGCTCAGCTCTTGCTCCGAGTTTTCAACGAGCCGCGCAGTCACAAGGAGTCTATTAATAACAGTGGATGGGAGGTGTTTTTCAAAGGGCATTAGTGTTCTCTCCACAGCACTGACGAGACCCCTGGCACCTGTCTTCTCGTGAGAAGCCATCTCTGCCAATGCCTCAAGGGCTTCATCTTCGAACTGAAGGGAAATATCGTACGCCATAAAATCCCGCTTCTTGCTAAGGATAATGGGGTTGTTCGGATTCTTTAGAATTGCAACAAGGTCATCTTTGGTGAGCTCATCGAGAACGACTATTACGGGGAGACGGCCGATAAACTCAGATTCAAATCCGAACTCGATAAGGTCTTGCGCCCTGACCTCTTTAAGCATTTCCAAGCTCGCCTCATGGGGGTGTATATCGGCCTCAAATCCTATGCCCTGACGCTTGAGCCGTTTCTTGATGATGTCCACCAATCCCTCGAAGGCTCCGCTCATGATAAAGAGGATATTCCTGGTATTCACTACCTGCTTTTCCCGCTTGCCGGTCCTCCGGTAATGTTCGATCGCCTGTATTTGGGATATCGGATCATGAGGAACCTTCAGATCAACTTCAGTTTCCTCCATCGGTTTCAAGAGTGCTCTCTGTACCCCTGTCCTCGAAACATCATGGCCGATGATGTTCTGGCAGGAAGCGATCTTGTCGATCTCATCTATATAGATGATTCCGTTTTCGGCCAGCTTAATATCCTCGTTCGCCTCATAAATCAGATCCCTGACCAGATCCTCAACATCACCACCAACATAACCCGTCTCACTAAACTTGGTGGCATCCCCCTTTACAAACGGAACACCAATCTTTTGAGCAATCAGCTTGATCACGTAAGTCTTTCCAACACCGGTCGGTCCAATCATGAGAATGTTGTTTTTAATCATCCCCACAGAAAAGGGGCTCTCCTTCTTAGACCGTTTTTCAAGCGATGTGATCCTGTTAAAATGGGTACAGATCTTCGTGGCCAGTACGCCCTTTGCCCGTTCTTGCTTAACCACATATCCGTCCAGGTAAGACTCCAATTCCTCGGGCTTCATATCAAAGGTTGGAGCACCGGTCTTTTTGTGGTCGGACCCTGCTGAATCTTCTTTTTTCTTCGGATCGCTTTTGGGAAAGAGGATTGGTGATATTATCTTGATTCGGTCACCGTATTTCTTGGAGAGATAATCGCTCAGCTCCTTTTCCAGTTCCTTCTGGCTCGGAATCTTTTGGTCCTGTCCTTGATTTTTTTCTAAACTGTCTTCAAAATCCATTAACCAGCCTCTTATGCTAAGGTTAGGGAATATTCTGAACTCAACAAAACCAATATAGTCATTGCGCCTGATTTTGCAACCCTTTTTTATGACTTGGTTTTTTCGCTCATTCTCGAAAGCTCGCCGTCCTGCCCATTCTCTATTCGTATCGGATGTCACGATAATGAGTTGGAATGCCTCTTGTGAATTGAGCCACTACCTCTTTTCAACGCTCTTTAGAAAAAGGACCCAACCTCCCAAGAGCGTCTGTCCTGATGCATACAACCAAGACCCTGTGGGCACGATAATGGCTCAGATTCCCGAATCGATACCATCCTAACCACTTCGGTCAAATCGTACTGCAACGCGCCTTCCGTTTCAGGCGTGAGTATTGAGTAACTCGACGGTAGGCAAGATACGAGTATTGACCGGGCATTTGGAGGGTGCTATAAGGTTCAGGGCAAAGGCGAAGATGATGGACTCAGCGAGCAAGAATCAAATAAAGGGCTACCTTTCCGTTGTTGTGGCCTCGATCATGTGGGCTTCATCGGGTACCGCTGGGAAGGCCCTGTTCGAAGCAGGGATGACGCCCTTTGAGTTGGTCCAGATTCGGGTTACCCTCTCAACGGCTATTCTGGCTGCTCTCTTCACAGCATCCTCAAAAGGGCTCCCAAGGATCAAGGTCAAGGACCTGGGCTCCTTTCTGCTCCTTGGTGCTGTTTTTATGGCCATGGTGCAGGGGACCTACTTTTTTGCCATCAGCAAGATCCAAGTGGCAGCAGCAATCCTCCTCCAGGACCTCGCGGTCGTGCTCGTTGCCATTTTCTCCGTCTGTTTCTGGAACGAGCGTCTGACGCCCTCCAAGCTCGTTGCACTCATTCTGGCATTGGGCGGATGTTATCTGGTAGTAGGGGGCTACAATCTCAACATCTTACAGATGAACCGGCTGGGGATCATGGGCGGGCTTGCTGCAGCAGTCTGTCTGGCAGGCTATACCCTTGTCGGCGAAGGGGCGATGCATCGCTATACGCCCGCTACCATACTCTTTTATGCCCTCGCCTTTTCGAGCCTAACCTGGCACATCATCTATCCTCCCTTTCACTATGTCACTGCCGGGTTCACCCCATCGCAGTGGGGATGGATCCTCTATATCGCCGTGGTCGGGACCATTATCCCCTTTGGCCTCTATTTTACCGGCATTAACTATATCCGTTCCACTCGCGCCATCATCACGGCAACCCTGGAGCCCATCTCCGGTGGCTTTATGGCATTCTTTCTCTTGGGGGAGACTCTGGAACCTCTGCAATTACTGGGAGGAGGATTGGTGATCGGCGCCATCGTGCTCTTGCAGGTCAAGCGAGAACAGGACAAAATGACCCCCGAGTTCCTCCGTTCTCGGGGAAAATAGGCCTCTCTTACCATGAAGTTGATGGTCCTCACAACCGGCTCTTCCTGGACAAAGGGGCCGGTGCTAGGCCACCAGCCGGCATAAGCCTGGCTTATTGCAGTCACACTTGCCTTCAGCTCTCTCCAGAACCGTTTGCTCACGGCCAAGGCTCAAGGGCAGTTTTCCCGTTGACCCTGCGATTTTCTTTCCTCTATACTGTATTGAGGATGATGAGATAACCTGTGATATTCCCTTGGGGATCTCTTGGGACAGCAGCCGGACTGTATAAGCCCGGCATCCGATCTGGTTTCAGGCGATTCGGACTACTGGAAGCAGCAGTCTATCGCTGGAATCGGCCCTGAAATAACCAGGTAACAAGAGCGCCGTGAACTTGCTATTACTTCTCATTCCTTTCTCGCTTTACATACATGACTTTTATGCGTACCTTCTTGGAGATGATCAATCGGGCCACGTTTCATCAAACGTAGCCTTCATCAGTGGAGCCTGCACGGAGCTCCGGCAAGACGAACCGATGTGGTATCGTCTGGGCAACAAGAACATCTAGATAGGGGGTAACGATGAAGATAAAGATAGTATTCTACAGCATGTATGGCCATACCTATAAGATGGCTGAGGCGGTAGCGGAAGGCGCTCGGGAGATTACAGGGGCGGAGGTCGAAATCCTACAGGTCGCAGAGCTCGTGCCTGATAGTGTATTGGAAGAATCAGGGGCAAAAAAGGCCCGGGAGGCGTTTGCCCATATCCCTACAGCAAAGCCGGAGGATCTGGCTGATGCCGATGCCATCATCTTCGGTACACCGACTCGTTTCGGCAACATGTGCGCGCAAATGCGCAATTTCCTGGATCAGACAGGTGGTCTTTGGGCACAGGGCGCCCTGGTCGGCAAGGTGGGGAGCGTATTCGCCTCCACCGGCACCCAGCACGGGGGGCAGGAGACGACGCTCACGAGCTTCCATAGTACCCTGCTTCACCAGGGAATGGTGGTCGTGGGCCTGCCATATTCAGAGGCCCGCCAAATGACCTTGGAGGAAATCTCCGGAGGCAGCCCCTATGGCGCCACCACAATTGCAGGCACTGATGGAAGCCGAATGCCGAGCGAAAACGAGTTAACCATGGCTCGTTTCCAGGGACGCCATGTTGCTGATATAGCCAAGAGGCTGGCAAATCAATAGGTGTTCAAGCCTTGAGTCCAATAATGGTGGCTTCCGTTAGAGCCAGCTGGTGTGGCTGCTCTTGAAACCTTACTTTGCGGTGGCGTGACTTTGGCTGAAGATTTCATGATGCACGTTCACGAAAACACCCCCGGAGCGGCACAATTCCTAAAGGATACTGTTGAGCTCCTGCCAAAAGGACGTGTCCTCGATGTTGCCATGGGTAACGGACAGAATGCGCTATTCCTTGCAAAGCTGGGTTTTGCCGTAGAAGGTGTGGATATCTCATCTGATGCCGTGAAGACCACCCTGGAAGCCGCACGCAAAGCTGGTGTTGCCATTAGGGCTGATGTTGCAGACCTGGAGGGTGATTATCGGATCAAACCAGGTGCCTACGATGTAATCATCTGCTTCAGATACCTTCAGCGCTCCCTGATACCGCAGATTAAAGACGGGCTCAGAAAGGGGGGCATGGTTGTGTACGAAACCTTTACCATAGAGCAGGCCCGGTTCGGCAGGCCAAAGAACCCGGACTACCTCCTGAAGCATAACGAGCTCCTTGATATGTTTCGCGACTTTCGATGTTTACACTATTGGGAGGGAATCCTGAAGAATCGAAGGGCTGTCGCACGGATAATAGCGGAAAAAATCTAGGTCAGGTTCGCTTCCCGGAAATCCCAAAACTAACTAATACACGAGGTCCTTCGAGAAGATGAATGGAGGTTTCCCGTGGTCCTGAGGAACCCAAGAAAAAAGGGGGTATGTCCTGACATTTTATTTGCAGTCGTATCCAAGACTTTGATAAGCTTTTAAAGATAATGCGCACAACGTATATGAAAAAACCAGTGGCGCGAGGTGTCACAGCAAGGACTAGGCTCTTCATGGCTTAAGAAAAGGAAATTTCACAACTTAAGATCATGGCAAACCCCTCACAATGGCGCGGCACGGAAACAGATGAACTCATCCATGAGGTTCTTGTAACATGCCGAACAATTGCCGTATATGGGATGTCTCAGAATCCAGAGAAACCCGCTCATTACGTGCCGCTTTTTCTCGCCACGAAAGGCTACGACATTATCCCCATAAACCCACATGCAGATGAGATTATCGGGCGACAATGTTATGCTCAATTGATGGAGATCCGGGAGGGAATCGACATCGTGCAGGTTTTCCGACCGTCTGACCAGGTGCCGGACGTCATGGAGGACGTGGCCCTAAGAAGAAACGAAAGAAGGGATATTGCTGTGGTCTGGCTTCAAGAAGGCATCAAGAATCGAAAGGCTCAAAGAAGAGCTGAGGAACTGGGAATCACGTTTGTTCAGGATCGATGCATGCAAAAAGAGTTCAAAAGGGTTTTTGCTGAGAGAGGATAATAAGCAGCCTTTGAAGACAAGTATCGGGTTCTAGCTGTTACGGAAACGAAGAGGCGAGTAAGTATTAAAGGGTCTTTCCTGCACCAATGAGGGATTGATCATGACAATCAGCGTCTGAAATGAGAGTCTCGTAAAGCATCATCAGGGGTATTTTCAAAAACGGTTTCCTAGTTCTCTTATAGATACATGTGGAACGTTTTCGTGTAAGTATCCGAGAAAGGGGGTTTTCATGACTGAGACCTATTATAAACCGGAACACCTTGGAAAGTTCGAGGAAATTGGAAAAGAGGCATCAGTCCTGGCAGAGAAGTTCTTTGACTACTACAATGCGGTTTTCTCAGAGGGCGAGCTCACTGAGAGAGAGAAGTCGCTTATAGCCCTTGCCGTAGCACACACAGTCCAATGCCCTTACTGCATCGATGCCTTCACCCAGGCGTGTCTTGAAAAAGGTTCCAATTTGGCCGAAATGACAGAAGCAGTTCATGTGGCAACAGCCATCCGAGGAGGTGCTTCGCTCATACATGGCATCCAGATGCGGGACCATGGCGAAAAGCTGTCCATGTAAAACAGCAAAGAGGGGAAGATGCATTCGAATCAATTAGCACAACGGAACGATGAGGGCATGGGGGAAGGCTCCATAACCGTAGAGCCTTTCCGAGAAACCCTTTTCAGACATGGACTTACGCTAGAGAGGGATCGCACGACCACACTACAAATTAATGTAGGATACCTCTGTAACCAGACATGCCGGCACTGCCATCTTGCCGCCGGACCCAATCGCAGGGAGATCATGGACCTGGATACGGTGGAAGCGGTCGCCGCTTACGCAAAGCGGAGTCACTTTGAAACTATCGATATCACCGGCGGAGCACCTGAGTTGAACCCAAATCTCGCTACGCTCATCGAGAGACTGTCTCCTCTTGCCCCGAGAATAATACTTCGCTCAAACCTGTCCGCTCTGAATGAAAGCAGCAAGATATATCTGATGGATCTGCTAAAACAGCACCGGGTTGTAGTGGTTGGATCACTCCCTTCCCTCAACGAATCTCAGGCCGACTCCCAGCGAGGCAAAGACGTCTTCCGGAACAGTATCGCCACCCTGCAGAGGCTCAATGCAGTAGGTTATGGGCAGGATGGTACGGGCCTTGAGCTCGATCTCGTATCAAACCCCACCGGGGCATTCCTTCCTCCCCCTCAGCCCCAAACAGAAGCGCGGTTTCGCAAAGTCCTGGAGCAAAAGTGGGACATCCGTTTTAACAACCTCTTCAGTTTCACCAACGTCCCATTAGGCAGGTTTCTCACGTGGCTTCAACAGTCAGGCAACTTCGAACAGTACATGCGGAGACTTGCTTCGAGTCTTAATCCCTGTGCCGTAGAAGGGGTCATGTGCCGAACGCTCGTCTCCGTCTCCTGGGATGGATATCTCTATGATTGTGATTTCAATTTGGCCAAGGGGTATTTCATGGGTGGAAGGAAAATCAATGTTTCAGAGATGCCTGGACCACCTGAGCGCGGAAGTTCTATTGCCGTGGGGGACCACTGCTATGCCTGTACCGCCGGTCTCGGTTTCACCTGAAGCGGTGCCATTGGGACCTGAGGTCAGGTTTAATCTCTTGTCGTATTAGTTGACAGAAACCCAAAAGATCAAAGGACGGGAAAGTCGACTGCATAGCTCAAAGCGAATGAGACAAAGGCAGGGCGGTCGGTATCTGTCAGATCGAAAGAAGTTTACTATGCTCCTTGCAGGTGACATCGGCGGAACAAAAACCAACTTGGGCATTTATTCAATTGAGAAAGGGGCTCGAGAGCCATGTTTCGAGGCCACCTTCCCAAGCCCCAAATACCCCAGCCTGGAAACGCTGGCCCGGGAATTCCTCGATCAGGTAGATGTGACGGTAGATTCCGCCAGCTTCGGCGTTGCCGGTCCGGTCGTTAAGGGTCAGGTCAAAACCACCAACCTCCCCTGGGTAATCGACGAGGCACAGCTGAGAAAAGCGCTGCACCTGAACTCTGTACACCTCCTGAACGATCTGGAGGCTGTTGCATACGGAGTTCCGCTGCTGAACCCAGAAGACCTCCACACCCTCAACCAGGGGGTGGCTATTCTAGGCGGTACTCTGGCCGTCATTGCTCCAGGCACCGGCCTCGGGGAGGCATTTCTCACCTGGAACCGTACGCGCTACCAGGCCCATGCCTCTGAGGGCGGACACGCCGATTTTGGTCCCACCAATCCAATGGAGATCGATCTCTTACAATATCTTAATGACAAATTCGGGCACGTGAGCTATGAACGTATCTGTTCAGGCCACGGCCTGCCGAACATTTACGCCTTTCTCAAGGACCGCGGATATGCCGTTGAGCAGGACTGGCTTGCCGAGCAGCTTGGAGCCGTGGACGACCCAACGCCTGTCATCGTCAATGCTGCGCTGGATAAGAAGAGACCCTGTGAGCTCTGTTTTGCTACCCTCCGAATCTTTGTCTCAGTGCTCGGAGCAGAGGCGGGGAATCTGGCGCTCAAGGTCCTTGCAACAGGAGGCGTCTACCTGGGTGGCGGCATCCCACCGCGCATCATCCCGGCACTTGAAGACAAGGATTTCATGGAGAGTTTCACGGGTAAGGGGCGTTTTTCAGAACTCGTGTCTCGTATGCCGGTCCATGTTATCCTGAATCCCAAGATCGCACTGATCGGAGCGGCTTGCTACGGTTTGGAACTACTGCAACAATCACAACGCACCTAAAAGGAGAAAATGGAATGAGTGATTCTGGTACCCTCGACCAAAAGTGCATCAATACTATACGTTTTCTGGCTGTAGATGCCGTGCAAAAGGCCAACTCGGGTCACCCCGGCATGCCCATGGGTGCGGCGTCCATGGCCTATGTGTTGTGGACCAAGCATCTGAAGTACAACCCCTCTGACCCCAAATGGCCGGATCGAGACCGCTTTATCCTCTCAGCAGGACATGGCTCCATGCTGCTGTATGCCCTTCTGCATCTCACCGGCTATGACCTGCCGCTCTCAGAGCTGCAGTCCTTCCGGCAGTGGGGCAGCAAGACGGCAGGCCATCCCGAAAGCCACATTACCCCTGGCGTGGAGGTGACTACGGGCCCTCTCGGCCAGGGAATCAGCAATGCCGTTGGCATGGCACTCGCCGAGGCCCACCTAGGAGCGCGGTTTAATCGACACAATCATACCATCGTCGATCACTTCACCTATGTCATCGCCAGTGATGGCGATCTTATGGAAGGGGTGGCATCCGAGGCCTGTTCCTTGGCCGGCATGCTTTCCCTGGGCAAATTGATCGTGCTTTTCGATGACAACCGCATCTCTCTGGCCGGCTCCACCGCCCTGACCTTCACCGAAGATGTGGGAAAACGGTTCGAGGCCTATGGCTGGCATGTACAGCGGGTAGATGACGGTAATGACCTCGGAGCTATCGATGCAGCCTTGAATACTGCCAAAGATGAGCTTTCTCGACCCTCCCTCATCTCGGTGCGGACCATTATCGGCTACGGTGCTCCGAATAAGCAAGGAACCTTTTCTACCCATGGCTCGCCTCTCGGCCGGGACGAGCTCTTGGCAGCCAAGAAGAATCTGGGCTGGCCCACCGAGCCGGACTTCTTGATACCTGATGATGCATTGGAGCATTTTCGTGAGGCCGTTGCCCACGGAAAAATACGGCAGGCTGAATGGGAGGTTGTCTTATCTCGATATGCCCAAGGCTTCCCGGAGCTGGCCACCGAGTTCAAGAGAAGATTGAACGGCGAGTTACCTGAGGGGTGGGAGAATGATCTCCCTGCCTTTCAGCCAGACCAGAAGGGTATTGCGACCCGCAAGGCCTCCGAAACCGTTCTACAGGCACTTGCCCCCAAAATACCCGAGCTCATGGGCGGCTCGGCGGACCTTAATCCCTCAACCTTCTCGTGGCTGAAGGGCTTCGGCGATTTCGAGTCTCCCAAGACCTCGCCTGAAGGCGTGCAAGGCCTTGTGGGCGGCGAGTGGGGCTATGGGGGACGAAACGTGCACTTCGGTGTGAGGGAGCACGCCATGGGCTCCATTACTACCGGCATGGCATTGCACGGCGGTCTCATCCCCTACACGGCCACATTCCTCGTTTTCTCGGACTACATGCGTCCGCCTATCCGCCTTGCGGCGCTCTCAGGATGTCGTGCCATTTACATCTTCACCCACGACAGTATCGGCCTTGGTGAGGACGGCCCTACGCACCAACCGATTGAGCAACTGATGAACTTGCGCTCAGTACCTAACCTGACGGTTATCCGACCAGCCGACGCCGCTGAGACCGTGGAGGCATGGCGTGTGGCCCTCCAAAAAAATGACGGCCCGCTCGCCCTCGTCTTCACCAGGCAAGGCGTCCCTGTGCTGAATCGCACCGAATGCCAGCAAGCTGAAGGCTTGCATCAGGGAGGCTACGTCCTCTGGGAGTCCACTAAAGATAGATTCCAAGTAATCCTGATCGGAACCGGTTCCGAAACACAGATCGCCCTTGAGGCAGCCAAGAGATTGGCCGCCGAGGACATTGGCGTCAGGGTAGTCTCCCTTCCAAGCTGGGATCTTTTTGACCGACAGCCCGCGGAATACCGAGACTCTGTGCTCCCTCCAGGAGTAAAGACCCGGGTCGCGGTTGAGGCCGGCATCAAACTTGGATGGGAGCACTACGTCGGCCTGGATGGAGCAGTAGTCGGTATGGATAGTTTCGGGGCCAGCGCACCGGCCTCGGTCCTGTATGAAAAGTTCGGTATCACTGTTGAGCAGGTTGTTCAGGCCGCCAAGGATCTCTTGAAGAAAACGTGAGGTAATCCACAACTCCTTTGCACCGATCGGACGACCATGAGCTTTTGCTGTTTCCGTAGCGTTTCGTCGATTAGGCCGGTGTGTCACTAACATCAAAAGTACCAACAGGAGCGTCACCATGACAAGACTCCATGAAGTGGCAGAGTTCGGCCAGGCCGTCTGGCTTGATTACACACGGCGGGCTTTTACTGCATCGGGCCAACTTCAGTCCCTGGTCGACAAAGGCCTTCGCGGGGTTACCTCAAATCCCACGATCTTTGACAAGGCAATCGCCGGCAGTGCCGACTACGACGAAGCCCTCAAGCGCCTTGTAGAGCAAGGCAAAACAGACACGGAAATCTATGAAGTGCTGGTTCTGGACGACATCAGACAAGCTGCCGGCGTGCTGCTCCCGGTCTACGAGAAGACAGGAGGGCTTGACGGCTATGTGAGCCTCGAGGTTAGCCCTGCCCTCTCCTCTGACACCGACGGCACCGTTAAAGAGGCGTGGAGGCTCTTTACCCAGCTAAACCTTTCCAACCTAATGATCAAGGTACCGGCCACCCAGGCGGGCATCCCGGCAATCCAGACCCTTATCGGCGAGGGGGTCAATGTGAATGTAACCCTGATATTCTCTCTGAATCACTACGAGGAGGTGGCGGAGGCATATATCTCCGGTCTCGAAGGACGGCTCGCAGCCGGGGGAGACGTATCCTCTGTAGCCTCGGTGGCATCCTTCTTTGTGAGTCGTGTTGACACGGCCCTTGATCCTCTGCTCGACAAGGTCGGGCATCCCGAACTCGTGGGAAAAATCGCCATTGCCAACGCCAAGGCAGCTTATGCCCGGTTCCGAGAGATCTTTACCGGAGAGCGCTGGGAGCGGCTTGCAGCTCACGGGGCACGTAAGCAACGCGTACTCTGGGGGAGCACCGGAATCAAAAACCCCAGCTATCCGGATACACTCTACGTAGACAACCTCATCGGACCTGACACCGTTAATACGGTGCCGCCAGCAACACTGGAGGCATTTCTCGACCACGGACAAGTAGCGGCAACCCTGGAACAAGGACTTGATGCGGCTCACAATGACCTTGCCCGGCTGTCTGATTTGGGCATTGACCTCGACGCCATCACCCAGCAGCTTCAGGATGATGGGGTCGCCGCCTTTGAAAAGTCCTTCAATACTCTGATGGCCAGCATTAAGGAAAAACGGGAAAAGCTCATGACCGGGCGGCGCGATGCCTCATTTGCTTTGGGCACCTTTCAAAGTGCCTTTGAAAAGGATCTGGCCGATTTGAGAGACAAACGGGTTATATCGCGCATCTGGGCGCACGACCATACCGTGTGGAAACCGGAGCCGGCGGAGATCAGCAATCGTCTGGGCTGGCTTAACAGCGCCGAGGTGATGGGCGACAACGTCAAACGAATGGAGGAACTGACCGATGCCGTGCGGAGCGATGGTTACACCCATTTGCTGCTTCTGGGTATGGGCGGCTCGAGCCTGGCACCTGAGGTCATTCGAAAGACCTTCGGTGTGAAGGAGGGCTTTCTGGACCTTGATGTTCTCGACTCCACGGACCCAGCTACAGTGTGTGCCTATGCTGATACGCTTGACCCGAACCGAACGCTCTTCATTGTGTCGACTAAATCCGGTACCACCGTTGAGACGCTCTCCTTTTTCAAATTCTTCTACAACTGGGTGAGCGACGCTCTGGGTCAAGATACTGCCGGGGAGCACTTTATCGCCGTTACCGATCCCGGAACCCCCTTGACACATCTTGCCGCCAAATATAGATTTCGGGCCACCTTCCTGAACGACCCCACTATCGGAGGCCGATATTCAGCGCTCACCTTCTTCGGGCTGGTGCCTACAGCACTTCTCGGCGTAGATCTATCAGTATTGCTTGACCGGGCCATGAACATGGTCTGTAATTCTGAGGGGTGCAATTGCCCAGTAGCAGGCGACAACCGCGGTGCCCAGCTTGGCGTTATACTCGGTGGACTGAACAGGGCCGGCAGGGACAAGGTGACCCTTATCGCCTCACCCCAAATCGAGAGCTTTGGCGACTGGGTGGAGCAGCTTATTGCCGAGAGCACCGGCAAGGAGGGAAAAGGGATCTTGCCGGTGGTGGGGGAGCCAGTGGGTTCCCCCGCTGTCTACGGCAAAGACCGCGTCTATGTGCACCTACGTTTATATGGCGACGAAACGCACGACGCTGCGATAGCCGAACTTGAAAGGGCTGAACATCCGGTGGTACGACTGTTACTGCATGATCCTTACGACCTCGGTAAACAATTCTTTCTGTGGGAGATAGGGGTTGCCGTTGCAGGTTACTGTCTGGGAATCAACCCCTTTGACCAACCCAACGTAGAGGCGGCCAAGGTGCTGGCGCGCAAGATAACCGCGGAATACAGGGAAAAGGGATCGCTTCCCATAGAATCACCGTCCCTCGCGGGCGATGCCATTTCGATATACGGCGAAGTGGAGGCAAATACCCCTGAGGACGCGCTGACAGCCTTTCTCGGTCAGGCCACAGCGGGTGCCTACATTGCACTGCAGGCCTACGTTCAGCCGACGGCGGAAACAACTACAGCACTCCAAAAACTTCGCACAAGACTCCGTGACACGTATCATGTGGCAACCACACTCGGCTACGGACCCCGTTTCCTTCATTCTACCGGTCAGCTTCACAAAGGTGACGCCGGAAACGGCCTCTTCATCCAGTTTACCGCCGACGACAAACGTGATGCCCCCATTCCCGACGAGGCTGGCTTGCCTGATTCATCCATGACCTTCGGCGTGCTCAAGGCCGCCCAGGCTATGGGAGACCGACAGGCACTGTTGGATCGTGGCCGAAAGGTGATTCGGTTTCACCTTGGCAAGGATGTGGGGGGAGGTTTGAAGCAATTAACAGAGGCGCTTGTGTGACCGCTGAATACCAGCATATGCTAGCCATTGCCGTGCTCATCGCCACCATAGCCATGGCCTCCGGCGTGGCAGAGGAGATGCTCTCAGAACGAGATAGTGACGAAAGGATAGATGTGTGGTAAAGAAAGACACTCTAGAGCTCAAAAAGCGGGCAGCAGAGCGGGCAGTTGAGTTTATAGAATCGGGGATGATCGTGGGCCTTGGCCACGGGAGCACGGCTGACTTCGCCGTACAGCGCATTGCCGAACTGCTGAAACGAGGCGAGCTGAGCAACGTTATCGGCGTCCCCTGTTCAACGCAGGTAGAGCATAAGGCCCGCCGTCTGGATATTCGACTCACCACCTTTGAAGAGCACACGGTCATCGACCTCACCATTGACGGTGCAGATGAGGTAGACCCCAATATGGATCTCGTCAAGGGAGGGGGCGGTGCCCTTCTGCGGGAGAAGATCGTTGCCCAGGCGAGCCGCAGGGAGATCATCGTTGTGGATGAGTCTAAACTCTCACCTGCTCTGGGCACACGAAGGGCCGTGCCCGTGGAAGTTATCCCCTTTGGCTGGCAGACACAGGTCCTTTATCTTGAATCCCTTGGGGCCACGGTGAAACTTAGAAAAGACGATAATGAAAAAAGTTTCATGACTGACCAGGGCAACCTGATTCTGGACTCTAATTTTGGCCCCATATCAAATCCAGAGAGTTTGGCCGAGGCGTTAAATGCACGGACGGGTATTGTAGAACACGGTCTGTTTCTCGGTTTAGCCACCGACTTGATCGTTGCGAATACTGAAGGAGTTTATCATAGAACGCGGAATAAACGATGCTGATGCAGAAAGGAGATTATGATGATCGCAATTGAACCATCGATTTTGTCTGCTGACTATACACGACTCGGGGAACAGGCAAAGGAAGCGGAAATGGCCGGGGTTGAAGGGATTCAGGTGGACGTTATGGACGGCCGATTCGTACCGAACATCACCTTCGGGCCGGGCATTGTACGGGCGCTCCGTAAGGTAGTAAAGGTGACCCTGGATGTACATTTGATGATCGTGGAGCCAGAGCGATACCTCAACGAGTTTGCCGATGCAGGTTCTGACCGCCTTTTTGTGCACCAGGAGGCCTGCACCCACCTCCATCGGGTGCTGCAGACCATCCGCGAGCTTGAAGTAGAAGCCGGAGTAGCAATCAATCCGGCCACTTCATTGAACGCGCTCGAGGAGGTGCTGGACATAGCTGAGATCATACAGGTTATGACGGTCAATCCGGGATTTGGCGGGCAGGAGTTTATCCACAGTCAACTCGACAAGATCCGCCGTCTGCGCCGGATGCTGGACGAGCGCGGTCTCAAAACGCCTATTGCAGTTGATGGGGGGATAGACCCCACCACCGCGCCGCTTGTTGTGGACGCCGGTGCCACCGTGCTGGTGGCCGGCTCAAGTGTGTATAATAACAAGACCTCAGTCGCCCAAAACGTGGCAGCACTGCGGGCTAGCGTAAAGAAACAGTAGGCAGATAAAGGAGGGGGTTATCATGGAACTAGCAATGGTCGGGTTAGGCCGGATGGGTGTGAACATGGCAACTCGGCTCATGCGCGGCAAGCATCGGGTGGTAGCCTTCGATCTTAACCAAGCAGCTATTGCGCACGCGGAGGCTGAAGGCGCAGAGGGAGCCCGAACTATCGATGAGTTAAGGAATAAGCTCTCTCCTCCTCGAACTGTATGGGTGATGGTGCCCTCGGGTAATCCCACGGAAAAGACTATCGAGGGTCTCGCCGGTGTACTCGAAAGAGGTGATATCATCATCGATGGGGGGAATAGTAACTACAAAGACTCGGTGCGTCGTGCCACCACACTCAAGGACAAAGGGCTTCATTTTGTGGATGTGGGTACCAGCGGTGGCATATGGGGGCTTTCCGAGGGGTACAGCATGATGGTGGGCGGTGACAAGACGATTGTTCAAAGCCTGCAACCCATTTTTGAGACCCTTGCTCCAGGGCCTGACAAAGGCTGGGGCCACGTCGGCCCCAATGGTGCGGGCCATTTCGTCAAAATGGTTCACAACGGCATCGAATACGGACTGATGCAGGCCTATGCCGAGGGATTCGATATCATGAAAACGCGGAAGGATTTTGATCTGGACCTGCATCAAATCGCTGAAATCTGGCGCCACGGGAGCGTGGTCCGGTCGTGGCTGCTCGATCTAACCGCTGAAGCCCTTGCTGAAGACCAAGACCTGAGTCTCATCCAGGGATGGGTGGCAGACAGCGGCGAGGGCCGCTGGACCGTGGCCGATGCCATCGACCTCGACGTGCCGGCGCCGGTCATCACCCTTTCTCTGCTCATGCGTTTTGTGAGCCGTCAAAAGGAAAGCTACGCAGCCAAACTGCTCGCTGCCATGCGCAACAAGTTCGGCGGTCATGATGTTAGATCAACAGGACAATAGGCATTTTCGATTATTTCCTCAGCTCCACGGCATAATGACGAACATTTATTCTGCTTGAATTGTTGCACGTGCCTGTCCAAGCTTCCGTCGGCGCTTACCGATTCTTCAAGGCCTCCTGTATAGCCCCTTAGGGAATTGACCCTCAACCAAACTGCCAAGAGGTAACTGTTGCCAGAGGTTTGAGGGCGCACGTCTTTCCCTTAATGCATATCGCCGAATTGTGTAATCTTTTACCCTTGAGTGGAATTCTATTTACCAGCCCTTTGGTAATTTGTTTCATAGCACAGGGTATGTTCTGACATAACTAACTGGAATCACTAAATATATTTTGAGCCTTGAATGTGGTATTGATTTTGCTATCTTGTAAAACTTTGCAGTTCTGGTTCAGCATTCCCTCAAACCTAAAAAACCAATCACGATCTTTTGACGGGCACGGTGTATGCGAATATGTAGAGGAACCGAGGTGTGAACATGCAAGACGGAATGAAAATACACGGCTCAAAGACGTTTGCCACAATTCTCCTGATCATGTTGCTTACTATTTTGGATTCCTTTTTCACGCTGGAGCTTGTTAGCCTTGGGGGAACGGAAACTAATCCGATCATGTGCTACTACCTGAACCACGGACCTCTTGTGTTTTTCGCAGTGAAATACCTTCTAACCTGTGCATCCATCTTGTTAGTCCTCGCCCTCAAGGAGGGCTATGGAGCCAAGTTCAGAGTCCCGGTAAGAACCTTGCTCACCTTTCAAATAATAGCATTGGGCATAGTCGTTCAATGGGAAGTGTATCTCATCTACTTCTGATCTTGATCTGATCGATCCAACAGTATCTTACTGGGATTCGTTTCGATTTTGTTCAATATGAAGGGACAATCCAGGAGGTTTCTATGACTTCCCTAATCACCCTCAAAGGTATAGAGCAGGCCATCTCCAATCTCAATTACGGTGAGAGGAAAACATTACAACAGAGGCTTGTTGCTACGATAAGGAAGTTCTACAGGAGTGAAAGTTCGGTTGACGCACTACAAGGCATTGACACAGCGGAATTGGTCAAAACGCTCTGGATGACCGGCGAGGATCCCATGGCAGTCAAAAGCAGACGGAGGAATCTGAGCAGCATCAAGTATTCCGTAAATGCTCGCCTCAAAAGGCTTTTCCGGGAGGGGAAAAACCCCGAAGGGGTAGTTATCGGCCGTACCAATATTTTCGTTATGTCTGATGAGGCCAAGGATAGGTACCTCGAGGCTTTTAAGGATTTTATGAGAAAGCAGGGGTTTGGTGCTCTAAGCAACATAGCGGAGATCATGCATCTCCTCAATGAGGTACTGACAAGCCTGGATAGCGTTGCAGATACCCGGGGCACAGAACGGTCAGGAAAGATACAACAACTAAAGAACCTCATGGAGGGCTTTTCGAAAACCGAAGACCTGGGTGAACCAGACCTCACTGATTTCGGCGCTGAAGCATTCATGACACTATCGATGGGGAATGAACCAATCGATAGCGCCGACATATCCGGAATGAGTGACGATCTGGGGGAGATTGCCCACGCTGATACTGATAGAGATGAAGAAACAGGGCGTCTGGAGGACCTTAATCATGAAGAAGACATAGTCCATGCCATTGAATCGTTAGATGAAGGCCAGCTCAAGGGAGTTATTGATGATCCAAAGGCCGGTGTGGAACTCCAAGAGGCGGAGGCGGAAGAAGACCTAGGAGAGGTCTTCTTTGATCATGGGGAGACCGAGGGCCTTGAAGTAGGAGGCACCTCCAAGAAAGCTGAAAAAACCGATCTCATTAAAGAAGCTAAGCCCGAACGGGAGATACGTCTAGACGCCAGTGAGGAGGCCGAGAGGCCTAGTAAAACAAGGGTCAATAAGAAATAATACGGATGATGGCCTTTCAAATCACGAGACATCTTCACAAGGTTCACCTGCCCAAGCCCTTACCCAAAGAATCCATACTTCGTATTCCTTGACCAGGATATTTACGGTGGCAAAAAAAGCCGAGGATTTCCCTGTCAAGTTCGTCACGAAACAAACCTCATGATGTGGAGGGTGTCAGGGGCATCGAGCCTCGGCTTTCTGGCCCTACCTCACAGATATATCTTAAATCCACACCGTAAAGTCAATTCAGCAAAGAACATCCCCTTCCTTATTTCCTAACTGATGCCTGGCACACAACAGTAGAAATGACTTATAGTAAATGGGGAAATCCTATTTGGATTGCAAAGGCTTCGCTTGCCGTTCAATTGCCTGCCGAACAAGTCGAAGCTCCCTGGTAAGGGATGAAATGCTTCCAACCAGCTTCTCCGCAATCGGCAAGAGTTCCTCCATATTCATTGCCCCTGTCGGTGCGCCGGAGCTGAGCGCTTGCGGAGCAGCCATTTTCTTGCCCTCTTCCGAATACGAGATTGGGGTGTGCGCCGTAGGTTCTCCAGAAACGGGCCCTCCCCTCTTGGCTGGTCCAGGTGATTTGCTTGCTGAACCCTCCTGCCGGACCTGTTCGACGGTTTGTCGCCCTTTCTCTTCTCCGTCCCGCAACAGCGGCCTGGAGACATGGGCATCCCGTTCTTTTTTGCTGCCGGGGAATCTAACAGGCTCCCCGATCACCTGGAAGCAACGGCTCCAGAAGCCCTCTACATCGTCTTCTTTCGGACGTTCCGTGCCCATGAGGTAATCTCCTATTTGGCGGATGCACTTGGAGGCGCTGGAGTCGGGGTAGAGCGAGAGAAAGGGCCTTTGCTGTCTAACAGCTTCCATGACTTTCTGGTCTTGATAGATCGCTCCAAGGGTGGAAACATCCATGTTCAGGTGTTTCATCGCCGCAGTCTTGAACTTCCTGTACACCAGTGCGGCAACATCTGAATTCCTGCATTGATTGACAACGACCTTTGCCTCCCCTGTGAATCCATTCAAAGTCAGTATTTTCAGAAGAGCAAAGGAATCGGTTAAGGAGGTCGGCTCCGGGGTGATGACAAGGAGTACTTCTGAGGAAGCAAGACAAAAGGAAATAACATTTCTTGAAATGCCGGCGGAGGTATCAAAAAGCAATAAATCGTATCGATCTATTTCTGAAAGGGATTCGATAAGGGCTTTCCTGCGATCAGGTGCAAGGTTAGCCATCTCTTCCAGGCCCGAGCTTCCGGGCAGGATATCGAATCCATTTTGAACCTTTATGATGATATCTTTCAGGTCTCGGCCGTCGAGGATGAGATCGGAGAGATCGTACTCAGGCTGGAGACCCAACAGAATATTGACATTGCCCAACCCCAAGTCCGCATCAAAAAGGCAGACACGGTGGCCATAGGTAGCCAAATGGAGGGCCAGATTGAGCGCGATATTCGTTTTGCCCACGCCCCCTTTTCCGCTTGCAATGGTAATCGTTCTGCTCATAAATCCCGATAACTCCCATGTCTCAGAGGGCGCATCCGGCAAATCCCAGAGTTCAGCGATTAAACCTTCCCATGTGCGCCAAGCAAAGGCCAAGAAAGCTCATTCACCCATCTTTTTTGTTGCAATTCACATGCCATGAACTCTGCACGTGGGTTCCGCATTAAACGACAATGGCGGTGTCATGTCATTTGAATAATGCCCAAGAGGGTGACAAAGATGATGCCTATGATCAGCGAGAAAATGGTCTGGTGATTGGTGCCTGCACACGAGTTAGGTATGAGCTCGTCTGCCGTGATATAGATCATGAGTCCTGCCGTGGATCCAATGATGAACCCCACGACCTGCGGCGGGATGTTCATAAACAGATACCGTGCGAGGAGATACCCAATCAATATGGGGCCGGCAGTGGACGATGAAACGATAAACGATCTCAGCCTTGCGCCTGTGGTGTGATAGCAGGGCCCGGAAGTGCAGATACCCCTGAACCACAAATCAGTCCCATTATGCACACACTCACTGAAGAAAGATGAATGCTTTCAGGGATGAGCTGCAGAAACGAAATAGCAAGCATGACACCGGCGGCAAAACAGAGCATATTACATATGTAACCAAAGGAGGCTTTTCTCACGATACCGATTGCAGAGCCTATGATGGGGCCAAGCGTCGAGATGATAACGATTAGAAAAACGGGGCCCATGGCTAGCCTTCAAAATTAATGGTTCTTGCCAATGATGTTTTCTGAACATCTCCGTATGTCATGAAAAACTACGGGATCAAGCAAGAAATATCAACTATTTATCGAACTTGGAGGAACCTTTATCCTCGAAAGCCTCTTATTTGAGCGAATCTCTCTGCTGTTGTGTTTGGGATGCGAGGAGCATGGCAGCAATGAAAAGGGAATTCAATAAAACCTGATCTGGCGAGGTATCACAAGACTTGCTCCCAACAACGACTTCCAAGAGATCACGGTAGGAATGCCGATTACTCGGCACCCCCCGTACAGATCCCAGCGTGCACTACTAATGCACTGGGCTCCTGCTTCAAGTATTGACGCGCATGCGTTCCAATGGATAAGGATGACAG